>AMWB02011993.1_pt1 | contig 13535 bp, 11 predicted proteins | sample 200311 | NCBI WGS metagenome assembly AMWB02 (sample SAMN02737377, study PRJNA173069) | bioreactor metagenome | biome: anode biofilm in microbial fuel cells | place: USA: California | collected 2010-12-16 | reverse complement strand
GCTGACAACGAAAGCTACCGGACGCCGGAGGTACCACGGAATCCAGTGCTTGCTCAGAATCTGGCGCGGGACATCTTCGTGCACGTCGTAGATGATTTTGTGGCCGAACAGCTTCAGCAGCATGCCCAAGGGAATCAGCTCCGGGTCGTGGAAATGCACAAGTCCCGGCTTTTGTTTCCGGATAAAACGGAATGCACGCAGGCTGCCCAGAAATGCTCTCGCAGGACGAGATCCGGAACAAGCCCCCACGTCATGGATAAGGGTTTCACCATGAGAATCCGGCTTGCCGTCGGCAACAACAAGGCAGACCTCATAAGGCAATGCCTTGGCGAGGGATTTGACCTGCTTCAGGAATATCCTGACGTCATTGCGGGGATGGACTGTCGTAAGGTGCATTAAGTGCATTCATTCTCCTCGCAATAGGGGCGCTGCTGGCGTTCAGATATATGAACCAAACTGCAATAGAAACTATGTAATGTGGCCACAGGAAAAGACTGCTGCTCGATGAAAAAAGTAAAATATTGTAAATAACCAGGTATAATAAATATTTATAACGATAATTATCAGCAAGTGACTTTATCAAATAAATCATAAATACGATATAACCAATAATTGCGAGCAACCCGCCATTTATTAATAATTCGAAAATATAGCTGTGAGGGTTTGCTGTTCCTTGGACGCTTTTGCCAAGGACATTTTTAAAATAACGAGAAGAAGCGTCAACACCATATCCTAAACCATAACTGTCAATAACGCTTTTTGTTGCTTGTTTATAGAGATAAAGCCTGCTTTTAGTAGAGTTATCTGAGAAATTTAATTGTAAGTTTAAGAACTTTACTGATTTATGCACGATTTTATCATGAACGTTCACAGCATAATATGATATTATCGTCACACAAAGTAATGAAATAAACAATAATTTCAACTTATCCTTGAAGTTCAGGCTTAACACGAGAAATATCGAAACACACAAAAGTGCTGTCCTGGAATTGGCTTCCAAATACAAATAAATACTGACAGGGAAAAGCAGAATTAAAAATAATAATAATTTTTTATGATCATATATGACTGCGTAAGTATAGATAAATATGGATAATAAAACATGTATAGTAGTAAAATCATTCGTATTGTGATAAAAAGTCGTCGGTACGTATCTGCTCCACTCAGGATAATGATTTGCTGCTGAAAAAGGCAAATGATTCCCTGTGTTAACTTCATAGAGCGCCAAAAGAATACATACCGCATAAAAAGTGGTACTGATAATTGCAAATGAATCGATTGCGGTCTTCCAATCAATTTTATAAATAACAAACGTAATCAATAGCAGTAAATACAATACCGTGAAGTTAATAATACTGTTTGTGTTTATCAATTCGATGTGAAGTAAACTTATAGCAAGGTGATAAAAATAATATGCTGTTATTGTAAATAATATAAAATAGATATTGATCGATTCACGTTGATTTCTGGCGATATATTTGCACAATAGATATGGAATCAAAAATAATGGTAATAGCCTTATTGTTTGAAGTTGTGGCCTTACTAGGTACAGGTTTGGGCCTAAAAATGCAGAAATGAAATAAAGCATATATATTAAGCTTGAGAACACATACCTGTTGCTCATCGGTTATCTTCCGGCCCCTGATATTTTGTTGACTTTATGGTTTCAAAGTAAGCCTTTTCAATCTCCTTGGCAACGCTTGCTGTTGAAAAATTCTTCTCGATATACCCGCGAATCGACGAAGGTTCGTATTTCTCGTAATGAGTCATTACCTTGAGCATGGCGGACGACAGGCTTTCTTTGCTGATGTCGCACAGTAAACCATGGCTATCGCTAATAATAATATCTTCGGGTCCGCCACAACGAGTGCTGATGACGGGCATGCCACAGCTCATTGCTTCAATGACTACAACCCCAAAAGTTTCGAAAATGCTTGGCAAGACGAGACAATGAGACAATTGCATGAGTTTCAGCACGTCATCTCGGGAAGCCATGCCATGCAGTATTATCCTGCCAACCATGTTATGGTATTTAATGAGCTCAGAGAGTTCAAGAAAAAGTGATCCATCTCCAGCGATAACGAGTTTAACCTCATCGACATGCTTGAACGCTGAGCAGAATGACTCGATGAGCATCCTGTGATTCTTGTTGTTTTCCAGAAAGCCTATGCTCAGAAACTGGAAATTACCTGCTTTGTGTTGACCGGGAATGAAAAAAAGTGTGTCGACGAAATTGGGAAGTATGCCGAAGTTCTTATTGAATAACAGATTTAAATGGTTACTGAATTTGCTGCTCACGGAATAGTTGCGAGAGGATTCGGAAAAAATATGTGCAGCTCGATCAAGTTCCCTCTTGGGCAATAGATTTCTGAAAAATGCCGAAGAATGTTCAGATACAATATAAGAGATATTGTATTTACGCTTTAACCATACAGCAATATTGCCATGATCATAGGAATGTAAATGCACAATATCGGGTAAACCATATTTTCTGCGATATAAATGAAAAAGAAGCTTTGCGAAAAAAAGAGTGATCAGATTTTTAATTGATTTAAATCTAGGCAAAGACGGAATTTGAATGCTGCAAGTATTTACTTTATTAACTGTTGAAACTGTAAGATTGAAATCGAATATTAAATGCCTGAGGGCATCCTTTAGTGAAATGGTTTGTACTGACAAGACACCAACCCTCAAATCCATATTGGCTAACGCTTCAGCTTGTTCCTTAAAATAAATACCTGACAAAGGCTTATATGAATTGACATACCATGAGGGTATTATCAGTGCGTGAACAGTTCTAATTTCTGTCGAATTTATAGCCATTGTAAAAGACCGTAAAAAGATATATTACAAGTAATGTGCTCATTGCGCATGAAAGGTAATTCATCATTTCAAGTAATTGAAGATCCTTGAAAAAATAAAGCAATGCAAGTGGCGTAATCATGTAAAAAATAGAAAAAAAGAGTACTACTTCTTGTTTACCTATCACAATGAACAACGAAGAAACAGGTGAAGTTATAAAATTGAGATAAAGCCACGGTGTCAAAGAAGAAGCTATATTTCCGGCAATTTCCCATTTGTTTCCAAAAACAATGCTGAATATTTGTGGTGCTAAAAAATATATTGCTGTGAATGGAATAATGCCTATTATTGCTGATCTCGTGACAAAAGTCACTAATGTACGCAAGTAATCACCTTTATTTACTTGTGTCAAAGATCTGAAATAAATCTGAGATATTGCACCATTTATTATTGAAATAGGGCTTTGCAGCATTCTCCAGGCAAGAGCGTAGTGCCCTAATAAGGTTCCGGAGTAGTTTTGCGATATCATGATATTGATACCGGCAATTCTGGCAGAATCAATGAATGCGTTCGGAGCATTCAACAATGGCATTTTTTTGTATTTGCGCATCAGCGCCAATTTTCTCGGCTTCTGCATGACAAACCGAGGAAAATTCCCGTCACGCAACACTATGCGAGACATGAAGCACGTCGCAAAGAGCTGGCCAGCCAGCGTGGACACCAGCAAACTTATTGCCCCGAGACCCAGTGCGCCGAAACCGACTTGAGATGTGGCCACTACGCCGCTTTGAAGAATCTTGTTATGGCTTATGTATTTGTATTTTTGATGACGAGTCAGCCAGTAGTTGAAACTCTGATATATTCCTGTGAGAAAAATACTCAACGGCAAAAAATACAACCAGCGGCTCAGCTCTTTCATGCCAATCATATCAGCTAAATTATCACTAACAAAAAATACAATCAATAAAGTTGCGGCAGATATGATCGATGAAATAATGACTGAAACTATTAATATATGAAAAACATCAGTGTCTTTTTTAGGAAGCATTATCGCTAACTCGTACCTGGCAGTTGCGATAATAGATATAACAGATAGTAATGAAACATAAACAGCAAATATACCAAAATCTTTTGGAGAATAAATACGGGTAAGTATGGGGCTGATTGCAATAGGAATAGCCTGAGCTATTGTTGTACCGGTCATCAAGGTAAGTACGTTCCTATTGAAAGAGCTGTTGAATAATGAATTTATCATATATAGCCTATTAGACTGGCAATCAAACAACGCAATTCTGATGTAGGGGCGCTGCTCGCCGCGCCCCAATCGGGCAGGGCAAGCACTGCCCCTACTCATTCCATAGATTGTCCCGCCGGCAACCTCGCAAGTTGACACTGTCAGGGCAGGCAATCCAGCTCACCGTGATCAGGCAGCAAAGACTGATTATTCAGGGTGAGGCCAACGGTCGCATAATAAGGTCCGTTTGCCGTCGTAAGCTGGTTGTCTTGCCCAGATGGCTACATGGAGTGCTTTTTCAATGCATCATAGACAACCTTGCCGACCGCGAGCTCGGGCGGCAGCGGCGCCTCTTCGTCAAGGTCGAGACAGCGGAGCCGACCTGCGCTCACCTCACGGTACCGCAACCCGCTTTCAGGGCAGACCATCACACCGTCGGCTCCTGAATTGTGCAGGCGATGGCCATGACGGCTCATCCAGCCTTGCTGGCGAGCAGGCACTCCAACCATCAAGGCATAATCGGGGACGTCTTTCGCGACCACTGCGCCGGCTGCGACAAAGGCGTACCGGCCTATGGTGATACCGCAGACGACGGTTGCGTTCGCGCCGACCGACGCACCGCGCCGGATGGTGGTTGTCTCGTACAGTGATCGGCGAACCACCTGGGACCGGGGATTGGTGACGTTGGTCAGGACGCAGGAGGGCCCGAGAAAGACATCATCTTCGATAACCGTCCCCTCATAGATTGACACGTTGTTCTGCACTTTCACGTTGTTTCCGATACGTGTGCCGCCGGCGACGGAGACGTTCTGCCCGAAACTGCACCGTTCACCGATTTTCGCGCCCGAGAGGACATGGGAAAAATGCCAGATTTTCGTGCCGTTGCCGATTTCCGCACCGTCATCGATTACCGCTGACGGGTGGGCGCTGTAGAGCGGCAACTCGTGCGGCTTCTCTCCCTCCTGGAGTTCGGCTGTCAGCCGGTTGCCCTTTCCCGAAGTCTTGATCGATTGCCGTAAGCCGCCCTGATCAAGAGAGCTCTGTGCGGCATTGAGCACTTTCAGCACCCGCAAGCCTTCGAGCCCGTCGGTTACTGGCTGGTTGCCTGCGGCGATGCAGTCCAGAAAGTGCCTGCATTCGAGCGCCAATGGTTCGTCCTTCGGGATCTCCAGCTGTTCGGCCTCACCTTTTGTCGGCACCGGCACGTTGTTCTGCCAGTTGATGGTGTGGGGATAGAGCAAGAGCTTGTCCTCCCACGGCAGCGTATCATCGAACACCGCCATTTTCCTGTCGCCAACCACCACCAGTTTCTGCTCTTTGAACGGATGGAGCCATGACACGAAGATATGGGCTTTGAGTCCGGACGGAAACTCCAGGTGAGTGGTGGTAACATCGGCAATTTTCCTGTGCAGATAGTTGCCGCCAGTCGCGACGACAGCTTCCGGCTCTTCTCCCGCCAGCGCCAGGATCATCGAAATGTCGTGGGGCGCGAAAGACCAGAGCGAATTCTCTTCTCGCCGGATTTTGCCGAGATTCAAGCGGTGGGAATAGATGTAGTTGATGCGGCCCAGATCGCCGTTGGCCGCAAGGCTTTTGAGCCTGACGAACACCGGATGGTACTGGAGGAGGTGCCCGACCATGAGGATGCGGCCCCTTTCCTTCGCCAGGGCGATCAGCTCGTCAGCGTCCTTTTCATCGAGAACGAACGGCTTTTCCAGGTAGACATGCTTGCCGGCGAGCAACGCGTCCTTCGCCAGGGTAAAGTGGGTTTCTGCCGGGGTCGCGATGCAGATCCCCTGTATGCCGTCAAGCCGGAGCACATCGGAAAAATCGGCTTTGCATTCGATTGCAGGATACTGGCGCGACAGTTCGTCGAGACGGCCCCGGTCACCGTCGCAGATAAGGCGCAACGCGCCAGTCTGTGCGTAATTGCGTACCAGGTTCCTGCCCCAGTAGCCTGCGCCGACCACCGCAATGGCCGGGACTGTTTCTGCGTTCATGGCATTGTTCCTTTCAAAGTGTACGTGCTTGCCGGCATGACTGCAGGGGAGTGCTGGGATCGAATCCCTGGTTCAGGCTTTCTTCAAGACATCGCGTATCATCTCCTGGTCGTTCAGCTGAAGGTAAGGATGCATGGGAACGCTGAATATTCTCGACGAACAGTCTTCGCTGACGGGAAAATCGCCAGGACGGTAGCCAAGCGATGCAAAAGCCTGCTGCAGGTGCAGCGGCTTGGGGTAGTAGATTGCCGTAGGCACGCCGGCGCATTTCAGCGCTTTCTGGAGCCGCGAGCGATACGCTCCATCGTCCGCGAGGAGAGAATACTGCGCCCACACGCTGGTATGCCGCGGGGGGCAGTGAGGGGTTTTGATCCCTGCCATGCCGGACAACAGTGAACTGTACTGGCTGGCTGCCTTGTCGCGGAGCGCCACTTCACCCGGGAAGATCGAAAATTTGGCGAGCAGTATGGCGGCCTGCAATGTATCAATCCGTCCGTTGATGCCTGTTCTCACGTTTTCGTATTTATGGTCGCCTTTGCCGTGGACGCGGATGGAACGCATGATGCCGGCAAGTTCGTCATCGTCGGTAAAGCACATGCCGCCGTCTCCATAACAGCCGAGGGGCTTGGCCGGGAAAAATGACGTGCACGCGATATTTCCCAACGAACAGGCCTTTTTCCCCTCATATTCGGCGCCGAAAGATTGGGCGCCGTCTTCAATGACAAACAAATCATGTTTCTGGGCTAGTGCGGTGATGTGGTCGTATTCAGCCGGCAATCCAAACAGGTCGACCGGGATGATGCCCTTGGGGACAAGGTGTTTTCGGGCCGTGTCAGCGGGGAGCGATTCAATGGCTTGTTCAAGCCTGGCGGGGTCGATGTTGAAAGTCAGCGGGTCGATGTCAACAAAAACGGGTGTCGCACCGAGGAGGCTTATTACTTCGGCAGTAGCGATGAAGGTAAATGGGGTCGTGAAGACCGCGTCGCCCGGTCCGACATTGAAAGCCATGAGCGCCATGAGAAGCGCATCGGTCCCGGAAGCACAACTGACGGCGTGGCGCATGCCGGTGTAAGCTGCCAGCTTGCCTTCTAGTTCCTTGACTTCCGGGCCCATGATGTACTGGCCATGGGCGAGCACTGCCTTGATGTTCGCCTCAAGCTCGATTTTGATAAGGTTCTGTTGGTTCGCAAGATCAATGAATTCCATAGCCGGTCCTTTCTCACGCTTCGTAAACGAGACTGCTTTTCCTGCCGATTACGTTCCTGGTATCGACGACAGGTATCCCCAGCCCGATGAAATCGAAGTTTCGGTAATCGTCATGCGGTGTCGCTATGAGGATCACGTCGTAGTCACTGGTGATTTCCGATGATGTGCGTCCGGCGTAGCATGCGAATTCCCGCGTGGGCCCGATGACGGGAATGTAGGGATCGTTGTAACTGACCAGTGCGCCGAGACTTTCCAGCTTTTCCATGAGCCGGAACGACGGCGACTCCCGTGCGTCGTCGACATTTGCCTTGTAGGCGATGCCCAGCAGGAGCACCTTGGCGCCGCGCACGGCTTTTCCCTGGTCGTTGAGGGCTTTCATGACTTTCATGATCACGAAGTCTGGCATGGCGGTGTTTATTTCACCGGCCAGCTCGATGAATCTGGTATGGAAATGGTACTCCCGGGCTTTCCAGGTGAGGTAGAAGGGGTCAATCGGAATGCAGTGCCCGCCCAGGCCCGGGCCTGGATAAAACGCTTCAAAACCGAAAGGCTTTGTTTTTGCGGCGTCGATGACTTCCCAGATGCTTATGTCCATCCGGTCGAACAGCATTTTCATCTCGTTGACCAGGGCGATGTTGATGGAGCGATAAATGTTTTCCAGCAACTTAGCGGCTTCAGCAACCCTTGTGGACGAGACGGACACCGTCGTCTCGACGATCGCGCCATACAGCGCCCGGGCTGCCGCCAGACACTCCGCCGTATAACCGCCCACAACTTTCGGTACCGTCCGTATGCCGAAATCAGTGCGGCCCGGATCTTCCCGTTCCGGCGAAAAGGCAAGATTGAAATCCGTGCCGGTCTTCAAGCCCGACTGCTCCAGTATCTTCCGTAAATCGGTATCAGTTGTCCCCGGGTAAGTCGTCGACTCGAGCACGATGAGCTGCCCTTTGCGCAGATAGGTGGCCACTGTCCTGCCGGTATCGAAAACGTAGGTCATGTCAGGTTCACGGTTGTGGTTAAGCGGCGTTGGCACACATACGAGTATGCAGTCAACTTCAGAGAGCTTTTCGAAATGGTGCGTAGCTTCGAACAGCAATCCGGGATCACTGGTGAGTTGCGAAACATCAAGGTGACGTATGTAGCTTATGCCTTTGTTCAGCTTGTCGACTTTCTCTGTGTCACGATCAAAACCGGTAACCCTGAACCCTGCGCGGCAAAACTCCATGGCGAGCGGAAGCCCCACATAACCCAGGCCGATAATGCCAACTGCTGCTTGTTTCGACGCGATGCTGTCCAATAACCTCATGCCTGGTCACCCCTTTTCCCTTCTGACAGGCTGTTGAAAAACTATTGCGGAGCCCATCTGCGGCGTTGCGCGGTGCTCACACCCTCGCCAATCTAGTTGATATGTCTCAGGTGCTGCGCTCCGTGCGCCTTGCATCTGGACTTCCTCATGACGTTTTTCAACAGCCTGCTAATGCTCATGGCAGTCAATTTCCCGTTCCTGCCCCACGGCAAAAACTCAGCTACAGCAGCACCAGGCCGTATCGCATCACATAGGCAGCACTTTTTGCATATTCCTGGAGAACCAGTCGACGAATCCACTTGTTTGTCGCCACGCTCCTGAACGGAGGGCCAGTCCCTTGCCGGCCACCACGTGAGAAAACGATGAGCCAGTTATTCATCGTCAGATGGGCACTCCCTGATTCCCGGTTTCATCTGTTTCGACGGGGATAGCTTCTGGCATAGAGACTGCAGCGCGTGCAGACCGGATGCAGTGACAACTTTTGGCAAAACGATCTTCTCAGTTCGACGGCAAAGGGGTGGTTCCTCATCCGCGCCGCAAAAAAGTCCCTGGCTGACCCAAGGGAAGGCATGCCGTTGTCTTCGCCATAATCGCATGCGCTAATGTCGCCGCAGGAATTGATGGTTGCGGTGACCCATAACTGGTAGCAACCTCTGCGCCTGCGTCCCTCTTCTGTGCCGGTGAATTTCGGCCATCCCTCCCGGCTGCTTCCTTTGACAACCGAATGTCTCCATACGGCAAGGTCCCTCGCCAGCCTGAGCACAGCCTCTCTTTCCCGTGCATCGTCATCGAAATCGATGAACTGCAGTTCAACTTTCAGCCGCTTTCTGTCGCTGGGTGTCATGAGCGCGGAAAGCCGCCGCATGTTCTCGAGGACCAGGAAAAAATCCCCCCCGACCCGGTACCGGTTGTAGGATTCAGGTGTTGCCCCGTCCAGTGCGATCACCAGGTGCTCGAGGCCGCAGTCGATCAGCCGCAGCAGGTCCCCGTCCGACAAGGGCAGGGAAAAATTGCTGCTCACGCAGGTGGACACTTTGTTGTCGCTCAAGTGCCTGATCATTTCGAAAAGCTCGGGATTGAGCAGCGGCTCTCCTTCATCGTAGAGGTTCACTTTCACCAGGTAGGGCAGGAAATCCCGCACCGATTCCTTGAATGTCTGCAGGTTCATCAAGCCGAGCGTTCGTTTCCCCGGGCCATGCCCGGACATTTCACCCCGTCCCAGCGGGCATCCGGGGCACCTGAGGTTGCAGATGCTGCTGGCTTCGACTCTGAGGTAGAAGGGCACGGAGCGCAGGAACGCCCTTTTCGTCTTCATCTCCCACAGGCACAGCAAGATGTTCGCGAGCCTCCTCGGGGTGAGATGTTTCACCATGAAGCTGAAATGCCGGCGAACGGACAGGTGCATCGTTGAGATCCACGCCAGTTCGCCCGTGACCAGGTAGCGCATCGGTTTGCCTCCACGGGATCGGGTCCGGGCTAGGCAGCGAAAGGCGAGGGCGGATGCTGCCACATTTTCTGAACCTGCAGTGCGCGTACCTGCCGTGCCCTAATAACCTATCCACAATGGAAACCAAAATGCAAGAAAATTAATTGCAGCGCATAGGGAACAATATATAAATTATGTATTGAAAATTAAAAATGATTGACAAATGGTCTGTATTATGTTTTTAGATACATCTGTGGTTTGAATATCAACGATCCCGCCCGTACTGTGGACTTACCGTTTCGACGACCCGCCCTTTCCGTGACAATCAACACAAGGAGGCATGTGTATGGTGAAAAGAATCATCATGGTAGTGCTGGCACTGTTGGTTTTCGGCGCTTCTTCTCCGGCATCTGCGACCCTTTATGCGGACTTCTGGGCCGCTGACAGGGACGGAGGGGGAGTGACGCTGGACTTCAGCCTGTTCAGCACACCGGCGACGCTGTGGTTCAGTACGGACAACAGCAACTGGATCCGGCTCTTCAAGGCCGAAGATGCGTTTTCGCTCCTCACGGACTCTCTGACAATGGAAAATACGACACACCTGTTCCTGAAGATGGATCTAACGGCACCCCCCATTACGGGCCTGGGCGGGCCGGTGGCGGCTGCTGCTGGGCCGGCGGTCGTTTTCGGCGGACCGGCCGGCGAAAACCAGTACAACTCCCTTTTCATCCAGTGGTCTGGCGAAGGGGTCCTCCCTTCATTGTGCTTCATCACGCCCGAAGGCGGGGACAAGGTGAGCAGCGTGCCGATACCCAGCGCGGCGTTGCTGCTGGGCTCGGGTCTTTTCGGCTTTGTCACGCTGAGGAGGAGGCCGCGGCAGAGCTGATCCCTGCATTTTCAGACACGGCGAAACAGGCAATCCTCAGCCACGAAGGACACGAATGGGGACGAATGGAAACTGAGCATGACTCGTTTTTCGATTCGTGACATTCGTGACATTCGTGGCTGACCTGGTTATGGAGCTTTCAGACGGAACCAGGGGTTGTGATTCATCACCTTCCCGCTCCACATTGAGCCGCTTTTCTCCTGCCTGCCAGAGGATGTCAGCGACCGGCATTGAACAGTTTTGTGCGTGAGTAGCCGTACTTATGGTTTTGGGTGGCTGATCCCGGGTATCGGTTTCTCCGCGTGCCAGCGACAATCCCTTTGCCTCTCTGCTATGCGTCGAAGCAGAGCCTGCCTTTCTTCTTCACCACGTTGCGCGTGTCCACTACCGGAATCCCCAGTGACGCGAAATCGATAGCGCGGTACTCGTCATGCGGGGTTGAGATGAGGATGAGGTCGAAACCTCTGCTGAGCGGTTCCGATTTCATCCCGGCATAGCGCGCGAATTCCCGTGAAGGGCGGACTACCGGTATGAAAGGATCGTTGTAGCTGACGGTTGCCCCGAGTGCTTCAAGTTTTTCCATAAGCCGGTAGGACGGGGATTCCCTGTCGTCGTCCACGTTGGCCTTATACGCCAGACCCATGATGAGGATGCGCGCGCCGCGCACCGCCCTTCCGGTTTCGTTGAGGGCGGTCATGACTTTCATCACCACATAGTCGGGCATGCTGGTGTTGATTTCACCCGCCAGTTCGATGAAGCGGGTATGGAAATCGTACTCACGAGCCTTCCAGGTCAGGTAGAAGGGGTCGATGGGGATGCAGTGGCCTCCCAGCCCCGGCCCGGGATAGAATGCCTGGAAACCGAACGGCTTGGTCTTTGCCGCATCGATTACCTCCCAGACATTGATGTCCATCCGGTCGAAGAGCATCTTCAGCTCGTTGACCAGAGCGATGTTGACCGATCGGTAGATGTTCTCCAGCAGTTTTGCGGATTCGGCCACCCTGGTGGAGGAAACGGGAATGGTGGTTTCGACGATGGAGTTGTAGAGGGCACAGGCCAGCTCCAGGCAGGTCGGCGTATAGCCTCCCACGACCTTGGGAACTGTGCGGATGCCGAAATCGACTCGGCCCGGGTCTTCCCGCTCCGGCGAGAAAGCCAGATTGAAATCGCTGCCAGCTGAAAGCCCTGATTGCTCCAGTATTTTGCGGAGGTCGGTGTCGGTTGTCCCGGGGTAGGTGGTGGACTCGAGGACGATCAGCTGGGCGGTGCGCAGGAAGCGGGCAATGGTGGCTCCGGTGTTGAAGACGAAGGTCATGTCCGGTTCCCGGTTGTGGCTCAGTGGCGTGGGAACGCAGATGATGATGCAGTCCATGTCGCTGAGGCGTGAAAAATCATCGGTAGCGACGAGGGGCGAACTCCCTGCGCCGGAAAGGGCTGAAAGGTCGATGTGGCGAATATAGCTCTTGCCTTCGTTCAGCATGGCCACCTTGCCCGGGTCGAGGTCGAAGCCGGTGACCGGAAAGCCTGCCCGGCAGAATTCCATGGCCAGGGGCAGGCCCACGTAGCCCAGTCCGATGATGCCGACGGCAGCTGTCCTGCCGGTGATTTTTTCCAGTGTCGTCATGTATTTGTTCTCCTTGAGGTGGATTTGGGCGCGGGGAGGTCTTCGATGACAAATATCAGCAGAAGGGGGCTCCGCCGGGTGACGAAAAAAGTCACCGTGCGGATGCACGGTACGGAATGCCCTGTGCAGCATGTTATATAATACCTTTTGCAAGAAATTCCAACTGCTATTAAAGGCAAGGTTCAGAGGCAAATTATTGAGAACCAATAAAGGGGATGGTTTTCACGGCTTTCTCTGCGTGCTCTGAGGCTCTGCGGAAAGTGTTATCGCCAGGAAATATAAATGCTGGCCCAGTAATTGCTTTTCAGTTTGACGTCGTTTAATTTGCAAATGTTTGCCCTGCCGGCGTTAAAGAAGTGGCTGGGGCATGGGGAGGCAGCGCTATGAAGAAGCTTGTTTTCGCAGTAACCCTGTTGCTGGCCGTTGCCGTGGCCGGCCAGTCGGGTGCAGCCCTGGTGACCTTCAGCGAGACCTACCTGGGAACTGGAGGCGACGGTGTCCAGCAGGCGATCAACAGGCAGACCTATTCCTTCATTTTCGACCTGACGGCATCTGACAATTATTATTTTCAGCTTCCCGCTGGCGCACAGATTCTTCCCACGTCCGATGCGAGCGGATTCGTCCTGGCCGACACGACGATCACCTCGGTCTCACTGTACTATACGGTGAACTATAACAGGCAGGCAATTAATTCGCTCGACATGGTCACGGGATCGGCGGATGGGGGTCTCTCTGTGGAGAATTTTTCAGGTGCTCCGCTGGGCAGAGGCCAACACACGTTCAGCGGGCTGTACACCTTTTCACCGGCGGATACATCGTGGCTTTCCGACGGCAGGCTGGAGGTTTCCGTCAGGAGCACTGAAAACATACGGTTGGATGAACTCCGCCTTGAAGTGCAGGCCATGGTCGCCGATCCTCAACCCGTGCCGCTGCCCAGCGCAGGCTGGCTCCTCGGTGCGGGCCTGATCGGCATGGTGGGAATCAAACGCAAGTGCGCAGCATGAGCGATGCGCCGGCACATTGCAGTTCGGGCGGCCTGGAGGCCGCCCTT
>AMWB02146755.1_pt2 | contig 13548 bp, 8 predicted proteins | sample 200311 | NCBI WGS metagenome assembly AMWB02 (sample SAMN02737377, study PRJNA173069) | bioreactor metagenome | biome: anode biofilm in microbial fuel cells | place: USA: California | collected 2010-12-16 | reverse complement strand
GCGGTAAAATCGACGCCAAGGTATGAAAGATTATCCAGGCTGAGTGCCAGCGAGCCTGTGAAATAACCTTCGCCAAGCAGGATGTCATCCCCATCACCGCCGGAAAGAGTATCCGCATGTGAACCACCGGCCAGAACATCATTGCCCGCATCCCCCCTGATAATGTCATCGCCATCAAACCCTGATAGAAAATCAATACCTTCACCACCGACAATCTGATCGGCTCCACCGGTGCCCTGGATCCAGTCACCACCGTTCCCACCGTCAAGCAGATCCCCTTCAAGCTCACCCGTCACTGTTATCTCTTTATTATTCCAATATTCCATGTTGCCAAAAATGATATCGCCGCCATCACCGCCAGCAATTTCGTCATGCCTGGCGAAACCGAACAGAAAATCGCCCGAATCACCACCGGTTACCTGGAGACGAGGTGCCGCAGAATTGAAGTATTCACGGTAAAACGGTGCCGCGGAAGTGGCCCCAGCCGGAAAAGAGGTATACGTCAATTGCCAGTTTGCCGGATTAGTGCCAAAATCCAGAATACCCATCTCATCACGGTTGGCCGTACCCGTCAGGGTCATATCAAAATCCTGTGGGTCCTCTTCCTTCAGGGTGAAACCAAAGTCATTATCAGCAAAGGCCGCCGCGCTGGTCTGGTTGGCAAAGGTGATGCTGGTACTACCATCGATAGTCAGCGTGCCAGGGGAGTTGAAGGCCATGGTGTAGGTCTGGTCATCACTGGTAAAAACGTAACTGTTGGTTCCCTCTATCCTGGTAAAGACCCCGGCGACCACATCGCCATCGATTTTAAGGATGTTCCGGCCTTCATCGATGATAGTGTCATGCCCGTCACCGCTGTTGATGACGTAGGTGTCGATCCCTTCACCTCCTATCAGCGTATCGTTGCCAGAACCGCCATAAAGAAAGTCTTGACCTTTACCGCCTTCGATATAATCGTCACCGCCGGAACCAAAGAGTGTATCATTACCGCCCATTCCATAAATATGATCGTCTTCGGTATTGAAACCGGAATTAAAGACATCCTGACCATCTGTGCCCCACCAATATTCACGGTCCATGTCGATACCGATCATGCCGTTATCTGCTTCTATCTCTATTCCCAGTCTTTTGTCTGTAAAATCAATATCTGACTCTAAATTGGAGATTGTGGCCTCGGGATTTGCAAGATGAAATAGAAACTTAGCACGGTCTTCAATGTATTGGATCGAGAGGTCTCCGTCCTGGCTTGTTCCGCTGGCTATATCCAGCTCTCCATTTGTATTGAATTTGGCATATAGTCCGGATGCGCCGATGACAAGGAAAGGATTCAGATTGACAAGGGCATAACGGGCAGCTAGACCGGATTCATTCTGTATTGTAGCCAAGGCGGCAATCACCGAATCCGACAGTCCAGCCAAAGAAGTTATAGTGCAATTTTGATTGTCAATTTTCTGTAATGATTGGATTGTGGCATAGAGTTTTTCGCGATCGCCGCTGTCAATTTTTTCAGGTTCCGGCAAGAGTATATCAGCAAGTTTCTGCACTGTTATTTCCAGCGCCATGTCTGCATCATATGAATCGGCCCTGATGATGCCGGAAATTTCTTCTATCGTGAGCGCCGGTGACATTTCAGCAAACAGATTATACACGGCCAGGGCATCGGTTAAACCAACAATACTGTGGTTGGCTATGGGGTTAAGACGAGACTCAGTTTCGATAAAGATTGGCGGGGACAGTTGGGCACCAATTCCTGCAATAACTGGAATTCCTGCGGTTCCACGAATATTGTTAATACCGTCGACAAGTGCAGCATCCGACAGGCCAAAAGCTGCCCGAAAAGCGTCCAAAATGTTGCCAGCCGCACTTCCTATACCTGGGGCATTGAATGTGTATATTTCTGAGCTCTCCCCGTTGAACAATGTCCCTAAAGCCACACCCAGATATCCACCGAGAGAATGTCCGGTTGTAGTAAAACCGTCCGACAAAGTACCATTGGTCAACCATTGGTCAACCTTGGTTCGCAGTTGGATGAATTGCGGATTGAGATAGGAAGGAAATCCCATTGCCAGAATATAGTCGGCATTGAAATCACCAGGGCTTTCAGTACCACGTATCGCCAGATATGTTTTACCCTCTTTATCCTTAAACACGGTGGCAGAAACACCTGAGGCATCTGTGTATTGATCTACTACTGAATAGGTTGCGGCAAAAGAGGTGGCTTGAGTAGCTGACAGCCCTCTACCACCGTCCTGTAAAGCATCGGTATAATCTTTACCAGATATTCCAGCCGCTAAATTTGAGTATGCTGCAAATGCAAGTTCTGCCTCCATAAAGTAGTCTTTTATCATAGTCATTTTTTATCCCCTCCAAGAAAAACTGCAGTTTCAAATTTTAGTCCTTGAGTTGGCGCGGGGCACATGAAACTTGATCCATGCCATGGGCCAGGTAGGCCTCCACCTGCTCTAGCATAACGGGTGAGTTCTCCGAGAACTTTCCCATCACTTCGGCGAACAATTCGATGATAGGTTCTTGAAAGCTTAGTATTCCCATCCAAATAATAATGAATGGCAGAGTCGTAATAATACTCGTCCGAAGGTTTTGCCTCAGCTTTGTCAGGTATGTAAATCCTGTCGAACTTATCAAGCAGATCTGGAGTCAACTCAACAGTCTCATACACCTTGACTCCGCCATCCTTAGCACACATTTCCCGCACCTGATGGTCAAGCCACATATTTCTTCCAATCGCAATCCAGAGAAACCATGCGAAAAAGCCTAATGTCCCCGATACAACCAAGCCTTTTTTTACAACGCCATCTCCACCATAGAAGAGCCAGCGAGCCAATCGGAAAACAGCCAGTGGGATGACTATCCAATAAAGAAACATCAATATCGCGCTCATTCAATTCTCCTCCGCGGCTTTATGTTCTGCATTGTAAGTTCAATAATTACCTGAAAATTACTAATCACTATCCTTCTTCCATCGTTCAATCTGAAACTGGAAAGGATACGGAATGGCTGCATCCTGTGCGGCCATGCCCAGAGACTCGTTTTGCGCTGACTCTTCCTGCGTGGACAGTTCTGAAAAATCCGCCAGCAAGGGTTCCGCATTGCGCAGGTATTTGGTGATGCTCACCGGGCCGGCCCAGAGGATATATTGCTCGTTGTATTCCGCCTCTATGGCTGCGGACTGCGGCACCATTACCAGCTTGCCGCTGAGATGCTCGACTGCCATGACTTCGAGTGCCGTCTTGGCCCGCAATATTTCGTTATTGGCCAGGAACCATTCCACCCTGGTGCGCACAGTACCGAAAACATCGACTGTGATATAGACATCAATCTCGGCCTCGGAAGGCGGCACAACGATGACGCCCTGCAGAAAAAGATAGCTCTCCATCAAGCCGGAAAGATACTGGAGATCATCGGACGAAATTTCCGTTGAATTCTGGTAAGACCCTAAACCTTTATATTCCAGGCCGATCTGTGCTTCACCGCCGCCACCCTTCTGCTGGCTGGCTTTTTGTTCAGACGAAGGCAACAGGGTTTCCGTCACGCTCTGGATGCCTGTGGTGCCGGTTGATGTTGCGGTATAACGGGGATATATTGATTTTTCTGTAACTGAGGGAGTCTGCATATAATCGCCGCGGAGCTGCGACACCAGCGAATATCGACCGCCGACCATGTTTCCGGTGCCGGTATCGCCGATGGCATTGACAAAAAGATTGACTTTTTTGCCGCGTATTGTCGTCAGGTCGATTTTTTTTACCGTTGCTCGGGTCGCCGCTGCAACCAACTCCTGTTCCACGGCAAAGCGCTTGCCGCCGCCATGGGCAGGAATACCTGTGATGGAACCACAACCAATCAGCTGGAGAAGCAGGACAACACTGAATAATAAATACATTCCATGACGACAGATTGATGTTTTCCCGGTAAAATCGAGCATAATCCTCCACATTATTAAACGTTGGGACCCAACTGGTTCCGATGCGGAACATGGGAACCAGGATAGCTTAAGGTTCGCGCAGACTCTCGTCAAAAACCCGGATGATCGGATACAGGAAATACGAAATAACCGACCGGCTGCCGACCTTAATCTCTGTTCTGACCTTCATGCCGGGCATCAGGCGAAACCCCGGCGGAACATTGCGCAGCTTTGTCGACAACAGACTGAGCCTCGTTCGATAAAAGGCGTCTTCTGCCTCGGAAGGCGACTGCGCCAGCGACTCGCCCCGGTCATTGAGGCGAAAACTGTCTTCACTGATGACCCGGACTTTCCCCGGCAGGGTATCGTGCCGTTGGAACGGGAAGGCATCAAGCTTCACCCGGGCTGAATCATTGGTGCGGATTCGGGCAATATCCCTGGCAGGAACGTTCACCTCAACTTCAATACGGCTATTGAGAGGAACAAGTGTTATGAGTGGCTCGGCCTGCCGGGTGATCGAGCCGACCGCCAGGTCCGCCATCTGCAAAACGACTCCCGGCTGCGGTGCCCGCAGGCTGACAAGATCATGCAACCGTCTGGCCTTGTTGATCTCCTCGACCACCTTTTCCAACTCGTTGCGCAGGGCAACCTGCTGCTCCATCAGCTCGCCGCTGCGTTCCTCGACAAACCTTCGCCACTCCGATCCGGCTTGTTTCAGTTCGTGGGCAATGACTTCCTGTTCAGCCGATAGACCAGCCATGTCATCGACGGTCTGAAATCTATTTTTCTGGGCGTCCAGCAGCCTGAGCCGATACTCAGTATTTCTTTGTCGATCCCTGGCGACCGTTCCCTCCACATCACGCAGCAGCTTCAACTGACGCTCCTTGCCCTGATACTGCACCTTGTTTAACGCGAGCTTCGCCTCCAGGGCGGCAACCCGTTCTGCATTGAACTGCTTGTTGCGATTGAAGATAATTTTTCGCTGGCGAAACAGCTGCTCCTGCAACAGTCCATCTTCACCCTCTTCCTTGAGGGCCGCAAAAGGTTTCCCTTTTAATTCAGCCTGAATCCGTCGCACCTGCGTCCCGATGACCTGCGCCTCTTTGGTCAGCTGGGTCAGATCGGCACTGGCAAAGGTCGAATCCAGCGTTGCCAGGATCTGGCCCTTTTCCACGCTGTCGCCGACCTGGACGTCGATCGATCTGATGACCGCGGTATGCAAAGACTGGATAACAATAGTCGGTGCGGTGGTGATAAGCTTGCCCTGGGCCACGACAATCCGGTCCACCTTGAAAACAACGGCACCAACCACAACCGCCGCAAGACTGCCGAGAATAACATAGAGCACCCAGCGGACTCGACCGGGAACCGGCCGTTCCTCAATTTCGACCGCATCCGGCTGATACGCCAGCACCTCCTGAGATATTTTTTTGCCTCGCATACGCTACTTAAACTCCATCTGCTGCTGCCAGAGTTTCTTGTAAAGAGGGCAATTCTGCAGCAGGCTCTTATGCGCGCCGTAGCCGACGAGATTGCCACCTTCTAACACCATTATATTATCCGCATCTTTCAGCATGGATAAGCGATGGGAGACGATAAGGACCGTCCGGCTCCGCGAAATTCTGGCCAGATTGTCCCGAACGATTCGTTCGCTTTCCGGATCAAGCGAACTGGTGGCTTCATCTAAAATGAGGATTTCCGGGCGGGTTAACAGCGCCCGGGCGATGGCCAGCCGCTGCCGCTGTCCACCCGACAGATTACTCGCCCCTTCTTCAAGCTGTGTATCGTAGCCGTGGGGCAGTTTGACGATAAACTCATCGGCCCCGGCCAGGATTGCCGCCTCGATGATCTGCTCCCGCGACGCACCTGCCTGGCCCGCCCGAATATTATCGGCCACCGAGGCCCTGAATAAAAAACTCTCCTGCAGCACCACGCCGCTCTTTCGCCGCAGGTGCGCCGTGTCAATTTCATTGAGGTAACAGTTATTGATCCTGATGGTACCGGTCGATGGGAAATACGCTTTCTGGAGCATCCGGGTCAGGGTCGTTTTTCCGGAACCACTGGGGCCGACAATGCCTAAAGTCGTGCCGGCAGGGATAGTAAGGGAGATCTCCTGCAGGGCGTTGGGCAGATCCGGTGCGTAACGAAAACTGACCCGATCCAGAACGATATCGCCTTTCATCGACGGCCGGGTGCCGTGGCGGTCTGCACCCCACTCCGGTTTGGCGTTCATCACCACCCCGAGTTTTTCCACCGAGAGCGCGGCCTCCTGATACTGATGAATGAGCCCCACCAGGCGAACCAGAGGCGATGTCACCCGCCCGGCGAGCATCTGAAAGGCAATCAGTGCACCAACGCTCAGCACGCCGCCAAAGACCTGGTTCGCCCCCACCCAGATGAGCATGACCGTCATTAACCGCTCGAGCAGCTGGGTCAGCGATTTGGCGGTAATCGAAATCTTCCCCACCCGAAACTGCATGCTTATCGCCCGGGCCACCTTCTGTTCCCACTGACTGCGCAATAAGGGTTCAATCGCCATGGCTTTAACCGTCGGCATGCCGTTAATCGTTTCCACCAGCATTGCCTGTCGGTGCCCTTCTGCGTCATACAGGGCGTTCAGTCGGCGTTTGAAGGGGGCAATGAGCACCAGTATCACCGCGGCAATCAACAGGGTAAAAACCAGGACAATGGCGGTCAGCTGGAAGCTGTAAAAAAACAAAAAGGGCAGAAAAACAAACAGAGACGTCGCCTCAAGCATGGTGAGAAAGACACTGCCGGTAAGAAACCCGCGGATGTTGGCAGTCTGCTGCATATGTTTGGTGAGGACGCCGGCGGTAACCCGCTCGAAGAAATCAAGCGGCAGGTTGAGCATATGGCGGAAGGTCCGGGAGGTGACCCGCAGATCGATCTTGTTGGTGGCATGGAGCAGCAGGTAATCGCGCAGAAAATCAAGACAGCCGTTGACAACCAGCATCACCGTCATACCAAGCCCCAACACATGCAGGGTGGTGAAGGCCTGATTGACCAGGACTTTATCAATGACAATCTGGAAAAAGATGGGTGTGACCAGGGCGATGGCGTTAATAAAAAGTACCGCAATGGCAATATCGACAAAAGCGGTTTTCTGCCGCAGAATCTCCGGGATAAACCAGCGCAGACTGAATGGCTGCGTTGCATCGCTGAGCTTATAGACTCGTTTAAAGATATAGACTTCGCCGGTCCAGAGAGAAGAAAACTCCTCCCTGGTCAGCCGCACATGCCCGCCGCCAGCACCGTGCAGCGGGTCATAACAACCAATTGCCGGTTCCTGCCCTGGTGTATCCGCGCCGATAGCCCCGACGACGACCACATGTCGACCGCCCTGCAAACGGGCGATCGCCGGATAGGCTTTATGCAAATGCAGAAGCCCCAGCCAATCCAGTTGCAGCAATTTGGCCCGCAGCCCCTGGTCCTTGCCCATGCGCAGCAGCGTATCGCTGGGAATTTCCTCAGATCCAAGATTATATTCATGCCGCAGGCGGTCCTGGGTGAGTTCTATCTTATGCTCTCTTGCGACGAGCGAAAAACAGACTAACGCGGTGTTGATTTTTTCAAACCGCAGCAGCCCGCCGGTGCTGTGCTGTTGAAAATCGGTAAAGGAAATCTTGTGCGGCGTATCGCCTGCCTCATCGTGCTGCCCTGCCAAAGTGAGGGATACCGGCACCCCGTCTGCGCCAATATCCACGGCAGAGATGATAAGGTACCGACCAGTCAGCAGTTCAGCGACAACCGGCAGACGACCGGCTGCTTCCGGCCAGTCTTTTTCCTGTGGCCGCAGGATCAAGGCCTGCAGTCCCTGCTGCCGGGCGGACTCTATTACTTTTTTAAGGGTGTCCTGTCGGCTGGTTGTATCTGCCCTCTCCGCCATCGCCGTACATGCGGCGGCAAGAGCGCTTTCTCCACCATTTTCTGCCAGGTACCGGCACGCAGGCAGAAGTTCCACCTGATAATTTAATATGTTGGCAGCATGTTGGCCGATCTTTACATTCATGTCAGTCCCTAAGCAAATGGCTTTATGTTAAGGCTAACGATCACCTCCCATAAATATCTGACAACATTCTCTCATCAAACAGCACCTAGGACCAAAAAAAACCAAAAATTAACAACATAACGGTGTTATTTCGGAACGATACGATGCGATAAAATATTTTACGTCAGGGATCAGGTGGAAAAAGGTTTTCGGTGGATAGGAAAGAGGAGTCGGGGAAGGAGTATTGCGAGGGGAAGTTGCAGAACGATTCGACGGGACGGTGGCAACGAATCCAACCGGTTCCCATGTAGCAACATGGGAACCGGTTGGTAAAATCAGGAGGAACTGCTATCGGTAGGTATCTCTTCGCTCAGTGCCGAGATCTCCGGCTCATCTGAAGAAGCTGTCTCCAGCGGGGCCGTGATGGTGCCGACAAGCTTGGTCGGCTGCGGGGCAAAGGCGCTGATAATCGACATGACCACCGCGGCAACATAGGGCAGCGCCTGAACCAGCAGGACAATCACCCACACCAGGATATCCGGGGTCTCGGAACCCTGTTGTTTGTAAATGCTGTATGCGGCAAGCAGGAGTGCGAGCCCCACCAGCCCTTCTTCCCGGGCCGACTGCAGGGCATGCCAGAACTTTCTGCCCTTGACTATTTTCGGCGTGCGGAAAAAGGGCAGACTTTTGGTCATAAAACCAAAGATGACCGCCTTGGCGATGGTATGGGACAATGACAGCCCGGCCAAAGCCGAGGCAATCGTCTGGGGCATTGTCGCCTTCACCCGGCTGCGGTAGATGTAAAACATCTTAGCGATTTTAAAGACAAAAAAAGTCAGAGGCACCGACGACAGAATGATCAGCGGCGGGTCGAACTTGGCGGCATTATGGATCATGGCCGTCGACCAGCATAAGGCGGCCAGGGTAAAAATAAGATTTATGCTGTCGGCCAGCCATGGCAGCCAGCCGGCAATAAAATGGTAGCGCTGCCCGTATGTCAGACTGCTCCGGCCGCCTCGCCGCAGGGTACGGCCATGGTGGCGCATAATCTGGATCGCCCCGTAGGCCCAGCGATAGCGCTGTTTCTTGAAATCGATAAAGGTATCCGGCATCACCCCCTTGCCGTAGCTCTTGGAGATATACTGGGCTTCATAGCCTTTCTCAAAAATTTTCAGACCCAGTTCCGCGTCTTCGGTAATACACCATTCCGCCCAGCGGCCAACCTCTTCCAGCACCGATTTGCGCACCATCGTCATGGTCCCGTGCTGAATAATGGCATTGCGCTCGTTCCGGGTGATCATGCCGATATAGAAAAAACCACGATATTCGGCATAGCACATCGCCTTGAACAGGTTTTCGCCGTCATCGCTATAGTCCTGCGGGGCCTGGACAATTGCCACGGAGGGTATGGAGAACTGGGGAACCAGATCGCGCAGCCAGTTGGACGTCACCACATAATCGCTGTCGATAACCGCCACCACCTCGACCGCCGGATCGGTTTTCGCCAGGCAGTAATTCAGGGCACCGGCCTTATAGCCGGCCAGCTGATCTTCATGAAAAAAGTGAAACCGCGGACCGAGCGCTTTACAGTGCTGCTCCACCGGCTGCCAGACCTCGGGGTCCTTGGTGTTATTGTCCATGACAATAACTTCAAACCGGGGATAATCGAGGGCAGCCAGGGCATTGAGGGTCTCGATCATCATGTCCGGCGGCTCGTTATAGGCCGGGACATGCACCGAGACCATGGGCAGCATATCGTCCGGTACGTGGACAGGATCAAAGGCCCGCCGTGAGCCTTTGGACCAGATTGCCTCGGCCCATTCATGTGCCTCGGTCAGAACCACGATGACTACGCCGATCAGCCCCAACAGCATCAGACCGCCGACAACAATAGCTGTAATAGTCAGGTACTGTCGGGAATAACTGTAAATTATCCACACCGCCCCGGTTGCGGCAATAAAGGCGACGGAGGCCAGAAAGCCGCGGCCGCCTTTTTTAAGGGTCTTGCTGTCGATCAGCAACAGGGCAAAGGTAATCAGGGCAATAGCGATGGAAATACCGCTCAGAAGACGCCACTCCGGGACCTCGACAATGGGCGAAGTAAAGGGGAACTTCGGTTGCCGCTGCACGTCATAGACGCCCCAATAGGAGCCAACCGCCCCTTCGGTAACTCTTTTCCAGGGTTGATCAAAGGCTTCCATAACGTAATAAATATAGCCGAGCTGTTCGGCCCGCTCGATAAAGCGGCGCAGAAAGGTCGCCTCATTGGCAGGGGAAGCGACAGCCTGGCGACGAATCCTGCCGTTGCTGGGCCAGCCGACCTCGGCAATTACCACCGGTTTATCCGGGAAGGCATTTTCGAGCATAGCCATATGTTCGACGACAAAATCCACCGCACGATCGACATGGATACCCTCCCAATAGGGCAGCATATGTGTGCCGATGAAATCGACATGCTCGGTAAGGTCGGGGTTTTTAAGCCAGATATGCCATGGTTCCGCCGTGCTGACTGGAACATCAAGGGCATTTCTGACCCGATCCAGATACTCCTCAAGCTGTTTGACCGTTATCTCGTTGCGCAGCAGGACCTCATTGCCGACGATGACCCTGATAACATTACGATAGTTCTCCTTGGCTAAACGAATGACCGTGTTAATCTGCTCCTCGTTCGCCTTCAGATCTTCGCTGATCCAGGCACCCAGCGTCACATTTATGCCATATTTCCGGGCAAGAACAGGGATCTTCGCCTGGCTGCCTTCCACCGTATAACTCCGCACCGCGTTGGTGGTGTCGGCGAGCAGTTTCAGGTCGGCCTCGATTTCCGCCTCGGTCGGCTGCTTTTTCTTCGTCGGATCGTGTCCGGCCTGCATTGGGGAAAAGGAAAACCCCTGGATACGGCTGGGCCAGGGCGGCTCCATCTCGGGCTGGTTCAATAGACCCCAGAAACTGATGGAAACTACAGCGATAGCAATACTGATAAGAAAATTGGCTTTAGTCATGAATTATTATATTATATGTTGCCGAAAAGGCCAAGACTATTGGCGTTAAAGGTGGCTGATACGTAGGACAATCGACGGCCACCGGAGTTCGACTAAGTCAGTAAAAATCGGGTGCACCTTACCCCAAATCGTTCTGCATGGGAATATTTTTCATCTGGCCAGCGCCGCGATAGCTCCTCTCTTAACGGTACAGTTTTAAACTTTTTCCAAAAAAAATGAGGTAAAATTGACAAATTTTGTTTCAGCATAACTTCCTGACTTGCAATGCAACCATCTTTCAAGATATTGTTAATTAGTACCTGGGCATAACTGGTCAATTTTGCTATAAATCAATGAATACAATAAATTGAGGCATAAGCGGCCGGTAAATGCATCGCCGTCACCGTCGCCTTGTGTTGTGCCGTCATATCCAGAGGATTAAAACCTTCACAACGTAAAAATAGATCTGTCATGAAATATATCATTACAATACTCGCAATTATCTGCGCCGTAACCCTGCTGACCCTCTATTTTGTCTGGCCGGAACAACAAATGGATACCACTAATGTTGCCGTCACCGTAAACGGGCATAACCTGGCGAAAACCGTTGTTGCCGCAGAAGGGGCAAGAACTGGCTATCATATTGAAGACTACGCGGATCTCCTCGACTCTGCCATAACACGTGAATTACTTATCCAGGAAGCCCAACGTCAGAATTTAGATAAGGAAGAAAAATTTCGCGTATCTCTGAAGGCGTTTTATGAAGAGTCACTGATCAAAACTCTCATGGACCGGCAATACAAGAAGCAGAATGTTACGGTAAATGATACTGAAATTGATGCATACCTCAGCTTGTACGGGAAAATGGTTACCTTCACGCGGCTTCAGGTTCATATCTCTCCCCCTGATGTTTCCGTCTCGGACAAGGGACCGCAGAACGAAGTGCTGTTTGACGATCTGGCTGAATCACTAAAATATTTACTTTCGGGTCTCAAACCGGGGGAACATGCAATTAAATATGATACCGGCAGTGAACAGTATGCCATCAGGCTGGATAAGATTACTCCGACCGTCGACATGGTGACAACGACGCCGGAACGCGATCATGTCAGGCAAATACTTGAAGAACACAAACGGCAACAGCAGATCGCCAACTGGCTTAATGCGTTACGCAGCAAGGCTTCAATCACCATTCACAACGGATAAGAAAGCTTATGACAAAAAATTACAAACGCAGAAGATTTTTTATCAAAAAGGACTTTCAGGGAAAATTAATACTCAGCTGCTTCCTGTTTGTTACTGGAGGCGGATTAATATTTATTGCAATGCTGGGTGTGCTCTCGGCTGACTCGATGACAATCTCATATGCCAATCAGGACTTTCAGCTGGGACAAACCCCTTTTATGCTGTTCAAAAACATGCTGACAGCAAACTGGTTTTTGATCGTTATCGGCGGCGGCTTGGCAATGCTGGCGTCGTTATTTCTTTCCCACAGGATAGTCGGGCCAATGTTTCGGTTTGAAACGACCTTGGAGAAAATGAAGAATGGATATCTGACTGAGACCATCCATCTGCGCGATAAAGACGAAGGAAAGGAACTTGCCCAGAAGATCAACGATTTTAACGGCCAACTGTCACAATCATTTCGTGCCATCGGCCAGAATTCCAAAGCTCTTGAGGCCCTGATTGAACGAGCCTCAGAACTTGATCTACCCGAAGATGAGAAAGAGCAGCTTGCCGGCCTCTGCTGGTCAATGCAGGAGCATCTCCGCAAAATAACCAGCAAATGTGATTATTACAGCCTCAAAGATGAATAAACTGCTCTTCGCTCTATTGATGTTTCTTCTGCTGGTGTTTCAGGTTCCGCACATCACCCTGGCTACAGAAGTAAAAAGCAGATACCTGATGCTGAATCCGGAACGTGTCAATGAAAATGAAACACCATTGTGTGTGAACTAAACTCAGTCGGCTACAGTTGCAGGACATAGCATATTGGTAGGTGTCTCACTTACATTGACACAGGGGGCATAGAAAATATCCCTTGTTATCGGTTATTGTTGATTATGCAGTCCAATTCTCAGCAGTTTTTCCGAAAAAATGCACACCTCTCCCTTTGACCTGCGAGTTCTCTTGTCGACCGTTAGACGCGTATTGAAATTTTCGATATATTAGCAAAGGCTTGATTGAAAATTCTCCTGAAAGGATAGCTTTCAGCAAAAGAAAGCCATACCTGTATTACCGTAATCCTGATTTTTGCTCCGATCTTGAACAATCTCAGCCTTATTGTATCGCATTGAGCCTTTGCCATCTCCGTACCCGCCAGACCAAGACGGCGTAGTGCCTGGATGAGGACATAGGCCACTGATCAAAAATAGAGGCGGATCTGGTTACTGCGCATTGTCTGTGTGCTGGTTCTGTCTGCAAAAAGCATCAGTTGTTGTTCCTTGATGCGATTCTCCATGTCACCACGGGCACAGTACATCTTTTCATACAACTCCTGAGCTTCATACTCAGTGGGCGTAAATGAGGTGACGATGAATCGGGGGTTGGCGCCTTTACAAAGATACTCGGCCTTGCCGACAACCCGGCGTTGCCAACGCCAGCTACCAAGGGTTTTATAACAAAAATCCTTAAAAACACGG
>AMWB02152831.1_pt1 | contig 13554 bp, 12 predicted proteins | sample 200311 | NCBI WGS metagenome assembly AMWB02 (sample SAMN02737377, study PRJNA173069) | bioreactor metagenome | biome: anode biofilm in microbial fuel cells | place: USA: California | collected 2010-12-16 | reverse complement strand
CTATTTCTAATAAGATCCGATAGATCGTCTAAAAAGAGATCGCGGAGATCTTTTCGAAAGAAATTTATGGAAAAAAGAGATCCGGTCGCGCGGCGAAAAGCGATTTTCTTGCTTGCTTTCTTGTTTTAAAAACGTAAGATACCTCCAGTTCTATTTTGTGCAGATTTTATAAAAAAAGTTATCGGATTCCTTGGGGCGGCGGCGTTTTTTTGGGGGCAGAGCGATTCGTTTTAATTTCTTTTTTATTGTTCCCCTGAGTTCCTATTGCTTCCTTGCGTTCGGAATCCGGTCTCCTCAGCGACGGGAATTTTAAGCATGCCTTTTCTGATGCGAGAAGCCGTTCAGATGCGTTTGCAAAAGCGCGTCAATGACATCGAACATGGCTATCGCCAAAATGTCGGGATTGTTGGCTCTTCCGGTGTCGGCAAAACCCAACTTCTCTGTGAGTTTTTCCAGTCTATTTCCCGCAATCCCAAACTTCTTCCCATTTATGTAAAAGCGGAAACCATCGATGGGCGGCAACTCATGCAGCAATGGATGGGTGCCGTGTTAAGCGCGATCATGCTTGATCGTACGCTGAACATTCCCAAGACCCTGAACGGACTTTTGCGAGAGGCTGAGGTCATTGTCCCCAGAACGGTAGCCGCGGTGAAACATCTTCAGAAACTTCTTCGCCAGGATAAAAACGCGTTTGCTGTGAGAGAGCTCTTGATGTTGAGCGGAACTTTGGCTCGTGAGACGGGAAAGAAAGCCGTTCTGATGGTCGACGAATTCCAAGCTCTCGAAAAACTTCCCGTGCCCGATCCCTTCCTTTTACTTGGAAAACAAATGATGATCGACAAGGAAGTGTTGTACGTGGTGACCAGCTCTGCCGTCGATCGCGCGCGCGAAATTTTCCGCGAAAAACTCTCGCTGCTTTTCGGGAATTTTGAAGTGCTCGAACTTGCGCCGCTCGGGTTCATGGAAGCGGACCAATACCTTGCGGCCCGCATGCCCGCCCATCGTTGGCCTCTCGAACTCAAAAAGTTTCTTTTTTACATGACGGATGGTGAGCCGCTTTATCTCGATCTTATCCTTCACCGTCTCGAACAGGTCGAGATCCGGGAATTTCCTCAGGATGTGAACCCAGCTGTTTTGTTGGATGCTTTTTGCCAGGAACTTTTTGACCGGCGCGGACGCGTTGCGCTACTTTTTGAAAAACGTCTTGAACAATGCGCGCATCTTACAAAATATCGGGGGTCCTACGTTCGTGCCGTGTTGGCCCTTAGCCACGGAAGGCACAAACTGATTCCGATAGCGGCATACATCGAAGAAACGGTGGCCGAAACTCAAAAGGTCCTTAAGCGGTTGGTGGAAGACGGCTTAGCGGTCAAAAACGGATCTCTTTATCACATTCCGGATTTCCTTTTTCGCTTTTGGCTGCGAGAAGTATTCCAGAAGAGGCATGATCTATTTTTGCCCGAAGAGCGTATTCTTCGAAAACATCTTTTTGATGAACTCCATCGGGTGCTGGACCTGTGCTCGAGGATGACCGATGAGGATCTGGGGTTGCGCATCGAGGCGCTTTTGAAGGAATTCCGTAATGAGGGAGTGGAGGTCGACCAGAAAAAAATACAATGCCCGCAGTTTTCCGAGGTTCTACTTCTAAAACATTTTCCGCACTCGATTTTTTCGCTTATGGGACGGGCGGCAAAAGGACGCTGGCTTTTTTATTTGAGTTCGGAATGGATCGGGGAGCCCGAGATCGAAAAGGTGGTTCTCGATGTCAAGCATCTTCGCAAGGTCCAGCGCAAGGTTTTGATCGTGCTTGGTGGGATCGATCAGAATGCAAAACTGATCGCGCAAGAAGCGAAGATGCAGCTTTGGGACTTGCGGATGCTGAATGGGCTATTAGATCTTTACGATCTTCCGAAGATCATTTTACCGTCATACGGGGGAACCCATGAACCTCAAAAAATCCATGAATCTCATGTGGGCTCCGTGGCGCAAGATTTACCTGCGCTCGAGCTCCAGTAAACGCTCCGGTTGTCTTTTTTGTCGTTTGTTGAAAGACAGAAGAGACAAGAAAAATCTCGTTCTTCTCAGGGCTGCCCATCACGCCGTGCTCCTCAACCGTTTCCCATACAACAACGGCCACCTCATGATCGTTCCGAATCGTCACATCGCTTGTTTGTCTCAGATGAATCAGTGGGAAAGGGAAGAGTTTTTTGAGGTTTTTGAAAAAGTCCGGAAAGCGCTTGAAAAGGCGATGCGAGCTCAAGGGTTCAATCTGGGGATGAACATCTCGGATGTGGCGGGCGCCGGGATCCCGGGCCATCTGCACTGGCATATCGTGCCGCGATGGAAGGGCGATGTAAATTTTATGCCGATCATGGGGGGAGCGAAAGTGATCTCCGAATCGCTGGAATCAGCGTACGAAGTTTTGAGCCGCGCATTGACTGGGAAAGCCAGCGATGGTCAACGAAAGAAAAGAAAGAAAAAATGACCTCCGTTCAAAACGTTACAAATAAAAAAACCACAAAGGTCGCTAAGCGGATCCTGACGCCGCTTGAACGTTTTTTGCTGCCAAACCCGCAGTGGCAAGAAGGCTATGCATCTTTTTCGGAGATCTTCGGAAAGCCTGTGGGATGGCTTGTGCTCTGCGAGGAATACGGAAAACAGCGACTGATCCGTTTGGATCGTAAACAGAACTGTTCTTTTTTTGCTAAATCAGCCGAGCATCAGCGGGAATGCGAAGCTTTTATCGCGAAATTCGCCGACCAGCTGATCCACAATGCGGTGACGGCGGAAAAACTGCCGCTCTTCTTCCGGTGTGCGTTCGGAAAAAGCTGCATTGTTTTTCCTCTCCGCTATTTGGGCGCTTTAAAAGGATTCCTGATCTTTGATTGCGTGAAACGTTCCGAACGGGAGGTTCGTCCGTTGATGGCTCCCTTCGGTTATTTTCTTGCGAGCCAGGTTGAATTGGCTTTTAAGAACTTCGAGCTTAATAATTTCTACGAAACGGTTCATCCGCGGGCATTGGCGCTTTCAACTATGCACTCCGTGCATCGGGTCATCAATTCTTCGCTTCGCCTCAAAGAGTTGCTCCCTCGTATCGGGCGTTTGAGCGCACAGATCCTCAAGGCTCAAGGTTGTTCGATCATGCTGACCGATCCCGAGAGGCAGTACCTTGTTCCGTTCTTTTCTTTTGGTTCTCATCCCAAGTTCATTCACAAGCAACGCGTTCGCTTTGGACATGGGCTTGAGGGCCATATCGCGGACACTGGCGAGTTTTGTTTGCAGAGCCGCTATATTGCCGTACCTTTCATTGAAGATGACGTAGTCGGGGTGATGACGCTTTGGGGAAAAGCGGACCGCCAGTCGTTCACACGAACGGACTTGGAGATACTGAAATCTCTTTCCGAGCAAGCCGTTGTGGCGATCAAGAACGCACAACTTTTTGAGCGTACCGAAGAACTGACGCTCGGAAGTATCAAAACCATTAATGAACTTATGAAGCGTCACTTTGGCGAGAAACAGGGGAATCTAGACATGATCGGGGAGATGGTGATCGCAGTTGGAAAGCAGATGGAGCTTCCAAGCTCAGAACTTGTGCATCTTGAACGTGCGATCCTGCTTCTCGATACGGGGCAGCTGGCATTTCCCGAGAAGGCCTGGCAGAAGAAAGAAAAACTTACTCAGAAGGAACTGGAAGAGATCCGCAGCATTCCGATCCGCGGAGCCAATCTGCTCAGATCGATCAGTTCCCTTAAGCCCGTGCTTCCGATCGTCATGCATCGCCATGAGCGCTACGATGGGAAAGGGTATCCCCAAGGGCTTAAAGGCGAGGAGATTCCTCTGGGGGCGAGGATCGTCGCAGTGGCAGATTCTTTCATGGCGATGGTCTCCAAGCGTCACTACAGGCAACAGTTGACGATCAAGGGTGCGTTGGAAGAGATCCTTAAGCACAAGGGAACTCAGTTCGACCCGCTTGTTGTAGATGCGTTCCTAAAGGTTATGAAGGAAAAGAATATTCTGGAAAAAGTGGAGCGTTGTATCAAGAGTGATACGAACATAGAAAAGAGATCGTCGGAGGGATGAACGTGTCGAAAATGAAGATCGAAATCCGAAAGCCACAATACCTTGCCGCCAAGGAAATGCACGAGGGTGCTAACGATGAACCGGGCGAAAGCAGAACGCCGTTCTTTTTTCGTCTGCTGCTAGTCTCCACTTATATTCTTTCGGGGCTAGCGGTTTGGTATGTTTATCAAAAGTTCAGCATCAATTCCTGAGGTTGGCCCAACGGAAGGTATTGTTTTAAATGGATCATAGAGAGCGTTTCTTTTTTTTGTGCGTGGCCGTGTTCGCGATGGCCGGCTGTACAAGTGCCGATGACCAAACGTTACGTCAATTGAGCCGCCAACAAAGCGCGACTATCGAAAGCCTGGATAATGAGATCCTGCGTCTGAATCAGGAATTAGAGGAAACGGCCGGTTCACGTAAGGACCTGCAAACGGCAAAATCTGAGATCGAAAAGATATTGGCAGCGCAGATCGCTCGGGAGGATGTTCAGGTCGTTTTGGACTCAAGGGGGCTCGTCACGACAGTTTTGGACCATGCCCTATTTGACCCTGATGAGGCCCAGTTAACGCCGGCCGGCGAAGAAACGCTAGAGAAAATCGCTTCCGTGCTTTCCGGAGATCTTTTGAAAAACCGGGTCATGCTTGAAGGACACACTGATGACCAACCGATCGAAGGAGCCAACGGTATCACTAATTGGGAATATTCCATTGGCCGTGCGGCCGCGGTCCTTCACTATTTTTTGGACGTGCAAGAATTGGCTCCTGAAAGATTCGGGGTTGCGGGTTATGCAGAATATCGTCCTGCGGATTCGAATACCAAGGAAGAGGGGCGTGACCGGAATCGACGTGTTGAGATCATAGTTCTTCCAGAAAAGGTTTCCGATGCGCAAGGAAAATAAAAGAGGATCTTTGAAGAAGTTTTTTAAGGCCGTTATCCTGGCCTTCGCGGTTTTTTTAGGGCTAAGCCTTGTTTCTCTCGGTCTAAATCTTTGGGTTTATCACGAGATCCAGGCGCGGCTCAAGATCCAGATGAAGGGGACCTATGTTCCCGCCATTTTGATCCCGTCCTTCGAAGTCAAACAAGGGAACTTTACGTGGGAGGACAAGGTACGCCTGGTGGACGGGAATTTTACAGTGACCTTCGATCCGTTGACCCTGTTATCTCGGCGCGGCATCCGGGTTATTCTAAAAAGCAAAACAAGCAAAATTAGATTTCTCGGAAGTTGGGCTGTTCAGCAGGGGATCGAGGATGCGACTGTTGATTCTATGATCGCGGATATCATTCTTGGGCGTCGCGGCCTCGCCGGGATCAATGAAGTGGAAGTGCTCTCACAAAGTTTTCAGTTTTCCTTGAAAAACGCCGATAAAAGGTTGACCCCGAAAACGTAAGGATATTCTCGGATCTATGCGAAAACATCTTGATGATCTGTTCAAAGATATCCCGATCCTCGAAAAGTATCATTGGGACCCTAAGCGTGTTTTTAATAAGGTAACCTCCGATTCCCGCACGGTCGAATCCGGAGATATTTTTGTTGCTTGTCCGGGTACCCGCATGGACGGATATGATTTTCTAGGCCAGGCAATTTATGCAAAAGCTTCGGTTGTGGTATTTGAAAAAGAACCTGAGATCACGATCCCTCCGCATGTGACCGGCGTTCGCGTTCCCGATGCCAAGATCGCACTCGCCCTTATCTTGAACCGTTTTTATGACCGTCCCGATCGGAAGATGAAGCTGATCGGGGTGACGGGGACGAACGGTAAAACCACAATAACTTATCTCCTGCACCGGCTTCTGCGGGAGAAATTCCCAACCGCTTACATCGGTACGCTTTGGTACGAACTTCCTTCGGGAAAAGTCACTTCACTCAACACAACGCCGGGACCGGAGGTCCTGATCCCCATGCTCCACCAAATGCAAGAAGAGGGGGTCGAGTATTGTGTGATGGAGATTTCTTCCCATGCAATAAGCCAAAAGCGTGTTTATGGGCTGGAGTTCGAACTCGGGGTTTTTACGCAATTGACGCAGGATCATCTGGATTTTCACCATAGCATGGAAGAATATTTCCAGACCAAACGTAATTTTTTCAAGGGATCCCTGGCTCCACGCAAAATGCTTTTCAATAAAGATTGTCCTTACGGAAGAAGAATGATCGATGAATTGTCGCAGGCCAGGACGTTCAGCGTGCTGGGAGGCGCGGACTATTTCACTAAAGACCTTCAAATGAGTTTTCAGGGAAGCCGTTTTACCATGTGCTGCCGGGATCAGGAGTTTCCGTTCCAGATTCGGTTGCCGATGCGATATAACGTTTCAAATGCCCTTGCGATCCTCAGTTCTCTGGACCTTCTTGGATTCGACCTCAGGGATTTTCGGGGCGCCCTGGAAGAGATCCCAGCCATTCCGGGTCGCATGGAGCGGATCGGGACCGGGACCGACTATACGGTGTTCGTGGATTATGCCCACACGCCGGACGCTTTTGAACAAGTGCTTCATGACGCCAAACAAATGGATCCTAAACGCATTATCACGGTATTCGGCTGTGGCGGCGATCGTGATCGCGGAAAACGTTCTCTTATGACGCGTGTTGCATGCCGCTATTCGGATACGGTCATTATGACTTCGGATAACCCGCGTTCAGAAGATCCCGAAGAGATTTTGCGCGATATGCGCTTAGGGCTCCCCAACCCCCTACCGGCCCCGGGAAGCATTTATGAGATCCAGGACCGTCAAGAGGCCATTGAAAAGGCCATTTCGCTTGCGAAAGCGGGGGATGTGGTATTTGTGCTCGGAAAAGGGCATGAGGATTATCAGATTCTCGGCGATGGGAGGATCCCTTTCAGCGATCGCGAGGTCGTTGAGTCCGTGTTAAAAAGACGAAGCCGTGTTTTCTTATCTTGAAGCGAGCCGACTGCTTCGCGTCTCCCCGGAGTTTTCCGATCTTTCCCTGAAGATCCGCAATCTTTCGATCGATACCCGTACTCTCAATCCGGGCGATCTCTTTGTCGCATTAAAAGGTGAGCACAGTGACGGGCATGCGTTCCTTGCTACGGCTTTTGAAAAAGGCGCTTCCGGAGCCCTAGTCGATCTTCTGCAGAAGGACGGAGTACTAAAAAAAATCCATGATGCGAAGGAAAAATCCCGGAATTTGTTGCTGGTTGCCGATGCTCAGGCCGCCATGGCTCTGCTCGCCGCAGCATACCGCAAGACCTTGCCGGTCAGAACGATCGGAATTACGGGAAGCGTCGGAAAAACCACGACCAAGGAATTTCTTTTTTACCTGTTGCGGCAAAAATATTCTGTTCTCGCGACCACCGGGAATTTAAATAACCATCTGGGCGTACCTATCATGCTTTCAAGACTGGAACCTTCGCATCAGTATTGCGTGGTGGAAATGGGAGCGAGTCATCCGGGGGAGATCCGCGCTCTTGCCGAATTAGCCGCGCCTTCTGGCGGGATCCTGACTCCCATTGGGCCTGCTCATCTTGCAGGTTTTGGATCGCTCGAAGATGTTTATAGAACAAAACTGGAGCTTGCAGATTTTTTAAAAAAGGATGAACCGTTAGTGGTGCCCTCGGACGACGCCCGGCTTCTTGATAAGATCAGAAAGAAAAATCGCAAGGCCATTACGGTCGGATATTCCAAACAGGCGGAATACCGGATCATGGATGTGAAGGCAGAAGGCGGAGAAGTTTCTTTCTCCATGAATGACAAGGGGCGGTTCTCTTTCTCAGGACAAGCCGCTTTTTTGGTCCTGAACGCCGGACTTGCCATAGCCATGGCGAGGAACCTTGGACTTGCGTGGGAACAGATCCCACGCCGGTGGGAGGATGTGGGCTTTGCATCAGGAAGATTTCGTGAGACAATGCTCGCTAACGGTGTCCGCGTTATCGACGATAGCTATAATGCCAATCCCGTTTCTTTCGAGAATGCCCTGGCGGCGTTCCGGTCGCTTTCCGGGACTGGGAAAAAGATCGTTGTCTTTGCCGATATGCTCGAGTTGGGGACTGAGGAAGAACGGTTTCATCGTGAGCTCGGCGAGAAAATAGCAGTATCGGGCGCAAATTTGGCCTTGGCGTATGGAAAACTGACCCGGGCGAGTGTTGATGCGGTCCAGGGCAGGATGGATGCCAGGCATTTCGAAGATAGTAATGGAGCGCTTGCGGTTCTCAAAGATGTTTTGCGCGCCGGCGATCTGGTGCTTTTTAAAGGATCGCGTGGTATGCATGTGGAAAAAGTCCTGGACGGTATTCGCGATATTCCTTTTTCATCACAAACATAATTTTCGAGTCATAAAATAGATCATGTTTTATTTCTTACACGGCCTCTCGGATCACTCGATCGTCTTCAATCTTTTCCGCTATATCACGTTCCGTTCTGCCGGAGCGAGTATTACGGCGTTCTTCCTTTCTCTGTGGCTGGGGCCCCGGTGCATTGCATGGCTTAAACAGCTACGTGCCGTAACGAACCAGGAACGGGCCTACGCCGAGACCATTCACGAGCATTTCAAACACAAGAAGGACGTGCCCATGATGGGCGGGATCCTGATCGTGGCAAGCGTCGTCGTTTCGACCCTTTTGTGGGGCAACCTTACGAATCGTTTTGTGTGGATGATGGTTGTGGTTATGTTATGGTTCGGGCTCGTGGGGTTCCTGGATGATTGGATCAAGATGCGTTCGAAGAGTTCTGAAGGATTGAGTTCTCTTACGAAACTTCTTGGACAGGTATTAATGGGGCTTGCGATCGGTGTTTATCTCTACTGTGACCCAACTTTTGACAAGTGGCTCTATGTTCCGCTATTAAAAAAGGGGGTCCTCTATCTCGGTGTTCTTTTTATTCCTTTTGTGATCCTCGTCTTGACCGGGACTTCGAACGCGCTGAATCTGACAGACGGGCTCGATGGGCTTGCGATCGGGTGTACGCTTTTTACGACTACCGCGTTTGCCCTGATCACCTATGTCACCGGGCATTTTGACTTTGCCGCTTATCTTGCCATCCCGCATATTCCTGATGCTGGAGAAGTAACGGTTTTTTGCGCGGCTCTCGCGGGTGCAAGTGCGGGATTTCTCTGGTTCAACTCCTATCCTGCGGAAGTTTTCATGGGGGATACCGGTTCGCTTTCCTTAGGCGGCGCGTTGGGTGCGATCGCGGTGCTCACAAAAAAAGAATTGGTCCTTGTGATCGTGGGAGGCATTTTCGTTTGGGAGGCGCTTTCCGTGATCCTTCAGGTCGCAAGCTACAAACTTTGGAAAAAACGCATCTTTCTGATGTCGCCTTTCCACCATCATTTGCAGCGCAAAGGTTGGCCCGAGTCCAAGATCACTGTCCGGCTTTGGATCATCGCTTTTATTCTCGCCATTGTGGGTCTCAGCACCCTAAAGGTTCGCTGATATGAAGCCGGCTCCGGGGACTAAAGTTACGGTTTTGGGGTTGCGGGACACGGGCACCTTAAGCGCTCTCTTCCTTCATGAAAAAGGTTATCATGTTTTTGCGTCAGATCTTGCCGGGACAGAAGATGTTCTTATAAATCTGAAGAAACTTTCAAGATGTGGGATTCGTGCGGAATGTGGTAAGCATTCTTTCGACGAGATTCTCGCAGCTGATTGGATCTTGATCTCACCCGGGATCCCGCCCGGGTCCAAGATCTATCAAGCGATCCGCGCGGCGAAGAAACCGATCTACAGTGAGATCGAGGTAGCAAGTTGGTTTTCGCCTGCTAAGACCGTAGTTGCGGTGACAGGTTCTTGCGGCAAAACAACGACCGCTTCATTGATCTCAAAGATCGTCGAAGCAAGCGGCCGGAAGGTAATTCTCTGCGGGAATATCGGAAATCCGTGGATCGGAGAACTTTCCAGGATCAAGCCGGACACTGTTGTTGTGCTTGAGGTCAGCTCGTTTCAGTTAATGCACTGCGCAAGTTTCGCGCCTTCGATCGGATTATTGCTTAATATCCATCCCAATCACATGGATTGGCATGCCGACATGAAAGAATACGTCGAGGCCAAACTGAATCTCTTTCGCACCATGAAAGGTGGGGATGTGATGATCTGCCGCAAGGAGGATGAGGCAAACCTTTTTCCGGACTTCAAGACGGCCGCCCGGCGTATTTATTTTGATGAACGCTCCGCCTCGAATCCTAACGAGGCCGCGCTTTTTTGTGCTGCTGACGCATTGGGATGTCCGGCATCGCTTGTCGAAAAATCGATCTCGGATTTCCAAGGGCTCGAACATCGGCTCGAAAAATTCGCGGAAAAGGATGGTGTCGTTTTTGTGAACGATTCCAAAGCCACGACGACCGCCTCACTCGCCTGGGCGCTCGAAAAATTCGATGACAAGACCGTCGTGCTTGTTTGTGGCGGGAAATACAAAACCGATGTTAAGGATTTCAAAACGCTTCGAGAGTTGATCGCTAAAAAGGTCCGATATGCTATTTTGATCGGGGCCGCGCGTCCCATCATGAGAGAAGCATGGCAGGGGATTGTTGAGATACTGGAAGCGGAGAGTCTTGATGAAGCGTGCCGCTTGGGGATCGAGCGGGCTCAACTGGGAGATACGGTCCTGCTGTCGCCGGCTTGCGCGAGTTTTGATATGTTCAAAAATTATCAAGAGCGCGGAAGTTTATTTAAGGCAATGATTTTGAAAAAGTTGCGTCCCGAAGTTTTGAGAAAATAAAAATGTCCAAAGAAGCGCGTTTACTATTCGTCGTGACCTATCTTTTGGTCGGCATCGGGATCGTCATGATCTATAGCGCCAGCGGTGTTTTGGCACACGATCGCTACGACAATGAGGCGTTCTTTCTTATCCGTCAGAGTTTTTACGTTCTGATGGGGACGGTCGGGTTTTTTATCGCGGCCACGCTACCGATCCAATTTTATAAAAAAAATGCGCGGGCATTCATGCTGCTTGCGATCATGCTTTTGATGACGGTTTATCTTCCCGTGATCGGGCATTCGGCGGGCGGTGCCCGGCGGTGGATCCACATCGGGGGATTCCAGTTCCAGCCTGTGGAATTCGCGAAATTGGCATGCTGTATTTATTTAGCGGATTATCTTGGGAGGAAGATCGCGTGGGTCCAGAAGGGGGATGTGCTTGTCTTTATTCCGCCGCTCATTCTGATCAGTCTTGTGTGTGGTCTGACGCTTCTTGAGCCCGACCTGGGGTCGGTGGCGTTCATCGTAATGACGACCTCGATTATTTTTTTTGTTGCGGGGCTCCAACTGCGGTATGTCCTCGGCGCCTTAGCGCTTTTGATTCCGGCTCTTTATTTTTTGATCATTCGTGTGCCCTACCGTCTGAGCCGTCTGGAGGCCTATCTTAATCCATGGGAAGACCCCCAGGGGTCGGGTTTTCAGATCATCCAGTCTTTTTTGGCGTTCGCGTCCGGCGGGATCCATGGCGTCGGGCTTGGGCAAAGTACGCAAAAACTTTTTTACCTTCCATCGAGTCACAACGACTTTATCCTTGCTGTTATCGGGGAAGAGCTGGGGCTTATCGGCATCCTGTTCGTGGTTGCGCTTTATGTCCTCTTTTTTCTTTGCTGTGTCCAGATGGCGCGCAGGGAGCAGCAGCCGTTCGAGAAGCTCTTGATCACTTCGATCACACTTCTCATTATTTTGCAGACCGTGATCCATATGATGGTTGCGACCGGTCTTGTTCCGACAAAGGGGTTGCCGTTACCTTTTATTAGCTACGGCGGAAGTTCGATCGTGGTCAATCTTATCGCGGTGGGGATCCTTATGGCTGTAGATCGCCGCAAACGCCGCAGTCCCTGATATGAGTCCCTGCTGTTCGCAAAAAGTACTGAGCACCCCCAAGATCTCCGGACGGGCGATACATCTTGTAATTTATGCCGGCCCCTCGGGGGGGCATGTTTTTCCGGCGCAGTCATTCGCGGAAGGTTTTAAAAAGCGATTTCCGGATTCTTGCATCGACCTTGTCACGTGCCATCGGGCAAAGCATCTTGTCGAAAGAATGCCCCCGAGGATTTTTCAAAAAGTTTCATATCTTCCCGAGTTTGGTTTTCCGGCAGGATTTTCCTGGAAAACGCTCAGGCCATTTTTTCTTTTTCCCTGTCTTTTTCTTCAGGCGTTCCTTCTTTTAATGCAGACAAAACCAGATCTTTGCGTCGGATTCGGAAGTTTTGTATCTTATCCCGGAATGATGATGGCTCATTGGCTCGGGATCCCTACGCTTATTCACGAACAGAACAAGATCCCGGGGAAAGCGACGCATTGGCTTGTGCCGCATATGGACGCGGTCGTCGAAAGCTTTGAGAAGACACAATTTTTCCGAAAGCCCCAAATGCTCCGCACGGCGGGACTACCGCTGAGGTCATTCATCTCGGCCGCGGCGGCAAAAACTAAGGAAGGATCAACGCCCCGGCCATTCACAATTCTCGTGGTGGGAGGTTCTCAGGGGGCCCAGGGCTTGAATACGATTGTTACCGAGGCGATCGCGGCTTTGTCGGATGAAGAAAGGTCCAAAATAGCCGTTATTCATATTGCGGGGAAGCGGGATCAAATTCAGGTCGCGGAGAGTTACCAGCGACTAACCTTGTCGAGTGAAGTGCATCCGTTCTACGAAGCCATGGATGAGCTTTTCGAAAGGGCCGATCTCGCGATCACACGGGCCGGAGCGAACACGCTTTTTGAACTGGCGGCGTTCGGAGTTCCGGCACTCGTGATCCCTTATCCGCATGCGGGCGGCCATCAACGGTATAATGCTCAAAGTTTTGCGGAAAAAGGCGGATTGATTTTTCATGACGAAAACGCCGCAGCCAGGGGCTGGCTTACCGAACATTTGAAGAATTTCATCGAAGATCCGGGGCAGTTGACCGCTCTTGCAAAAGGAATGATGGAACTTGCGAAACCCGGGGCTATGGACGAACTTGTTGAAATGGCTTGGGGCCTGATCAAATCTTATGAAAATCGTACACGATAATCTTATCCGCGGCAGTCGTACGGCCTATCTGATTGGCATTGGCGGATCCGGCATGAGCGGGCTTGCGCGGATTCTGAAACACCTCGGGCTTTCGGTTTCCGGTTCCGATCATAAAGAAACGCGGGTGACTCAGATCCTCCGTCATTCCGGCATTCCGGTCCATATCGGCCAGCGTTCTGTAGAATTCGGCGATGCCGATATTATCATTTATTCCTCCGCCATCGGAAAAGAGCATCTGGAACTCAAAGAAGCCCGGAAACTCGGGCGCAAGATCTATCACCGCGCTGAAGTATTGGCATCGCTTTTTAATCATGCGGAAACTTCGATCGGGATTTTGGGAACCCACGGCAAGACCACGACCTCGGCGATGGTCTCTCACGTGCTTTCACAGATTGGTGCGAATCCCACCTGTTTTGTGGGAAGCGATATGCTCAACTACGATACCAATATCGTTGCCGGCGGCGGCGATTACTGGGTAAGCGAAGTAGACGAAAGCGATAGCTCCCACGAATTCTATGCGCCGCATTATTCGATCATCACCAACCTCGAACCTGAACA
>AMWB02050943.1_pt1 | contig 13564 bp, 12 predicted proteins | sample 200311 | NCBI WGS metagenome assembly AMWB02 (sample SAMN02737377, study PRJNA173069) | bioreactor metagenome | biome: anode biofilm in microbial fuel cells | place: USA: California | collected 2010-12-16 | reverse complement strand
CGGCGGGTCTCAGACCCGCCGCTTCTGCATATGTGATGCAGGATATGTGAATGTGGAGAACAAGCAGCGGGTCTCAGACCCGCTGTTACGTTATCCGGATGCGTATTTGGATCTGCTGAATGCAGCCTCGATCTCATCATATGCATCTGCCGGGTTGGTAAGAGGCATCTCTGAATCGAACAGCTCGTAGTTAAGCAGTTTCGCCTTCTTGCTCTTCTCAAAGGTGGGCAGCTTGGTGCGGTTTGTGGTCTCGAGGTGGTTTCCCTGTTCATCCACGATGATAATTTTCGGGAGAAAGACTCCCTTCCGGCCAATGAACCTGTCCATGACGGTTACGGCCTCCTCGTACTCTTTCTTCTTTGCCCTGCCAAGTGCTTCGTAATTCAGCATCTTCTTGTTATCCCAGGTAAGAACGCCGGCATAACTCTCAGATATCTTGTCGTCAATATTCGAGTCGATGTTCAGTGTGTCATGCCCCGAGGGCATCAGCAGCACCTTGCCTCCGCCGCCTTCAATGTTCGCTGCATAGCGCGGCACCGTTATGCCGCTTATCCATCCCTGAAGATGTTTCATGTAAATCTTCCCCACTTGTATGGGGGTGATGAAATGGACTATCCCTTTCTCCTTGTGACACTGGAGCAGGTAGTAAGGATGTACCCCGATCCAGAACATGCGCCTGAAAGTCTCTGCCAGGGTCCGGTAGTGATCATTGACATGGTTCAGAAGAACTGTCTGGTTACGGATTGTGAAGCCGTGCAGGGTGATCTTCTTCACCGCTGCAGCCAGGTCAGCGGTAATCTCCTGGTAATGATTTATATGAGTCATGAAGTAGACATACTTCTCAGGACCCTTGTTATACCTGTTTGATTCTTTTCTGATCATCTCCAGAAGTTCGTCGGTGATCAGCATAGGGAGCACAACAGGCACCCGTGTGGCAATCCTGATAACCCTCAGGTGGGGAATACGGCTCAGTTCCCCCAGAATGTATTTCAGCCGCTTGAAGCTGATCATGAGTGCATCGCCGCCTGTTACAAGCACCTCGTTGATGTTCCTGTTGTAACCGATGTAAAAGATACCCCTGGCCACCTCGAGGCTGCTGACATCAGCAGTGGTGTCCAGCGACTTGGCGCGCTGGCAGTGCACACAGTAAGATGCGCAGCTGGTGTTCTCCGCGACAAAAAGCGCCACCCTGTTCGGGTAGCGTTGATAGGCCGCACCGTAGCTGCGTGACCCTTCGCTCATGGCTCCCTCGACGCCGGCGTCAGGGAACATCAGGTTGGCAGGGGTTGGTACGCTCTGCCAGAAAATAGGATCGAGCCGTTTCCTGGATACCTCGCCGAAAAAGACCGGGTTAAACGGGTCCTTCTGCATCAGCGAGGAATAGTAGGGAGTGATGCGCAATGGTTCCTTGCCCTCCTGGCGCAATGTTCCGATGGTTCTTCTGATCTCAGCCTCCTGGTGGTCAGTGAGCCTGATCACCTTTTTCAGCTGGTCTACTGACCTTATTGAGTTCTTCCTTTGCCACAGAGGGTCATTCCACTGCTCAGGCGTTACATCTTTCCATAATTCAATGGTATTGTACTTCCGGGGACGGTAAAGAAAATCCTCGTTGAAAGTCATCAGCACCTCCTTCTTTATTGGTTATTACTAAGGTATTCCACACCCTGTAAATACAAATATAGGATTTTTGCCCGCTTTTAAAAGGGAAAGCATGCAAAAAACAATATGTAAAGCCGGGTCTCAGACCCGTCGCCACCTGCTAATTAGGCAGATTATATGCATATTATGATGCCGCCCCGGGTCTGAGACCAGTCGCGACTATCTTGATTCAGTCCAGAGTTTTTCTCTCAGTTCACGGAATTCATCCCATCGGCCTTCATGCAGAAGCAGGGCGTGGTGCTGCCAGCTGGCCGGATTGTGTATGCGGAATCGTTCGCCACCGTCCTCATGCAGTATTGCAGTAAGGTAGCTGGGCGAGGTCTCCGACAGCGCCTTCCATGCGGTTATTCCCCGGTTGTTAAGCAGCTGTGCAATCTTCGGCCCGATGCCATTCACAACCTTGAGGTCGTCGTCAGTCTTTATGTTCTCCGGCGAAAACACAGGCATTGCGGCAGCCAGTGGTAGTTCATCAGTTACGTTCGTTTCTTTGACCTTCAGCGCCTTTTCTACTGAGGAGAGGAGGAGTTGTTCGGGGGTTGGCGCCAGAGTATCCGTGGTATCAGGAACCGCGACGGTGGGCGCGACTGCCTCTTTGCAGTCGTACCTTGTCTTGCATAAATACCAGTATTAAGCACCGGCGATCCAGAGTACCAGAAGAACAGACAGGAAAAATACCGGCTGTCTCATGGCAGAGTAGTTCTACCTGCGGCGGGTTATCCTGCCGAGTATTGAACCAAGCAGTCCGCCATCCCTGGACTGGGACGAGGTACCGCCTTTGAGCAGGAATCCTGACACATCGTCGAGAATGCTTCCGTCGCCGTCAGCATCAAGCATAGCACCAACACCTGAAATGCCATTGCCACCGGTGTCACGCTTCTTTGTGAGAGCGCCCAGAATGAGCGGTGCAAGCGCCGGGATCATCTTCATGATGGTTGATGAATCAATGTTCATCTTTTTGGCCAGCGCCTGTGCTGCCTGCAATCCGCCTGCATCACCCAGAAGGCCGCCAAGGTTGGGATCAACCTGCTCTGCACGCGCCTTGTTGGCGATCAGATCCTGTATGTTGTTAAGAACGGAAGAGTCTCCGTACTTGTTGAGGATGTGATCAACCCTCTCGTCTCCGCCACGGGTATCTTTCTGCCTCTTCAGACCTGCAATGATCAGGGGTGCCAGCTGCGGAATAAGTTTCTGCACGGTCCCCTGATCCACATTGAAGTTGCTTGATATCTGTTTGGTCACTTCAGGACCGTAGCTTTTGAGGAATTCATCAATAAATCCTGCCATAATTAGTGCTGTTGTTTAGGTTTTTATTATACTCTTTTAACAAATTTCGATCAGATAATCACTAAAGTTATAATTTGAGTGACTAAAATCAAAATCTTTTTTGTCAAAGCAGGTGCTGATTTCAATGCAGCTAAACCATAACTGCTCCCGGATCTTCAGCCTTTCCGCCTTTTGCCTTCAGAATGAAAGCCTGACCACCGCCCCGTCCATGGTGTTGCACAGAACGCTGCCATTATCCAGAGGTACGATGTTGTTTATCAGGCATGAAGAGATCCTGTGGCTCCAGAGAAGCGTGCCGTCCGCACGGGAGGCTGCGTGAACCACTCCCTTGTCAGAGGGGATGAAGATGATGCTGTTGCGGTCTGTAATCACGCCTGGAGCAATGTCATAACCGATATTGAAATCTGTCTTCCAGATGACTTCCGGTGTTTCACCGGCAGCACTTACTCCCACAACGATCCCGTTCATGGTTTTAGCCAGGACCATTGAGCTGTCAGCTGATATCCCCATTGACTCCCTGACGGCAATGCCTCCCAGGTCGGAGTGCCAGATGAGTCTTCCTGTCAGGGCATCGAGACACGCCATCTTCCTGTCAGGCGCAACTACGAAAACCTTGTTGTTTACGGCCACAGGCACGCAGGCAGCCGGGGATAGCATCCTGTTAGTGTAACCGTTGTACCAAACCCATCGTGTGACGCCTGTTCCGGTATCAATGGCGTAGAGCCTGTTATCCCATGTGCCGAAAATCAGCATACCCTTATATATCAACGGTATCGTTTCGACAAATCCTTCTATGGCGCCGTTGCTCCACAGAACCGTGCCGTCAGTGAGGTCCAGTGCATGGCATCTGCCTGAGGAACCTGTTATGAAGACCCTTCCTCCGCTGACTACCGGTGAGGCCACTACAGGCTGCCCGGTATTAAAGCTCCAGAGCAGCTTCCCGCTTTTCAGCGAAAGAGCTCTCACGATGCCGTCGGCTGACGCGGCTATCACCCATCTGCCGGCTGTGGCGGGGGTGCTGTATATTTTAGCCCCTGTCGGGACGTTCCATCTGACCCGTCCGTTTCTCAGGGAGAGGGCTTTTATCTCTCCGGCAGTATTGGTTATAACAGCGAGCTTTCCGGTCACTGTCGCCCCTGCACCGATATCCGCATTCTCCTGCAGGCGCCACGTCTCCCGCACGTTGACATATTTATCGTTCATCGAGTAATCGGGCCTCGGCCAGGTTGTTGTGTCAGCACTGAAGGGGTGTTTTTCCAGCCTGACAGTGGCCCACGCGGGCATTGTCTTGGCTGGAATTTCTCCTGCGCCCGGGTGTCTTACTGCCGCAGTCAGCAGCGTGTCGCCATTTATTGTAAGGATGTTATATCCGCCCCGGTCCCGGCCGGTACGGAGGTTCGACCGGCACATGAGCGCGGGTATCCCCTCAAAGTTCATCACCCTGTTTGAATGGCCATGCCCGCAGATGGCGAGCCTCGTGTCAAGCTTCTTCAGCCTGTCTGTCAGCTCGTACCAGTTGTTAAGACCCTCATCGAGAGGGTAGTGGTTGACGGAAATAACCTTCATCTCCCTGTTGACCGGCACATTCAGGACGGAATCGAGCCATACGATGTTTTCCCTTGGTATTTGTCCCGGTCCCATCCTCATGTTTGGACCCGAGTTGGTGCCTGTGAAGAGCCATTCGCCTTGCGTAAATGCAAAAGCTTCAGCGCCGAAGATGACGCGGAAGCTGTTGGCACCGCTCTCGGACCATTTTGTGTCGTGGTTTCCGGGGATGATGTACCACGGTTTGTTCAGGACGTCAAGTATTTCCTTCGCCTTGCGTAGTTCAGCGTCTGACCCGAACTCGGTGACATCACCGGAAATGATCACAAATGCCAGTGAATCAATTAAGTTGATGTCATGGACTGTTCGCTGCAGGTCCTCGTCGGCACCTTCGCCACCGATATGGGTATCAGTCACCAGGGCAAAACTGAACCTGCCGTTCTGGCTATGGCCGGGAAAGATGCAGAGCAGGAGGCAAAAAGCGAGCAGCAGCGTGTATTTCTTCATGATGGTAACTCAATTTGCAAAGCAAGATACATGAAATACCAAAAAGTATTAAATTAAGGCCTCAAAAGAGGAGGTACCATGTGTTTTTCAGCCGGGGCAAGTTTTGCCGGGGGAGCGCTGATATCAACAATTGGCGTGCTGACAGTCAGAAAGAACAATGATTCTTCGAGCCGTGTGTTTGCTGCCATGCCCCTGATATTCGGAGTTCAGCAGATATCCGAGGGTTTTGTGTGGGTCGCACTGCAGTCGCCAGGGAATGACCTGATGCTAAATATCTCAGCTTACGTATTCCTGTTTGCGGCACTGATTCTGTGGCCCTCCTACGTTCCTCTGTCAGTGCTGCTGTTGGAAAAAGAGAGGGGAGGGAGACGGATCATGATTCCATTGCTGGTCCTGGGTCTGCTGGTTTCGGCCTATTACGGTGTCAGGCTCCTGTCCTCGGAGGTTTATCCGGTGATCAGCAGTCATCACATTAAGTATACCGGAGAATTCCCGCAGAAATGGGCGCGGCTGGTATTCGCCGGATACGCCACGGCCACGCTGGTACCATTATTCATCTCAAGCCGCCGGAAGGTATGGCTCCTTGGGCTGCTGATGGCTCTGTCATGCCTTATTACAGGCATCTTTTACAAGGAGTATCTGACCTCGGTGTGGTGCTTCTTTGCCGCACTGATAAGCATTATGATTTATTTCATCATCGCGGATGATTCTGCGCGGTCTAAAGGCGAAGACGGGGAAATTTCATAGTTTTATACCTCATTCTTCTAACAAAAAGCACCGTGAAGAGATTTTCAGTTCAGGTTAAGATTGGTTTGCTCATGGTACTGGCGGTTGGCCTGCTAGCTGCCACCGGTTACCTGGCCTGGGTCAATCTCTCCTCCATAGTCGGATCAATCAGAACTGATGTCGGCCCCGGTCAGAAACTCCTGACAATACGCGAGATCTCAATGGATCTTCAGAAAGCTGAGAACAGCTTCCGGATGTACTCGGTCACAGGCAATGAAAGGGATCTCGAGCCTTATTACTCGGTAATCTCTGAGATTGACGGCAAGGTCAACAGGCTGAGGGAAGAGTGCAGTGACTCACCTGTCCTGCTCGGACAGACGGATACAATCACCAGGTTGATAGAAGAGAACATCTACATCTGGAATGAGCTTCTCTATCTGAACCAGAATAACCGGGTGGTTGAATACCTCATGCAGCTGCCTGACAGGCTTAACCTGACGTCGGATGCGGAGAAGGAGTCCGAGAAGGGGATCCTGAAACGGGTCTTCAGCCGTTCCGAAAAGAGCCGGATTGATGAACAGGCCCTGATTACTGATCTCGACAGCCTGGAGAAGGCGGATCAGGCCGTCAGGGAAAAAAGGAGACTGCGGGAATCACAGCTGGCCAGCACCAGCACCAGGATAAAGGAACAGTTCCATGACCTGACCGCAAAGATGGAATCGGAAGTCTCGGAAATCCTTAAGGCCAATAAGGACGAGGCAGACCTCCTGTCCGGCAGGACTTACCGATGGCTGGCAATGTTCCTGGTCTCCGGAATCCTGCTGGCTGCCCTGGTGGTTTTTATCGTTGCACGCTATGTTCGCAAATCTGATGCTTACCAGGTGGCATTGCAAAGATCGAAGGATGAGGCAGAAAACCTGGCGAGGACAAAAGAGCAGTTCATGGCCAATATGAGCCACGAGATCCGGACACCCGTAACGGCTATATCCGGGTTTACCGAACAACTGCTGCGCGAACCGCTGGATGAGAATACCTCACGTACCCTGAAAATCATCAGGTCTTCATCGCGTCACCTTGAGAAGATAATAAATGATATTCTTGATTTTTCAAAGTTGGAGGATGGCAAGGTGATACTGGAACAAGTGCACTTCAGCATCAGAGAGGTTGTGAATGAGGTGTGCGCCATGTTCGACGAACAGGCCCGGAAAAACAACACCGCCCTGAGCTGCAGTGTTGATCCGGATACTCCCCCGGTTTTATTGGGTGACCCGTACCGGCTGAAACAGATAATGATAAACCTGGTCAGTAATTCGGTAAAGTTTACTAGTGACGGAACTGTTCACCTTTTGGTGAAGAGCATCCCGAAGCAGCCTGAGGAGATAATACTGGTGCTGGAGTTCATTGATACCGGCATTGGGATTGACGAGGATAAGATTGAAAGCATCTTTGACGATTTCACCCAGGAGGAGATGAGCACAACCCGGAGATACGGCGGTACGGGACTGGGCCTCTCCATTGTGCGAAAACTGGTCGATTTGCAGAATGGCACTATAGAATGCAGGAGCAAAAAGAATCAGGGCACAACCATTAAATGCGAGATTCCCTTTATGACCGGAAACGGTGATCTGATTAAGAATGAGACAGAGCAACCGGTAATTGTACCCGCTGAGGTCAAAAAACTTAAAGTGCTGGTTGTTGATGATGAGGAGTATAACCGGATGCTCTTCAGATCAATTTTCAGTAGGTGGGGTGTCAGCTTTGCCGAGGCATCGGATGGCATGGAAGTAATTGAAATGTTAAAGAAGGAACGGTTTGACCTCATCATGATGGACCTGCGCATGCCCCAGCTTGACGGTGCAGGAACGACTGAGTATATCCGTGACGAGTTGGAGATAAATGATACCGTCATGCCGGTGATCTGTGTGACAGCAGCAATTCCGGAAGATGATCTCCGCAATTTCCGCAAATCCGGAATGAATGCATTCCTCCGTAAACCCTTCACGGAGAAAATGCTGCTCGACACCATTCTCGAAGTTACCGGCCATGGCAAGTTCACTGCCTCTGAGCCTGACGCAATGGTAGAGATTGAAGAAGAGCTCCTCTCGGGGCAGATAGACATCAAAAACCTCTTTCGCCTCGCAGATGGTGATAAACAATTTGTCAAAGAGATGCTTGATACATTTATTGAGGGCACCGGAAGGGGCCTTGATGAGATGACAGAGCATCTGAAGAACGGAGATGTCGGAAAGATCGCGGATATCTCTCATAAGCTCATCCCCCAGTGCCGGCATCTGGGAGCCGGTGCTCTTACGTCGCTGTTAACGGAGACTGAACTGGCAGTCAGAGCCGGAGGTGATATAGGGCAGGTGGAAATCCTGGTCGGCAAGCTCCGGAAAGCATTTCCGGATGTAAGAAGACAGGTTGAAGACCATAAATCAAAAATCAGATGAAAAACCGGGGCACCTGCACGGAAATACTTATTTTGCAGGAATAACAACAGATCACTGATTATTGGATCAACTGATGGCTGATACACACCTGAAGATATTCGTTGTTGAAGACGATGAATGGTACAACAGGCTACTGGTGCATACCCTCAGCCTGAATGTCGATTATGAGATAAAGAGCTTTTCTACTGCCGGAGAATTTCTGAAGGCTCTTCAGGAATCGCCTGATATAGTAACACTCGATTACAGGCTTCCGGACATGAACGGACTCGATCTCCTGAAGAAAATAAAGGAGGAGAACAGCGAGGTTCAGGTTATCCTTATCTCCGAACAGAATGATATTGAAACAGTTGTCAACCTCCTGAAATTCGGGGTCTATGATTATATCGTCAAGACCAATGACATCAGGGAGCGTCTTCTTTTAACCGTCCAGAATATCCGGAACGGGATAGGCATGAAGCGGGAAATATCATCACTTCGCCGGGAGGTACATAAAAAGTACCAGTTCCGGAACACAATCATGGGCGAGAGCCCGGCTATCAAGGCTGTTTATGCGCTTATCGAAAAGGCGCTGGACACCAATATCACCGTTATTATAACAGGTGAAACGGGCACGGGAAAAGAGCTGGCGGCAAAAGCAATACATTACAATTCAAAACGCAGAAATAAGCCTTTTGTCCCAGTCAATGTAACGGCAATCCCGTCTGAGCTCATCGAATCCGAACTGTTCGGACATGAAAAGGGGGCATTTACCGGTGCTGCATCCAGGCGGATAGGCAGGTTCGAGGAGGCTGACGGGGGAACACTCTTCCTGGATGAAATAGGAGAAATGGACCCGGCCCTGCAGTCAAAGCTGCTCAGGGCGCTACAGGAAAAGGAGATCGTTCGCGTCGGAAGCAACAAGGCCATAAGGACTGACTGCCGCATCATCGTTGCAACTAACAGAAACCTGCTTGAAGAAGTGAAAAAGGGCAACTTCAGGGAAGACCTTTACTACAGGCTGCGTGGCCTGCCGGTTGAACTACCGCCACTGAGGGAAAGAGGGAATGACATCCTTATCCTGGCCAGCCACTTTGTTGAAAGATTCTGTGCGGAGAATGAGATCTCGCTGAAAAAACTTTCACAGCAAGCCCAGCAGAAACTCCTTGGCTACCCATTCCCCGGGAATATACGTGAGCTGAAGTCGGTTGTTGAACTCGCGGTCACACTGTCAGATACAATTACAATCGGGCCGGAAGATATAATTCTTGATCCGGGAAATCCCCTTTCAGACATCATGGTTGACGATCTTACACTCAGACAGTATGAACTGAAGATCATCAAAGCCATGCTCAGGAAACATAATAATGATATAAAAACCGTTGCCGTGAAACTTGATATAGGGATCTCGACAATCTACAGGTTGCTAAGGGAAGAGAAACAATCCTGACCAGATTCTCCTTCATTTTTCTCATTTTGAGAATTTATTTTCAGATTGAACAATCCGGACTCTTCGTGCATTTATGTTAAATCATTAATTAGCAATGATTTATACTATTGTGATCTCCCGGGCACATCCTTTGCAAGGGTAAGGTCTGAAAATCAAATAAGGAGGAAAAAAAATGAAAGACGAAGAAACCACCAACCGTTCACACCATGGCGATGATCCATCAGGGATCAGCTATGCGGAAAACGCCCGCAAAGACGGTTTTGTAAAAGGAGCACGGACGACTGCCATAATCAGTACCATACTGTTGGTGACGGCAGGTGTTGTTGCCTGGCTGTTGTTCAGCAGGCATCAGGATGAGCAGCTGGCACTGATGAACAATGAGAGGAACTCATTCACTGAAACGCTGTCAGTACGGGACTCAACACTCAACGACTGGCTTCAGACCTTTACCCAGATTGAGAATGACCTCAATACAATCAAGCAGAAGGAAAGCCTGATCACAATCAACAATTCGGATAACGTTGAATTCACAAGCACCAGGAAAGAACAGATACTGCAGGACATAAAGAGTATCAGTATGCGGCTTGATGAAAACAGAAAGAAGCTTGCATCACTCAGTGCACAGCTCCAGAATTCCGGCAGGGAAATCAAGGGACTTCAGGAGATGATCACCGGGCTGGAGGTAAAACTGCAGGAGTACCAGTCTCAGATAGCCGGCCTGACAACTACGGTCAATGAGAGAGATATTGAGATCGGGGAGCTGAATATACTTGCTTCGGATCTGAGGACGACCGTCACCGAGAAGGAAGAGCTTATCAGCACGCAGGTTGCGGAGATGAACAAGGCATATCTGGCCGCAGGCAGTTTCAAGGATCTGAAGGAGATGGGTATCGTATCGAAAGACGGTGGCTTTCTTGGCCTGGGCAGGACTGAGTCGATTGTCAATAACATCACTGACAGCCTGTTCTCGCAGATTGACATTTCACAGCTCAAGTACATACCGGTTAACTCGAGGGATGCAAAGCTCATCACCGAGCATCCTGCAAGCTCGTACGAGTTTGTGCGTGAGAGCGATGATAAGATCGCACACATCGAGATCAAAGATCCGGCACAGTTCTGGAAAATATCGAGGTATGCTGTAGTTGAAATTAAATAGTAAACCGGGAGGATTAGTTCCGGACGGCGGAATTTCCTCAATTATCTCACTATATACCCCGGATCGGGATACCTGAGAATCTTCAGGGAATACAGAGTCAGCAGGTAATAATCTCTGAGATCGTAGGGGGATCCGGGTCTCGAAAAGGCGCTAAACGGCGCCTTTTCTTATATCCAAATGCTTGACTTCAGTCCGCCAAAGGCTTATCTTTGTAAGGGAGGCCTTCAAACCATTAAATTCAGCCGGATGAAAGAGCTTATTCACATAAGGACTGAATGCTACTCCGGTTACAGGGAGGATGAGACGCCGAAATGCTTCATGTGGCAGGGTACAAGGCATGAGGTAAAGGAGATCATTGACCGCTGGTATCAGTGGGACAATGAGCAGAAGCACCCGATAGCGGATTACTTCATGGTTGAGACCGCTGCCGGCGAACAGTATATCCTCAAACATGAACTCAACCATAACACATGGTACCTGCGCAAACCGGGTGGCAAGTCAGTCAAGGAATTTTAGATTTTACCTTCAATACATTTACAGGGGAGAAAAAATATTCCTAAATTTGAGTTATTGCTGGTTGTGGCAGCAGGATTGAAGGTTTGCTCAGCACCCATCCTCAGATGGACGGAAGGATAAGGGGACTGAACACTTAGGTGTTGCGATTTGCGATGTGCGAGTTGAGATTTGTGATCAGCGAGCAGAGCTGGACGATGATAATGATTATTGTCGGAGCCATAATAATGTGTCACTTACAATATGGCGAATGAGCAATCCTTATATAGGCCTAAATAAACTTACCGTCATAATCCATCCTCGGGTCATCATGTGACAGATCAATCACGCGATGATAACCGGTATTGCCATTCTTGTGCGTTGAACTGCCGGCATTGTAGCACCTCGGTATGCCCCAGACACCGTGATATACCCTCCCTACTGTGGCTTTGTTGCGGTGATAATGCCCGAAGAGCAACATGATCGTGCGGAACTTTGCACCGCAGTCGCGATAACCTATATGCAGATCCGAGAGGTGAATGATCTGTTTCACGATGATGTTGCAGATTGAGCAGTGTCAATACCCTAAAGGTAACGATTTCGTAATCTTTTATCAAAACTTTTATACGCGTGAGGTGTTTCTGAAGTAACTTTGAGAACAGGAAAAGCTAAGGGATCATGAAGATAAACAATAACTCCGAAATACTCGCACCGGAGGTGCAGATGGAAGGCGCCAGCAACGTCAGGATGAAGATATTGATAGGTCCGAATGACGGGTCGGGCAACATTATCATGCGCCATTTCTTTGTTGCACCCGGGGGCAATACCCCCTTCCATAACCACAACTACGAACATGTAATCAAGATTGAGCGCGGACGTGGCATCGCCGTGGACGAGCATGGTGTCGGGCATGAGGTTGCCGAGGGTCAGAGCCTATTCGTAAAGCCGGGTGATCTTCACCAGTTTAAGAATCCCTTCGGCGAGACCTTCGAGTTTCTCTGCATCATCCCCAACCCGGCAAAATAGCAGTAGAACTTTCACTATTGCCTGTTGTCCCGAAAAAGCTGAAGCTTTTTCGAGGATCCCCGGCCCTGATTTCAGGGCCGGGACCTCCTTCCAATTGCCTGATTTTGTAATCTGTAACCTTAGATATAACTTCGTTTCGGAATCACAAAAAACACTGATCTTATAATATCACATGAAATTGACTATAAGATTTTCGGTGATGACATCCAGTTCGTAGAGATAGAGCTTGATCCGAATGAGACAATCGTTGCCGAGGCCGGCACTATGGTTTATATGGAGCAGGCTATAACCTATGAGACCAGGATGGGCGACGGCAAGGCGTTCGTGCATGCCGGCGGAACGGTCATCGAGAAGCAGCTCAGCGGCGAGACGCTGCGCATCGACACGGGATGCATCGTGGCGTATGAGCTTTCGCTCGACTTCGATATTGAAACCACCGGCAGCCTGAAGACGATGGTATTCGGCGGTGAGGGACTTTTCCTGGCTACCATGCGCGGCACCGGGAAGGTATGGCTGCAGTCGATGCCCATCCGAAAGCTGATCCGAGCCCTTTCACCGATGGGGGCCAACAAGGGTAAGGAGGCTCAGGGGCTGCTGGGGAATCTGTTCCAGTAAGGTCTGAAGGTCTCAGGTTCTGCCTTCTATGATTCGGGTAACAAGTTTCCTGTAGATAAGACCAAGCATACCGCAAAAGATCGTTCCCAGGGCAATGCCTGTCCACGGTAACAATACCTGACCGGACATATATTCTGACATACTTAAAGCGGCAACATTTGTAATCTGAACCAACGCCAGCATAACAACGGGCATAAGAATCAGACCAAACAGTGCTGCATATAACCAGAAGGCTCCATGCCTGCCCTTTTCGAGATACTTCGGAACCAGGAATGAATAAAATTCGTAAAAGCTGGATAGAAACCAGAATGAGGAGACGATCGTCGACAGAAGGACATAGTTCGGTTTCCCGGCTGGCACATTATCAGAGCTGAAAAACCAGGCTGCAAGGATGGCAACGACCCCTACCGGGATGTGCATAAGAAGATTGATTATCTTTTTGTTCATGACTGCAGGATTTAATGCAAAGCACAAATCAGAACTCTATACCAAAGTTAGGTCATTCTGTCCGGTTGACAATATATGTTTTTATATGTCAGATCTGCAATACTTTATGGCCAGGGAGGCCTGAAGGGTAGCTGGGCAGACTCTGCGGTGGACGGGGTGGGAGTGTGGGGTACCTGCAGTTTTTACAATTCTTATAGCTCTACGAGCTATTACTGCCTGTAGCGTGCTGAG
>AMWB02050546.1_pt1 | contig 13586 bp, 14 predicted proteins | sample 200311 | NCBI WGS metagenome assembly AMWB02 (sample SAMN02737377, study PRJNA173069) | bioreactor metagenome | biome: anode biofilm in microbial fuel cells | place: USA: California | collected 2010-12-16 | reverse complement strand
CACGGAAGATGGCCACCCGCCGTCACCCCCACGCCTCGCACTCGCCCCGTTCAGTGTTGTCTCACACTCGCACCTCGCGCTCGCGCCTATCGGCAATTTTTCACACGAGGCGACCCGCCACCCGCACATCACGCCTCAACACGCTCCGGTTGTTGGCATGGCTGGCGTTTTGTCAGGTCCAAACATTTCACTTGACAGCCCGCAACGTGTGTGATACCATTCAGTCATAAACTCAGGGATGGGAACTAACCGAGGTGACATATGTTTGATATGCAAGAATTAGATAAGATTATGCAACGCACGATCGATGACGGTGTAAAGCGCAAGCGCGTAGGCCCTGGGCGTCCATCGGGAACGCTGGTTGCCAAGGCGCCGAACTCATACACTCCGCCAACGATCTCAAAGCCGATGATGTTGCAGAAGATGAACGAGCGCCATCACGAGATCGCACGCCTCTCGGTGCTTGGTTACGATACAGCGACGATCGCTGATAAGCTTGGAATCTCGAAGCAGACAGTTTACCAGGCCGTCCACTCGCCGATGCTCAAAGCAAAGATGGCGCTTCTCCGTGGCAATCGCGATGCCAAGACGCTCAACTTGATGGACGAGATCAACGACATCCTGCCTGACGCGATCACGCTACTCAAAAATGTGATCGACGGTGGGACGCTCGATGATGGAGATGTACGGGACAGGGCGTTGCAGGTCAGCACGGCGAAGCACCTTCTGGGGATAGGTGGCCTTTCGCCAGTTAAGCGTGTCGAGGCACGGACGCAAACCACCCATCTCACGGCAGATGATATACGTGGGTTGGTCGCTGAAGCGCGGGAGCTTGGCATGTGTGTCCGCAATGATGAAGATGTAATTGACATCGAGAGTGAGGAACTCCAGACAGGGACGTGAGTTGAGAGGGGGACTCTAAATTGGAGGAAGCTACCGCAAGCAGTCAAATTGGTCTGTACGTGTTTCTTACTGGGCTGCTTTCGTTTCTGCTGGGCAGATGGCTCTATGACTATTTCCACGGACTGAAGACGCCCACAAACGCTGAGGTTAAAGCGCTGGCAGACATCGAAGGAAGGGTAGCTCACATAGAGTGGAGGACTACTCAAATGGAAGCAGCTTTGATCGGGAAGGTTGACCGTGCTTACTACGACTTGTCTATCGAAAGTGTCAAGTCACTCTTCAACGCAAACCAAGAAGCTCTCACGCTGTTGAGGACAGAGCTTCATGACTTAAGGACGATAATCGTTGAATCTGACAGACGATTTAAAAGACATACTACGAACATGCCTGAGTGATTTGTCATTTCACGAGAAGTTCTTTTTTCCTGACGTGTTCAGCGCACCACATAACTCGATGCATGCCAAGATCCAGGAGGCGCTCGAGTCAGATGCGCGTAAGATTGTGATTGCTGCACCTCGAGGAGTTGGTAAGACATCGCGTATGAGGACGGGGTACGCGACACAGCAGATCCTGTTTAGGTTGCGTAAGTTTCTTGTCTATATCACGAAGAGCGGTGAGAACTCCATCACGCAGACAGAGAACTTGAAGCGCGATTTGTTGAGCAACGTGAAGATCCGTAAGCTGTTCGGGTCTGTCAAGTCACGCGACGGGCTTGAAGGTCTCGAAGGGTTGATGGATGATTTTGAGGAGAGCTTCTCCAAGAAGATCTGGGCCGCCTACGATACGCTCATCCTTCCGCGAGGTCGTGGTCAGCAGGTGCGTGGGTTGCTCTACAAGGCTGACCGTCCGGATCTTATCCTGATCGACGACCTTGAAGACCCAGAGATGGTTGAGAGCGAACTCTATCGGAAGAAGTTGAAGGAGTGGTTCACTGCTGACGTTGAGAAGTGTGTCTCACGGTATGACAGAAACTATCGGATGGTTTACATTGATACTCTCAAGCACGAAGACTCACTGCTTCAGATGCTCATTGACAGCTCAGACTGGGAAAGCTTGGTGTTGGAGGCGTGTGATGGTGACTTGAATCCGACAGCGCCTGACTATATGGATGCCATCGAGATAAGGCGCGAGTATGAATCGCACAAAGAGAAGGGCATGCTTGACGTGTTCTTCCGTGAGTTCAGGAACCTGCCCATCTCGACCGATGATCCAGTATTCGCGCCTGAGAACTTCCGTCATGTGCGCGATCATGGCGATGAATATCTGGTCGTTGAACAGGTGAAAGATGAGAATGGAAACTTCCGTTGGATGCCTGTCGCTGGAACATCACCGATCAAGAAGCGCAATATCACCGCAGTGGTGATTGTTGATCCGGCCAAGACACTCAAACTGCACTCAGCTGAGTCAGCGATCGTCTGTTTCGGCATCAACCAGAAGGACCGTCATCTGCTCTTGCTTGATGTAGTCAGCGGGAAGTTCTATCCTGATGAGATGTATGACAAGATGTTCGAGATGGTCAAGTTTCATCGGGCGCGTGTATTGGCGGTTGAGGTGACTTCGTTACACCAGTTTATCTCTCAACCGATTGAGAACGAGATTAAAGGGCGTGGAATCGCTGTTGAGTATTTGGAGCTCAATGCTGTCGGTAAGAAGGAAGAGCGTGTCAAGATGTTAGCGCCGCTCTATCGTCAGCACTATATCTATCACGATATCAGATGTGCTGCAAAACTTGAGACCCAGCTTCTTGGCTTTCCTCGATCTAAGTACTGGGACGTTATGGATGCATCGGCGTACATTGTAAAGCTCATGGATGAACTGTGGATCTATTTCGATCCCTACAGCGACTATGAAGATCCTGAAGATGAGTACGCAGAACTCGACTACGAAGACCCGCATCAGTACCGTTCATTGGCTTGACTCAACGCAATTTTTAATGCGAGGTGAGTATCTTGACATTCAACAAGAAGGAGTAAGCAATGGAAGCTCATCGTCAACGATGGTGCAACCCTCACTACAGGGTAAGGAGGTGATTGAATGAAGGAACGTCTTTTCTCCTACTTCATGGCGCTGGTCATTAAGACCCTCTCCGAAGAAACCTTGCGCGAACTTGCTGACAGGGTGATCGACTTCGTTGAGGAAAAGGTGGTGGCATCTGAAGCGAAGTGGGACAATGCGGTTATCTTGCCCTTGTGCGATGTTGTGCGCAGGGCCTTCAACGTGGAGGATTAAATGGGAACGCTGATCTTGACATCTAACTGGCCTGAAGTGGGTGCGACTATCACCGTCAATGGTGTTGCGTATTCGGTTGATGCAGAGATCAGCTCACCTGATGGGCTTTATACGATCGAAGCCTCATGGCTTTATGGTTATGTCACGCCAGCTTCTCAGGTGTTAAATGACAACGGTACAACGCTTGAAGTGGAGATAAACTGGATTGTTGATACGGCGTTCTGGACTGCTATCGACACTCGAATTTATCCTCATATACGCGACACTATCGTGTGTCGTGGTGGTGTGTTAGGGAGGGTGTGATGGGGCTGTATTACGAACCAAACGGCGCTGGACCCTTTTATACTGATGATGAGGATTACATCCCTGCTGGATCGAACATCCTTATCTATCAGCAGTTGAGCCCTGGCGAACTTCCGATGACGTTAGACATTAATACGCCTCTCGCCAACCAGCTTTTGTTTTACACGTCAGGCGGTGTGTGGGTTAACCGTGGGCCTTCGTTCGGTAACTTAGGCGGTGGTAACTATACCGCATTCGAGAATGATGGAACAATGAAAGCTTACGGTGACGCTACCTGTCACCTCGATGAACTCGGTCCATTGATCGGTTACAAGTTAGAAAGCCCGGCTTCTCACATCACCTACAATCTTGCTGAAGGTACGGTGACTTATGATGACGCGTGTACGTTGAGTGATTATATAGTAGTGCCGTTCCAACTCAACCACGATCGCGTTGCCGGATCGCAGATAGGCCCACACATCCACTGGTGGCAAACTTCAGCAAACGTTCCGAACTGGCTGATACAATACCGGTGGCAGGTGAACGGACAGGCGAAAACGACAGCGTGGTCGAGCTTATCACGGCTGTCAGACGTGTTCACATACACAGCAGGGACGCTTAATCAGATATCGATGTTCAGTAATCTGTCACCGCCTGATCCTGAGAGTCTCTCTATGATCGTGCAGATACGGCTTTACCGCGACACCACAAACGCTTCGGGACTTTTCGCTGGGGCGGATCCTCTGGTCGGTGACGTTGATGTGATGCAACTTGATGTGCATAAGATCGTTGATATGTTAGGTTCACGGTCGACTTACGCTAAATAACTCGTGTGAATTTTTAGGGGTAGTTATGACATCAGTATCTTTTACTTTTACGTCTTTTGTGTTACGTCCATTGACTATTACGTCTATCAGCGATGTAGTGGTTGTTAGAGGTTTGCTTGACGAGAATTTAAATGTGATTTATGATTTGCTAGGTAATGTAATAGAGGAGGAATATTGATGCATATTATACGGTTGTTATTAGTAGTTATGATGCTGTCAATCATAACTGACGTACATGCTGCTCGTATGTCAGATTATGCCGATAATACGACGCCTAATGCTGATGTCTATTTTATTGGTGTTGATCCGAATGACATGTCTCAGACAGTTCGTGGATCTAACTATCGTTATTCTCTTGCCAGTATATTGGGTAATGGATTGTTAGATGCGACGTTTAAGTCACTCACTGTTTCAGGAGCAGGGGACAGTTGGCTTGAGCTTGAAAACAATACATCTTTTACAGACTCATTGACTGGGAAATACGGAATCAGGTTTTACAACGGCGTGTTGCAGCAGATCCTGAATGGCACAGCTACAAACATAGGCTCTGCCAGTATTCAGGAGCTTGCATCAGATCCAGCATACACAGACCTTGACACAGGTGAAATGGCTGTTTCGACGGCTTCAGGCGATCTGTTTATAAAAACGGCCACAGGGCTTTACACAATCGCTGGAACATATACCGTTGACCCGACAACACCAACGCTTGTAAGTCTGACCATCCCTGCGGCTGGGACAACAGCTGAGGCCGTCTTCTCAGAGGCCATGACCATTGGCGCTGGCGGAGCTGGCGGATGGACTCTTAACGACCCGACGGTTGCCATGACCAGGACAGGCGGGGCCGGAACTGTTGAAGATCCGGTAATTTTCAGCCTTGCAAGAACTGTTCTTTCGACAGCGACGGAAAATCCTTATGCCTCATACACACAGCCGACAAACGGGTTTGAAAGCGCGGACGATGGGGTTGATCTTGCCTCTATACAGAGTGCGAGTGTTACGAACGGAAGCACACAGACAAATAATCCATATACAGTCCTATTCAGTGACGACTTTAATCGCGCAGATAACGCCAGCGTTCAGTCCGGGTCATCGTGGACATCTGAAGCAGACACGGCTGGCATAGCATCAATTTTAAACAATGCTTATTCCATAGCCAACAACGGCACTGCAACTGCAAGAGTTTCAAAAACTCTTTCTTCCAATAATTCGGACTATAAGATATCATACAATTTTAAAATGGCAGACGTTCTCGGCGTGGATAATTCAGGATCAGCAAGAACAGTTCTTATACTGACGCTTCAATCATCTGCTGGTGCGTACCTGACAGTCGGAATAGGCTGTAATACATCTGGAGATCCATATAGATTTATCGTCACGAGAACAAATGATGCCGGATCAGCTTCAACAACATACACGAATTTTACGTTCACGGCAGACCAGTACATAACGCTTACAGTAATATCTGATATCGGATCAGCTGCAACGACAGATGGTATTTGTAATATAATAGCAAACAGCACAACCTTGCTTGATTTAACAGGAGTTGCTGACGAAACGAGACCTATAGTGTCGGAGGTTCGGTTGGGCATCTCAACATCTAATACGCTGTGGAATCAAGCCAACACTTTCACATATGACAACTTTGTTATGGAGTATAAATAATGATGGTAAGGTTGTTTGTTTACTTTTTGATTATTTTAGTTTTTCCATTGGGATCATTTGCGGGAATAAACAGCGTTACACAGCCGTCTAATGGCCAACAGTTTACAATATCAGGAACCGGACTGGGTGTTAAATCCACTGCCCCACCAATAAGGTGGGAGACATGCGAAAATTACACAACTGGCAACAACCTTTCCGACGAATCCGGGTGGTGGTCCTATAAAACAGCAGATTGCACCATAGAGGCTAAAACCAGAGGCGTATCAACAAAGGCGATTGAAGCAGAGATCTCGCCGACAAGAACTCCGGTTGTGTGGCGCAATAATGTTGGGTTTGAATCTACTGGAATTGTCTATGTAAATATGTGGATATGGTGGGATTGGGGCGATTTGTGGCCCACTGCAACGGATGCGTATCAAATAAAATCGCTCGGTCTGCATCCTACGGTAAATGATACAACGGCCGAGGCTGGACCGGGGTTCGGTGGTTCATTTTTCCCATGGTGGTATCCTGCCGATCCAGCCCATCCGGTAATATCCTTGTATCACTACTTTGATGCGTTTGGAACAGTGTCATGGCCCTCTTATACAATGGATACTACAGGGATGTGGATCAATCTAATAGTTGCCTATGATATGGGAACAATTGGAGGGACAGATGGAAAATTCCGGGCCTATATACTTGATTCTGACGGCAGTTATAAGGCAAATGTCGGGAATGGGGATAATAAAGACTTTTGGACAGCTTCCGAGGATAACGAGGCGTATGGTTACATTGACGCTATAAAGCTTTTTAATTACATCGACCTTAACGCGAACCCAACCGGAAGTCTTACGCTGTATTATGACGATATATACATAGATAACACATGGATGCGTGTTGAGATAGGGGACAACGCAGTTTACGCCAACTGCACCCACAGAGAAATCCAGCCAGCCCTTACATGGTCTGATACCGGAATAACGGGGACATTCAACCAGGGGAGCTTTAAAACTGGCGACAAGGTTTACTTCTTCGTGATCGATGAAAACGGCATCCCGTCTGATGGGCATCCAGTGACGATTGGCGGAGAGACTCCACCTGTCACTGGTATGTCTAGCATTAAAAGATGCACATTAAACAATGGTGCACTACACTAACATGTGATCTATTATTAAAAATTAATGAGAGGTGATATGAAAAAGTTAGAACGTGTTACCCAAACTGCGACATTCTCAATTGATGTGCCTCTCATGGCCAATCAGCAATATTTGAATGTTAATCATCAGATCAGCTTAGCATTCTCCGCTGCTTGCAATTCAGGCATGACTCTCACCGTGACAGCAACACCGTACGGTACGACGTCATCTGACTCTGTAGATGGCGGAACGCTGGACTGTTACACGCTTCGTGGCACACAGAAGACGTTAGTACTCCAAGCTTCTGTGTTGAAATCGCTAACATTCACAATTGTAGGACGCACTGCTGGATCTGTCTCGCTGGTGTACTTAGGTTATGCCGCTGTTGATAAAGGTTTGGAGGAGTAGATATGGGACTGACTGTTGCAGAACTCGAACAAGAGGTTGTCTCTCAAGGTGTAGAGCAGACAGGACTTCTCGCTGAAGTTGCAGATGCAAGAGGAACTGCGAGAACACTCGGCGCGCGACTTGACGTGGCTCTTAATCCTGACGGAACGCCTCGTACTGCTGTAGCCACGGTGTCTTTCGTCAATGAGACTGCAGCTATTATTTCGTACCCGCCTACTGGTGCCTATGTAGCACTTGCGGGCGACCTTACGAATGTGTATGTTCCTAGGCGCAGACTTCGCATCAATGGCGCGTTGTTGCCTTACGTGACATCGGTAGCTTACAACGATGGTGGTGATTACACTGTTGTTAATTTTTCGACACCTGTCGGTAATTCTATTACTTCGGTTGAGTATAGTTTCGATCCTGCCGCGATGCCTCCTCTGCATTATTCAGGCAATCCGGATATCGAACAGGTTGTAAGCGGCATCAGCACGTTCGCCACAAAGCATCTCAGCGACGCACAGTACAAAAGTCTTCTTGATGACATTCTCGCACGTGTTACCATCACATCGCTCGCGTCTGTGGATGATGGCGCTGGTGTTGATCTCGTGGGACGGGCGTTTAAGTATGTCGATATTATTGATGACTTACGTACGTTGACTCCTACCGATGCTCCTGTATATGTTCAATGTGGTGCAATTATAGGCGACGGCTACCATGGAACCTTTCAATGGGATGACGTGTCAACAGAAGAGGATGACGGGCAAGACACAATCGTCGTTACTGGGGTTTCTACGGGCAGATGGAAAAGAAATATAGACCCGATTCCAGACGAGCTTTCGACACACATCAATCGCACGACGGCCCATGGTGCAACAGATGCCCCTACGCCCGGTCGTATAGTTCAGAGAGATTTCTACGGATGTTCGTCTTTTGCACCTGCCACTGAGCAGTCTCATGCTGTTGTCTTGAGCCAGATAGCTGATCTTATTTTGGACCGCCTTTTTGAGAACGTTGATTACTGGCTTGATGGTCGAGTGACGGGGGATCTTGTTGCTGGGTGGTTCAAACTCCCGCTGGGGATTAAGGTTCAATTCGGAAAGGTCCTCACGTCTACGTCTGATTCGACGTGGGTGACATACAATTACCCGACGCCGTTTAGAACTTTTGTGGGCGTTATTATTGGGAATGGTATGGACCCTTATGGCGGTGACGTGCGCGTTAAAATGTCAGGGCTTTCACAGTTCCAGGTCTGGTCATCCGGGTATCTCAACCGATACGTCCAGTGGATCGCTATCGGGCTTGATAAACCCTATCAGATTAATAGCGCCGAGATGGGCCTTAATGGAGTGACACTAACGCTTACGATGAGTCGCGAGGGTGTGATTGGAGACGATTACGCAGAGGATATGTGGACACTTACGGGGTCAGTTTCGGGCTCTCAGCATCCTGTATCGCATATACTGACGAACTTTCCCAATAAAATCATAAATCTGTATTTCGAAACACCGTATGTGGCTGGTGAGACATTAACCCTCAGTTACATCTACGGCAGGAACCAGGTGTATGCGCTCGATGATAGCGAGCCGTTGAGGGGGTTTCCTGAGATGGATGTTACAAATGCCATGAGTGTTTGACTGCGATCGTGGCTATAATTAAATCAACTCTCATTAAAAATTGAGGATAGATTATGGGATTCACCGTAGCAGAATTAGAACGCGAATTGCTGGTTGATCGGCTGCAGAATAATAACATGCGCCTTGAGGTTGAAGAGGCGCGTGGCAGTCGTAGATCACTTGCCGGTCGCCTGAACGTCAGTCTCAATCAGGATGGCACCTTACGTCCGTCAGAATTGAACATTGGTTTTGTGCGTGATGAGTCTTCTATCATATCCTCAGCGATCGACGGCGCGTGGCTCATTCTTGACGGCGATCGTTCAAGTGTGTATGTGGTAGATCGCAGAGTGCGTTTCAACGACAACGACGCCTTGACAGGCTTCGTGCAGACTGCGGTGTATGATGCTGAGGCGGATGAGACAACCATCACGTTTCAGGAAGCCGCAGGCGTGGTGATTAATGCGATCGGTTTCAGTTTCAATCCTAACACTGTCAGTAAGATTCATCATAGCGAGTTGGCAGATATTCTTCCTGCTATTGAGGGTGCCGATGACACTAAGAACAAGCACGTCAGCAATTTGCAACTGCTCAACAAAGTACCTTATGCGCAAGGTATCAGACGTGTAGCTGACATTAACGCGTTGCGTTTATTGACTCCTGATCTTTGTACTGTGGTATTTATAGAATGTCATACGACTCCAGGCGACGGAGGCCACGGAACATTCCGCTGGGATGCTGCATCAACAGGCACGGATGATGGGCAAGACATAATCGCTGTTACCGGGATTTTTGCCGGCAGATGGAAAAGAAATATAGACCAGATACGGCTGGATGTAGATGAGCTTCCAACGCCCTCCACTGTTGTAAAACGGGATTCAACTGGCAGCGCATCTTTTTTGCCTGGAACAGACCCGTCCCATGCGGTTGTCTTGGGCCAGCTTGCTGATGCTGTTTTGAATCAAATTGCTTCTTCTTTTGATGGTGATCTTTCTGGGACTAATTCTGGGTGGTTAAAACTCCCTGGAGGGATGATCATTCAGTGGGGCAAGAATATAACTGCTGCAACTGAAAACACTTGGATTGTCCACGATTTCCCAATTCCGTTTCCAACAAAAGCGTTCGTTATTGTCGGAACTGGAACGGATGCAAGTGTAAACCTTGATCCTGATATACGTTTAGCCATTTACGGGTTAGGCCAATTTCGTATCTGGAACACTGGTTACACAAGCAAATATGTAAACTGGATTGCACTTGGATACGACAGACCGTACGCCATAACCAACCTTTATACATGGCCGTTTGATGATAACGCTGACTCAAATATAATCGTGTGTACAGAAAACGCTAATTACAATATGCGTCTTCATTATGGCCAAATGGATTCGTATATATCAACCGCTGCCGCCTATGATCCGACCATTGGAGGCATAAACCTTCGTGGGATTGATGGAGAAAGGAGACATGTTTGGTTTCATGACACAACGTATTGCCCTGTTCCGGACACAGTTGGATGGCGTGTCGAACTCGATTTTAAATTGAATTACACAATGCCTGAATATTACACAGATGCGTATAATAACACATATGAATTTTTCGCATCAATCCTTGCAATATCGTTCAACGGGGCCGCATACCCATGGACATTCGACATAAACTACTCGCCGCTTCAAAGGAAGTTTATTGAAGGCTTCACAGGGGTTTTATCGGATGACACATATCAACTTTCAACGTTGATAAAATACAAACTTATGCTCTCACGGTATGACGGTTATGGGATCCAGTTGGAATTGCTCGCGAACGGTGTTTCTGTTTTGCGCCACACGTTCTTAATAACGAATGTTGGGACCGGGGCTATGCGGTTTGATATCGGAAGCCGGTATAACGACAGGTATTTCCCTGCGACCATCACGAATTTCAGGGTTTATGAACACGGTCAGGTAGTATAATGGCAGATTTCAACCAATCATACAAAAACATGCGGAGTTTAATGGGGTGTAAATAACTAATGAAACTATTCAATAACATTTGCCATGCGTGTTTGACTGCTAATAAATAACTAACATTAAAATTTCACAGTAGGTGACACATGCCAGCGATTGTACAGGGAAGTCCGTATTCGAGTCTATCCACAGACATACTAAACACGGACCACAATTATAAATATCCGGGAAATCTCGACCTTCGTCCTGGCAGTAAGCTGCATCAGAAGATCGTGGATGAGGTGATGAAACGCGCTCTCGACTCTTCAGGACAAATGGGCAAACGTCACCAGTCATGGCGTGCGTGTGATGAGACGCTGACTACATACGTCAAACCGGAGACTTATGAGCAACTTCGTGACAATGACATGTCAGCGAAGAGTAGGCAGAAACGACTACTCGAATCGAAGTACTCACAGGAGATCGAGATCGTGTTTCCGTACAGTTACACTATCCTCGAGACGCTACTCAGTTACATGATGGCGACGTTTACGCAGGATCCGTTGATTCGTTACGAAGGTGTGGGCAGTGAGGACGTGGTTGGCGCGAAACTTCTCGAGAAGGTAATCGCAATTCACACCGTTTACAATAAGGTCGGACTTGCGTTGCACACACTTTTCCGTGATGGCTTTGCCTACGGCATCGGACTTGCTACGCCTTTCTGGCGTGAAGTGAGAGGACGGCGTAGAGTTCAGCGACCCCGCACTTTCATGGGTGTCCCGCTTGTCGGCATGTATGAGACTGTGGTGGAGGAAGGCGTAGTGTTTGAGGGTAACGATCTCGAGAATCTCGATCCTTACAACGTCCTGCCTGACATCAACGTGCCTATCCATCGTTTGCAAGATGGTGAATATTTAGGCTGGATTGAGTTGACGAATCGCCTTGACCTGCTGTCAGATGAACGCAATAACGATTCGCTGTTTAACTGTAAGTATCTCAAGGCACTAAGTACCAAGGGATCTACGATCTACAAATCCGCAGACAGCCGTGATAAGAAATCTGGAGTCACCAACGCACGGATGAGTTCCAACTACAATCCTGTCGACTGTATCCATATGTATGTAAAGCTCATTCCGAAGGAGTGGGGACTTGGAAAGGGCGAATATCCTGAGAAGTGGTACTTCTGTCTTGCCAATGATCAGATCGTGATCGCCGCTGAGAAGCTTGATCTTGACCATGACAAGTTTCCGGTGATTGTCTTTGCTCCGGAGTTTGACGGCTACTCAAGCTCGCCTATATCCAAGATCGAAGTTCTGGATGGCCTACAGACAACGCTTGATTGGCTTTTCAACGCACATATCAAGAACGTACGTAAGGCTATCAACGATATGTGGATTGTTGATCCGTCTATGGTCAATGTTCTTGACATTGAGAACCCACGCGCTGGTAAGGTTATCCGTACGCGTAAGGCAGCGTGGGGACGTGATGTCAAAACTATGGTTTCACAGTTCCCGGTCAACGACGTGACGCGCCAGAATGTCAATGATGCGTCATTCATCATGTCTTACATGGATAAGGTTGGGGCTGTTGACTCAGCGATGCAAGGTTCATTGCGCCAGGGTGGCCCAGAACGTCTGACTGGTGCAGAGTTCCAGGGCACACAGCGCGGTGCTTTCAACCGTCTGAATCGTCTCGCAACCATCTGCGGCATGCAGGCCCTGCAGGATCTCGGGCAGATGTTTGCAGCACACACACAGCAGTTCATGTCTTCAGATGTGTTCGTGAAGATTGTTGGAAATCTCTCTGAGGAGCTGATGGCATTGCACTCACGCATGGCGAACAATCGCGTGCGCGTTTCTCCAGCTGATCTCTACATCAATTACGATGTGATTGTGAGAGACGGCTCGATACCTCAGGGGAGTATGGGTGATGTGTGGGTACGCGTGTTTGAGATCATCGCCCAACAGCCTGAATTGATGCAGCGTTTTGACATCACGCGCATATTTGCAGTAATCGCGAAAGACGCTGGTATCACCAACATTGAACAGTTCGAGCGTGTGCAACCCACGCAAATGCCGACTGCGGATGTGCAAGATCAAGTGGTTGCAGGTAATCTCGTGCCTATGGAGAATTTTTAATGGGAGGTGAAATGGAGAAGGTTAAACTTGATAAGGATGATGTTGAGAGGTTTGTTAAAAGCTCTGCCTGGGCCGCTCTCTCAAACATCGCGAAGAGGTTGGTTGAGGATGAGATGCAGAAGATGCTATTGAATCCGACTCTCGATACCATCGCACAAAATGTGAACGAGGCCACACATGAGTTGCGTGGGCGTATCACAGTGTTGCAGGGTATCATGGAAACTTTTCACAATAACTTAAATTTTGATGTAGAAGAAATGGAGGGTGACAATGAGCGATAAACGTGATGGCCTTGTGGCTGAAGAGTTCGATGACGCAACGTCATTTGAAATGGACACGGTTGAGGAGGTTGTCGAGGATGCTGCCACTGATAGCGGTGATGCAATCGAGACAACTGAAGTCTACGAAGATGGTGATGATGGTGATGACGACTATGTGGTTGAGAGTCCGGCAGTTGAAGTTAGTGCCGCAGACGCTGAAACTGCAGGCGATGTGGCGCCTC
>AMWB02021854.1_pt1 | contig 13592 bp, 8 predicted proteins | sample 200311 | NCBI WGS metagenome assembly AMWB02 (sample SAMN02737377, study PRJNA173069) | bioreactor metagenome | biome: anode biofilm in microbial fuel cells | place: USA: California | collected 2010-12-16 | reverse complement strand
GTCATGGTATTTGCGGCTTCCAAGGGCAGGCAGTCCGCGCTCGAGAGCCCGGATCTTGGCGGTGGATTTGGGGCATTCGCATATGCTGTTACGCAGGCGCTGGGGCCAAAATCCAAAGAGGCTGATCTCAATGGCAACGGTTTTGTCGAGTTCATGGAGCTGGTCGAATATGTAGGCAGGTCAGTGGACAAAGAAACCGAAGGGGAACAGACGCCCTGGCTTTCAAGAAAGGAACTGTTCGGAGACCTTGCAATGGCCACTGTTTCCGGAGCAAAGAAATGAAGGCAGCATCCTTTCTCAGCGGCCAGTTCCCCTAGGAACTGCTCCAAGGGTTGCAGTTATTCCCTCACAGCCTTCTCCAACAAATGCATCAATAATACCACGGATGGCCGGCCGCTCAATCACCGTGTTGAGTTTATCCGTCTTGGAGCGCTTTAAAGCATGCTGGGGCCTTCCCCTCATATCGACTATGGCTGCTCGATAGCTTTGATAAATTTTTCTGGAACATACGACATCGCAACATTTTTTGTGGAGAAAGAATGAAGACAAGAAAATACCTCATAATCATATTTTTAGCGGGCCTACTTGCATCATGCATTACAACTACTCCGAGTGTTAAAGTACAAGAAATTACCGTTAGCAACCAGTTGCCCATGAAGGTCGCCCTCGTAATGAGCAAGCACCTGAAGCAGTATTCTTATTTGTTCAGCATACAAACTCCATGCTTACAACAAGGCAAGCTGAGCTATAACAAGTCCGGTATGTCGGAAAGTGGCCCTCGGTGGGTTAACAATGACGGAAAAATGGAAACAACTGTTACCGTTGGATCGGTCAACGAGGAACTATTTGGACAACTGTCTCGACTCTTCCAAAGGGTAGATGTTTACGAAGATATTTCAAGCATCAAAAATAAAAGTGATTACGAATACATTCTAATCCCATCCATATCTATCAAGCATTCTTACGATGCTGCGACGAGCAAGAAGCGGATAATTCCAAAGAATTATCATTCTGAGGAGGCACATTTAAATTTTATTAACACACCTGGAAATAAATTTGAAATAAATACTACTGTTGAGTATAGCGTCGAAATCCAAGATGCCCACAATAAAAAAATATTAAATACTCTTTTATCAAGAGGCTATGCCTCAGATTATTCCGCTGATTATTTGTGTGGTACTTCCTCTCATCTTTTATCGGAAGAAGCTAAATCTTTGGTTGGTAATGCTTTGGCAGATTCATTTGCAGACCTGCTCAAACAAACCGAGGCCACATTTTCTCCCATATCTCAAGCCAAATCCCAGGAGCTTGCTCTCCCTTCTTCCCTTTCCATCGCCCTGCGCTTTTCTGATGACAGCTCCTTTGCCCCCAACAGAATCCTCGATGCTGGGGAACAGGCTGAGATACTTGTTAACATCAAGAACGAGGGCAACGGGGCGGGGTATGGCTCTGTTTTGAAGGTATCTTCCGAGAACCCCAAGGTAAGTGCCGACAAAGAGATCCCCCTGGGCGACATCCCTGCCGGAAGTACCAAGGAAGTGAAGGTTCCGGTCAAGGCAGCCCTTGACATGGCGGATGGCACTGCCACCTTTGTCATCACCTGCAGCGAGAAGCGGGGGTACGACAGCAAGAAATACACCTTGAATGTCCAGGCATCCCACTATGATAAGTCCGATCTGGTCATTGCCGACTACAAAATCAATGACACCAATACCGGCCTTGGCCAGGGCAATGGCAACGGCATCCCCGAGAATGGGGAAACGGTCGAGGTCATCCCCCTTGTCAAGAATAACGGAACAGGTCCAGCCTATAATGTACAGCTTTCCTTCGCCTCCTTAAGCAGCGGTCTTGAAGCAAAGCAAAAGAGTACCACCATCGCTCAGATCCTGCCCGGCCAGGTAGCACAAGGGAACCTCTCCTTTACCATCCCGTCCACCTTCTCCGGTAAAGGTATTGACCTTACCCTTACCGCCGCTGACATCAGGGGCGCTGCATCTACCAGCAAGCAATTCGCTCTGGCTACCGAGATCAACCAGCCCTCCCTTGCCTATACTTACCGGATTATCGATCAGAAAGGAAATGAGCGAAGCGACATCCAGAACGGGGAGCAGGCGGAGATCGAGATCCGCCCTGCCAACAAAGGCCGCATGGAAGCACGAAACATCGCCGTGGACCTTTCTTCCGTTGCTGTCACCTTCTCGAAGGCCCGTGACGAAATCTTGCGCATTGCCCCGCAGGCGGACTACGCCCCCATGCGCTTCCCATTCCAGGTCCCCCGGGTAACCGACAAGAGATCTGCCGACATTACCCTGAAGCTTACTCAGAAAGACTTCCCCGGGCTTACCGATACGATCAACATCCCGATCCGCCTGGCCCGTCCCGAATTTAGAATCACCCACCAGATCCTCGACCCGAGCGGGAACGGCATCCTTAAACAGGGAGAAAACGCAGAGCTTCTTGTCCGGGTGGAAAACACGGGTCAGCTTGATGCGGACAACGTGACCCTCTCCCTTGCCGTCACCCAGAAGGGGGTCCAGCTCACCGGCCCCAAAGAGATGGCAATCGGTAGATTGGATGCCGGGAAGACCTCAGAGGCCAAACGATTCCCCCTTGCCATCCAGCGAAGCGCCGACCCCGGTAACCTCCCCCTTGCTTTTACCATTTCCGAGAAGAGCTTTGGGACGACCTCCCTTCCCCTTGCCCTCACCATTGCTTCCGAGGAATCGGAGGTGATTACCGTAAAGGGTCAGGAGAGATCAAAACCGGCTGCCGCATCTGCCGCGTATCAGGCCATGCCTCCGATGATTGCCATAGCGTCGCCCATTAACGGCGAGAAAACGGCATCGGAGTCGATCGCGTTGAGGGGGGTGGCCAAGGATGGCAAAGGGATTCAATCCATTGAGATATCCGTAAACGGAAGGTCTCTTGATGCTTCAGGCAGAGGGGCAAAAATTAGAACATCCGAGAGCGGAGGCAATCAACAGCGTGATATTGCCGAATCCATCCCTTTACAGCAAGGGGAGAATAAAATCACCATCACCACCTTTAATCTTGATAACCTTTCCACAAAGGAGACGGTCACTGTCTTCCGGGAATCAAAGAAGGGCGCCATCTATGCGGCCGTGATCGGGATAAACAAATATAAGGATGCTGCCCTTACGCTCCAGTACGCCAGAAATGACGCAGAAGGATTCGCATCCTATCTGAAAACCAATATGGGACTCGACAGCGACCATGTCTTTGAGCTCTACGACGAGCAGGCTACAGAAAGGAATATCAGATCGCTCCTGGGCACAAAACTCCGCCAATTGGCAAGCAGTCCGGAAGATACCGTTTACGTCTTCTTTGCGGGTCATGGCGCACCCGAACAGGACACATCTGCAAAGGATGAGGACAAGATCAAGAAGTACATTCTGGCTTATGATGCCGAGCGCGAGGATCTGCAATCCACCACCATCGCCATGGACTATATTGCCGAGGTGTTCAGCCGGATACAGGCCGAGCGGATCATCTTTGTGGTAGATTCCTGTTACAGCGGCGCCGGCGGTGGCAGAACCATCCTTGCGCAGCGGAGCCGCGCTGTTTTATCGGATGATTTCCTGACCCGGCTCTCTCAAGGCAAGGGCAGGATCATCCTTACCTCCTGCAGGCCGAATGAAGTCAGCCAGGAGTCGGACGAAATCAAACACGGGTACTTCACCTATTATCTTCTGGAAGGGCTCAAGGGAAAGGCAGATGTTACGGGAGACGGCGTGATCGACCTGGATGAAATTTCACTCTACCTCAAAAAAATCGTTCCCGAAAAGACAAAAGGCAGCCAGAATCCAGTGATCAAAGGCGAGGCCGAGGGACAGGTGGTGGTGGGGAGGGTCAGGTAAACATTAAACTTCGTGGATTGTCTTTCAGTCTGAGTGGAAGAAAAATACCGCGCAATATCCTGCCCCCCGGCTGATATTGTTTTCAAAGGGATATGATAAAGCTGCCCAGGCATCAAAAGAGCATGACGAAAATCAGACGAATAAATGGTCCGGGGGAACTTATGGGGTTAAACATTGTCTTGAGACTTTTATCGGGAATAGTCTTTTTCCTGGTTACCGGATCCGGCTACTGCGCTTCCGCTGATCTTCCAAAATCCGCCACAGAGATGGAATTGACTCGTTTGCTCAGTTTCCCGCAAGGGGAGATCGTTGTGAACGGCAAGTCATATTGGGTGGAAGACGGAACGATCTACCGGCTGATTCAAGGCAGGAGATACCGCCCCCGTTGCAGGGATCAAGAGATGGAGCAGATTTTCCCCCGGATTGTTTTTGCGGACTTATTCCGTAAGGTATCCGTTAAAGTCGTCAAGGAGAATCTGCCGATTTTGGACCGACTCGGCCATGCGCTGCGATGGGGCAGTTTGAAAGACCATGATCTCAATATCGCGGTATACGGCAACACGCCTACCATTTCACGCGCAAATGCTTCACTCTCTCGATTGAGAGCGGAATGGGTCAGGGACTATATCATACGGCGGTGGGGAATTGCACACTCGAGAATCACTGCTTCTGCCGGGCGGGAACCAGAAGTTAGCGGTTCAGAGCAAGAATTGAACCCAAACGAGAAGCCGGAAAACCTCATGGAGATCGTAGCAGTCGGCACAAGGGGACAGGGTTTCATGGAAGCATGTCGGGAAGGCGAAACTGGTTTTTGATTGCCGTAATCTATACCAAGGTAGGAGGAAAGAAGGGCGAATGAAAATTATCGATGGTGAAACGAAACGAAATATTGGTTTTCTCGTGAAGATATTATTTGCAATCGCTGGGATTGTTTTGTTGTTTGGAATTCTGATGATTTTATCAAAATAACTTACGGAGGATTTAAAATGAAAAAATGGATGAATTATTATTGTAACATTTTAGCCCTTTTATTTGTAATGCCCTCTTATGCATTTGCTGGAGGTGAATTCGCGTTTGTTAGCGGCTCATTACTGATATCCCTTTTGGTTATGGCTGTTGTGTTTTTGATTCTCCGTGAGTTTTTTTGCTGGTATTGGAAAATTAATGAACGTTTATTATTGCTGAAAGAAATTCGTGATTTATTGAAAAAGAATGGAAGATTATCTTCTCCTTTTGAAAACAAGTCTGAATTAAAAGAAATCCAAGGATCCGGCGATCCTGCCGCGTACTGTCCTGGTTGTCAAAAATACGATGCACATCTTGATGTCTATTCGAAGCTTTTCTGTCCTAACTGCAAGAAATATGTGGAAGACCTATGACAGCCCAAGCCCACGGCATCAATGATCCCATTGTGGCTAAGGGTATCGAAAACTTGGCCGCCCTTTATCGGGTGACCAATCGGGAGAATGAGGCTGCACAGCTCGAACAACGTGTGGCTGCGATTCGCGCCATCAAACAGTAACCAAATAAAAATATAGTCTGCATAAAGCGGATAGGCTCTCCTGAGCAATGATTATTTATCAACTCAGTACCGTAAGCACTTAAGGCGCAGGCCTGGAAAAGGAGTAACTGAGATGAAATTAATGGATGAATTTGCGGAGCTTAAGAAAAATGCCGCCATCGAATTATTACCTTCCTTATTCGAGGCTGTTGAAACTATGAAAACCCTTATCATACGTGGAACCAGTGTGCTCTTTGAAAAGAATGGCATGAATACTCCACTGCTCATCATGCTTGCATCAGTTTTTCTCTTAACCGCAAGCATTGTGTGCGCAGCAGGTGATATAAAGTTTGTATCAGGAGGCTTTAGGGGATTTGGTGATAAGACGATACATATCGAGGTTAAACCGTATAGCGAGAGTTATGCCATCATGAACGCTCCAATTCCAAAGTACTACAAGTTCAATTATGGACAAAAGATTGATGTAAAGATACGGCCGCTTGGAAAAAAAGACGCCTGGTTTTTTGAGTTTGCTGAGTTTGTGGAATGGGGTCCGCAGATAATTAAAGAAATCCAGGCCGGAGATGCTGAAGGGTTCCGCCAGGAACAGTTGCAACGAAAAATGGAACAGACAAGGAAGGAAAATGAACTACGCATTGCGAATGAGAAGGTTCAGGCTCGAAACCAGGCGAAGACCACCTCTAAACAACTCCATGATGACTTTACAAACAGGAATCGTATAACGAGATACATCACTGTTGGGGAGCTCTCCACCAACCCATTCCTATATAAAAATGAGATAGTCGGCGTGTTCGTTACTTTTGATGAAATGATGTCAGAGAAAGAGGGCATCTTCCAAAAGGATGATTATATAGTTGTCGACAACACACCTCTTGAAAAATTCACACAGAAAAGAAAGGTACTCTTGGCTGCCAAGGTTCTGGGGAAAAAGATGATAAAGCTACCCATGTTGGGCGAGTTGAACGTCCCCTATATGAATTATATCGACAGTTTCTTCTGCAAAGATTCAAGCTGCAGTGAACTTTTGCTCTGGCAGGAAAAAAATTGAGACGGCTTTATCAAGAATATCGTGAGGTTGATTCCTGTAAGAGAAAACTGTTGATTGTACATATATTTTTCATCGCTATTTCGGGTGGGGCACCCATACAAACAGCGATGCGCCAGAATATTGTTGACATAACTCGCTGATATTCATACGACAGAAAAAACCAATTTATTCAATATGAATGAAGTAAAAAAGCCTTGTTGTCGGCGCTATATAAACATACTTGAACAGGATCACTTTATGAAAAACCTCTTTCAATCCTGTACTCCCCGCTCGGCTGTGCTCGATGGCACAGCCGATTTTGTCGTCAATCTCTCGGATCTCCCTCGACTCACCGAGGCAGACGCGCGGGAGTTTCTCGATTCCAACGTTCTGACTTCGGGCATGGAGATGCTGTTGTCCCAGGCGTTTGCCCGGATGGCCGGCACTGGTTCGGCCAGCGGCATTTACAAGCTTTCAGAATCCATGGGTGGCGGCAAGACTCAGAGCATGATTGTGGCTGGCATTCTGGCCCGTTTTCCCCATCTGGCAAGTCTGGTCAGCTTCAGGGAGCCGCTGCCGAAGGCGCATCCTGACGTGGTGGCCGCCTTTACCGGCCGTGCTACCGACAAGAAGGTCTGGGTCGCATTGGGTGAGGCGCTTGGGGTGAAATTTCCTGTTGACCGTGCCCCATCGGAAGAGGAGTGGCGGGATGCTCTCAAAGGACGCCAGGCTTTGATACTGCTGGATGAACTGGCTTTTTATCTTATCCATGCATCCAGTCAGGGAAGCAAGGATGAAGGAACCAGAGCGGCAACACTGGCCGGTATTGCCTTGACCACGCTTTTCGGAGCCGTGCGCGATTACAAGGAGTGCAAACAAACCGTCATCGTTATTTCCGATCTGCAGAAGGACTGGGAGCAGGGGGCTGAGGAACTGGCCCGGATTCTCAAATCCAACGATATGCTTGGCAGCGCCCTGAATAGCGTTGATAACGAAATGTCCAAGGGGGCGCAGAGCATTGCCCCGGTTGACAACACCAAGGACGAATTATACGCCATCCTCAGTCGGCGGCTGTTCAAGGAAGTAAATGTCACGGATAAGGACAAGGAGGCGATTGCCGCCGCCTACGTTGCCGAACTGGAAAATGCGCGATCCATCATTGATCGCCCTACCATACAGATTCGTGAAGAAATCATTGCATCTTACCCGTTTCACTTTTCTACCAGGCATCTGATTGGCCATTTTAACGACAACCCCGGCTTCCAGAAGACCCGTGACGTTATCCGCCTGATGGCGACTATCGTCAGAAGCCTTTGGGGAAAGGGTGAAGGCGCCGTTGGAAGAAACCACCTCCTTTCGCTGGAGAATGCCGACCTTAACGATTCCAACGTATCCAGCCGTTTCATCGAGATCAAGAAATCACTTCAGGAGGCCCTGCAGACCGACATCATCACCCACGTAAAAGGCCTGGATGGCGAGACCGATGGCTTGGCGGGCAGATGTGCCAGGTGGATTTATGTATCATCCCTTTCGGATGTTCGACCGAAAGGGGTCAGCGAGGCGGAACTGGCCGAATACCTGCTGGCCCCGGGCCAATCCATCATCGGGATGAAGGATGCTTTGAAAAAACTCTATGACACCTGCTGGTACATTGAGCAATACAGGACAGGCCATTATTACTTCCACCGTCATAAAAACCTCAATGCCCAGGTCAACAGCTACACCAACGTCTGTACGGCCACAGACCGGGATACGATGATTGAGGAAAAACTAAAGGAGATGTTCGAGCCTCGCGACAAACGTTGTTACCAGAAACTGGCGGTACTGCCCGCTCTTGATCAGGTGCAGCTTGAGCGGGAGAGGACAACGCTTCTGGTCCTCAAACCGGATACCGACTTCCAGACGTTCTTCAGAAACGAAAAATACAAGAACCGGATTGCCATTCTCACTGCGGTGGACCAAACCGGCATATTCAATGTCAACAAGAAGGCCGGACGGCTCTGGGCTATCAACCAGGTAATAGCCGACCTTTCAGACGATGACAGCCAATATAAAAAAGCAAAGGGGACTCTCTCGGAATACCAGACTGAACTCTTCATTGCCATCAAGGCGGTCTTTAACAAGTTTTTCTATCCGCTCATTGACGATGAGCAGGAAACCGCACTGATATCCACCTCGCTCCTGGACGGCTACATCGATGAAAAGACCGGCAACCGTATCCAGTACCGCAATGAGATCGCCACCAAAGGGGAGTTCGTCATAGAGGCTACACTGCGGGACGCCAACAAGTTTCAGGTCTTTGCGCCGGCGGCCGGCGACGACAAGGTAAAGGTTTATCAGCCGCTGCGAAACCGGATGGAAACCTTTCTCTTCCCGGTTACCGGCCGTACCACCTGGGAACAGATCAAGGAAGGGTCCGCAACCAAAGGACACATACTCTGGGTCGAACCCGGCACGCTGGACCGGATGCGCGAGGTGCTGCTGACCGCCGGCGTATGGCGGGAAGAAGCGGGGCAGATACTGAAACCGCCCTTTGACGAGACAACCGGTGTTGCCATTGAATATTCACGGGACAAAGAAACCGGCGAGATCACCACAACCGACATCAAACTGTCCCACGCCGACAAGCTCTTTGTCCGTGAGGATGGGACTGAATGGAAAACCCATGGCACAGACTCGCCGTTGGTTTCCGGGGCCATGCTGGTCGAGTTCAAGGCGGTGGACTCCAAGGGGATCAACAAAGAAGGCAAGCCCTACCGCGTTGAAAACAGCATTGAGCTCATTCATGTTTTTATGGATTCACCTACCCCCGGCAACAAAGTGGTCAAGGTCAAGGTGGTCCCCCCGTCAACGGTAGTGATGTACTCGATTGACGGCTCCAATCCAGCCAATAACGGGAAAGTCTATGCGTCTCCCGGTATAGATGCGCCGGATGGCGCGACGGTGCGCCTGCATGCCGCCAAAGGCAATGTGACCAAGGATACCAGATTCACCATTCCGAAAAATGACGACCCCGACCCGCAACCGATCAACCCTGACCTTCCGGTAACGGTCAACGGCCGACTCTTCAACCATCTATCCATCCGTTCCGCCAGCTATCAGTTCCTGGGTGGCCTGCCTGCGGAATCAAGGCTGCAGATGGTGCAGGCAAAGGTAATTCACGCCGCTACCGACAGCACCGTTACCCTCACCTGGGACCGCAAGACCCGACTGGAGCCGCAAGGGGTTATTTTAGCCTTCGAGTTCCTGGACAAGCAGGTTGTGGACGGCGAATGGTCACTCCGTTTTGATCAACTCCACTTTGAGACCGGTAAGTCTTTCCTGAAGTGGCAGGTTGATACCAGTATGAGAATTGAAATAAGTCAGGTAACCCAATGAACGAAAGCATTGTTCACGACTTCGGCATTGTTGATGACAAGGGGGACATCTACGAGTTCCACTTGGAGTCGGATTTGGGCGGCCAATGCAGATTGGAATCCATTGTCCAGACAGAGCGCGGGCCACGACGGGACGAGCTTGCTTCAATTCCTGTCATGTTATGGAATGCAGTGAACGACCGGGCCATTCGCGAACTGGCTGAGGGGATGGGTGAGAACGAACGATTGAAGAAAATCCCCAACTTGAAAAACGGTATTAACCGACTGAGTCCCCTCATTGGGCGGGAACTGGCAGTGCTGCTATGGGCGCTGATGGAAGTGGATGGGGGCGGAAACATCGAGGCGATTTTGCATGGCTGGCGCGAACTGGCCCGCGAGGAGCGCTGGTGGCTCTATGCCAAGGGTGCCGCGCCCGGCCAGCGTGCCGGTGCAGGATGGCGGCGGGCCTTGTTTCATGCCCTGTCGGAAACACCAGAAAGCCGGGTTGCAGACCCGACGCCGGCGAAAAAAAAAAGCCCTGGGAGTGCCTCCCGATCTGCCACGAGAGCTGCAACAAAGAAGGTGCCGGGGGACAATCAGTGTCCAACGAACCAGCAGGAGCCAACCCCATCGATACCACCGGCAACGGCCAGGAGAAGGAAACCGCCCACGAACCCACCAAAGGCAGGCCTGAATCAGAGCGTGGTAAAAAAACCCGCAGTAAAAAAAGTGGCCCGAAAGGTGGCCACATACAATTAGAGCTGTTTTAAAAGGTTTATGATTATGGCCCATCGCTCTCTCCTGGAAGTCCAGTTCCCCATCGGCCCTCTGTCACTGGAAAGCTATATCGAACGTCTTCCCTATGTGGGAAAACCACTTAATAGCCTCGGCAAGTGGTGGGGCTCCAAGCCTTTGGTGCTGACTCGCGCCATCATCCTATCTGCTGTTTTTCCGGCTTCCAACGACCCCGAACGGTGGCCTATCGATCTTGTGATATTTCTCAAATGCATGTGTCTGGATGATGCCGGCATGTGGCGGCGCAAAACATCGTCTCTGCCGCCTGAACTCTGCCTGCCCCTGGCCACAGACGGAGAACGAGATGCGCTTTTCGATGAAGACGGCAAATGGAAACGGCGGGGTCTGGACCGGAAGATGAAGGATGCGCTGGAAAAACGGGTTTTCTACAGCCTTGGGCATACCGTACAGCGGGAATACTGCTGCCGGGTTGAAGAAATCGATGGACCGTCGCCGGAATCATGGGTAGAAATCAACACTTATCTGCAGACCACGGCGACATCACTGCCTGAACTGGTACAGCAGCTTGCCATGCGGATATTTGGTAGCCGCCTCAAGGTGGGGGATGCCTTCAGTGGCCTCGGTTCTATTCCCTTCGAGGCAGCGGAGCTGGGGTGCGACGTCTATGCTTCGGACCTGAATCCGGTTGCCAGCCTGCTCACATGGGGCGCGCTCAACATCGTTGGCGGTAGTGATGCATTCCGCGAAAAAGTCCATGCCGAGCAGAAACGGGTCTACGATGAGGTGGATGCCTGGATCTGTGATCACGGGCTGGAGCAGAGCGAGGAGGGGTGGCGGGCCGAGGCCTACCTATACTGTGTGGAGATGGCGGTGCCGGAATGGGACGGCTGGTACATCCCGATCTGCCCCAGTTGGGTAATTGCCCCCAAAACCAAGACTTGGGTGGAGCTGATACCGATCGAGGCAGAGAAACGCTTTGGCTTTCGAATAGTGCATGGCGGTGACGGGTGGAGCTATGCCGAGAAAGGAACTAAGCAGGGCCAAGATGTCGTCTGTCCGCAATCCCTGTGGGAACTGTTCAAACGCGATGGCCGCCACCATAATACCCCTCGCACCATCCCTTACAACTACCTCATCGAGAACGGTGGAGGACTGCGGCTCTGGGAGAAAAATGACTTCATCCCCCGGCCAGGAGACCTGCTGCAGGAGCGACTCTACTGTATCCGCTGGCGGCTTCCAGATTTAAAAAAACTTCTTATAGAAGAACAGGTATTACGAAGCACTCGAAAGCATGATTCCCGTCTCCAGGTGATTGATATGCTTATCTCAGGGCTGCGAACTTTTTTCACAGACTGGGACTGGATGACATTGGATGAATTGCGTCAGCATGACTGGGCTAGTGAAACAAATGAAATCGTTGCAATGGAAAGTGAGATAACTCATTTGCAGGAGCAAAAAGGGCCTACGGATGTCCTAAAATTATTGCGAGCTGAGTTAAAAGAGAGAAAAGACGCACGACATGAGCGGGAAGCTGCGTTGTCGCATCTTTCTGCCCTTGTACCGCGCCTGGTCTACCGCGAATCACACATTTATGACCTGGAAGTTGAATCAAAAGTTGTGAAAATACTGAACAGGGTTTTTGATGATTGGCAGGGGGCTGGCTGGATACCAGGGTGGCGGATTGAGCCTGGTGCAAAGACAGATGAACCGATACGCACCAGAGGCTGGACCCACTGGCACCATCTCTTCTCACCACGGCAATTGCTGATGGCCAGTGAGTTCTCACGTCAAATAGCGAAATGCGAGACTGAGGTTCGGGCTTCGTTAACTCTGGCATTCGGCAGGGTTGTGGAAGCAAATGCACGATTGACACGCTGGAAGTCCACAGATGGAGGCGGAATTGGTGGGACAGTTTCCGTTTATTATAATCAGGCTCTCAACACTATGTTGAATTATGCCTCTCGTTCATGGAAACATTTGGCGTTTCAGGCCCAACCTATTCATCAGGCGATTACAACAAACCGAATTAATACAGTCAAAGTATGTGATGCTCGTGAAATCGATTCAACCTGTCAGCTTTGGATCACCGACCCCCCATATGCTGATGCGGTTAACTACGAAGAGCTGTCCGAGTTTTTTCTGGCATGGTATGTCCCTCATCTAAAAGCGGCATTCCCGGACTGGCACACTGACTCCATGCGTTCGCGGGCGGTGAAGGGTAACGACGCCCAATTCCGGGTGGCTATGGCCGACTGCTATCGACGACTGGCGGAAAAGATGCCGGATGATGGCATGCAGGTATTGATGTTCACTCACAAGTCAACCGATGTCTGGGAAGACCTGGCCCTGATCATGTGGGCCGCCGGGCTTCAGGTAAAACAGGTATGGAGTGTGGCAACCGAAACACCGGGGGCCGGAATCCGTTCCGGTAACTATGTTCAGGCCACATACAACATGGTACTTCGCAAGCGGACCGGCAATAAAATGGGCTTTGTGGACTTCATCACCCCGCAGGTAAACAAGCGGGTTCAGGAAGTGATCACCCGGATGCGCCAGAGCCAGATCGAGGGGGGGCAGGACCGCTGCGGTTACACCGATACCGACTATCTGCTGGCTGCCCAGGCCGCCGCCGCCGAGGTAGTGACGGGCTATGCCACCATTGACGGAATTGACTTGGAGGCAGAGCTTCGCACCCCCAACAAACAGCGCGGACGCTCTGCTTTGCGTACCCTGATGGAGAACGCCAAGCGGACCGCCACCGATTTCCTGGTGCCACCGGCCATGGAACGGGCCATTAAGAAAAACAGCGCCGGTGAAAGTTACCAGTTCTGGCGGGAGTTTGCACCGGAGGAGAAATTCCTGCTCAAGGGGCTGGAACTGGAACTGCAGGGGATGTTCAAAATCGGCGCTTTCCAGGATTTGGGGCGGGCTTATGGTCTCACAGACTATGAATCTCAGTTGGGGCCGGTGCGGGCCAACGATACCCGTACCAGCCTGCCGGTGGAACTGACGCGCCCGGATGGCGTCCGTTTTGCCGATATCTCTCCAGCCGA
>AMWB02035560.1_pt1 | contig 13602 bp, 28 predicted proteins | sample 200311 | NCBI WGS metagenome assembly AMWB02 (sample SAMN02737377, study PRJNA173069) | bioreactor metagenome | biome: anode biofilm in microbial fuel cells | place: USA: California | collected 2010-12-16 | reverse complement strand
TCATTCCACTGCTCCTTAGCTGTTGTTTGCGGGCGGGCATCAAACCAGCTCCACGCCCGCGATGTTCGCGACTTCTCTCTCGTCGAAGTTATCGGGAGTGATTTCCTCGGTGGTGATCTGGGCTCGCACGACCCCGTGTGCCACGAAGAGCATCTGCTCCCCGCGCCTCCACGCTTCCATCTCTCGGGCACTGGGCTCGTCTCCGTCTTCGTTTTCCATCCAGTCGGTAGTAAACTCCCAGACGCCGTTTGCGGTAAAAAGCACCCAACCCTGGTGTCCGGTTTCCTTTTCCAAGAGCTTGACGAACTCAGGCAATGGTACAGCGGGGCCGTGAAGACGAACATTGGTTTCGTAGCTGTTTACGTGTCCGAGTTCTCCTTCTTCGTAGCTGTCTTCGTAGACATCGACAAACAGTGTTGAACTCGATGCAAATAATTCCATGGTAGGTCTCCTTAGTCTTCGTCAACGAGGTCGAAGACCTCGGAAATAAGATCGCTTACGCAGTTCTCGACGGCGTTGTAAAGCGCACCCATGATCGTCTCGAAGAAACCCAGGTAGTCGAACTCGTTGACGTAGTCGTCGATCAGGGAGGCTGCGAATCTATCTTCGGAAACCCACTCCATGAGAGGCCCGTTGTATACTGAGATGACGTTCGCGCTTTCAATGTGCCCGCTGATGTCGTCCCTGGCGCTGTCCTCGTCTTCGAGGTAGCCTTCAGACTCCATGTACTCCAGGACCTCAGCGGCTTTTTCGCAGACCGTGTCTCCGTAGTTCTCGCGGAGATTTCTGGGGACGCTGTCAACTATTTCTTTTACGGCTTCTGTAATGGTCATCATAAGTCTCCTCAAAGATATTCACGCCTATATGGTAAACGCGGGGCAACCCCGGTTTCCGGTTTTTACACCTTGCCGCCCGAGGGCTTCATCAGGCCGCCGCCCGTGACATTGAGTCCGTTTCTGCTGAGTATCAAGCGCGTCGCATACCAGTCCTCGCGGATGCTATGCACGACCCCTGTTATCAACCACTTGCCGCTGAGAATCGGGTCAAAGGTCTTTTGGTCGTAGACGCTGTTTTTCACGAGCTCAAGGGTTTGCCCGGCTTTCAAGATCATGTTCCCCGGGCACGAGATGTCGTAGACCACGAGGTTGTTGACCATGTTCAAGACCCGGAATTCCATGTCGGCTTCATGGTATTTGTCCGTGAGGTTGTCGTCAACGCGCCCGCTCTGAATATCCAAGCGGTTGTGGGTCTCCACGTCGGAGTCCCGGAGCAACAACGTGTTGGTGTTGGACTTGAGCTTCAACTTGCTGAGGTCTACGGAGAGCTCGCGGAAGTCCCCGGTGTTCCAGTCAAAGACGGACGTGAATCTTCCGCGGCCCCCGCGACTCAGTAACGAGGTCCCGAAGACCTTGAGGTCCTTGCTCCACACCGTGGTGTCCGTGGTGCCTTCTTTGCGTATGTAGTTCATGTCGAGCTTGAGCACGGGCGACTGCCGGATGAACTCCGAGTAGGGCTTGAAGTGGAAAATTCCGTCACGATCCCAGAAGTACATATAGCCCCCGGTTTCGATCTTGCTTTTCTCCGCGAGGAACCTGATGCCCTGGGCAATCGTCCAGTTGGGCATGAACCACTTGCCAGCCACCGCCGAGGGCTTGACATCGTAGCCCGCGGCCCCGACTTTCTCCGCGAGTTTCTGCGCGAAGCCCGCGGTGTCGCCTTCGTAGCCGTCGGTGTACGTGCGCTGCGTCAAGGGCTTAATCCTTGAGTCCATGAAGTACAGCGTCAGGGCTTGGCTGAAACCCGGGGTCGGTGCCGCGCTTGAGGGCTCGAAGTTCATCAACACGCCCTTGAACGTCCACAGGTACTTTTCCCTTGTGATCTTCAAGGTGATGGACTCCCCGCTTACCAAGGGCATGCGTTCGAGCAGGTAGCCGCCGGTGTCTTCGAGCACGAGTATGCCCGTGGTAACGAACATCTCCGTGTTTTCCTGGATCGCCAGCGAGTAAAAGTTTTCCTTGGTGATGAAGTTCGCGCTCCGGGGTCCATCGCCGATGCTGACTTCGATAAAATAGTTCTGGGCTATGGCAATCACAGAGGACCTCGATTCAATAAGTAAGGCCCCGGGGTCCCCGGGGCTGGTATCACTTTACTGCGGGGGTCCCTGCGTATAGCCTGCCGCGAGTTTCTGCTTGGCGTCGTCGGCGACCGTGGGCGCGGGTTTCAACACCGTGGACTGCACGGTGGACAACGCGGACTGCGCCGCTGAGGCGAGGTTCTGACCCGTGAACTTCGAGCCAGCTTCAAGAAGCCCCTTGGCTTCTTCGGCTGTGGCTCCCTTGTAGATGCTGAAGAGCATGGTTCCGTAGAACACCACCGTGGCCCCGAGGAACAACGCCAGGGCTCCCGCGAGCTCGGTCACGCTTTTTTTATTCCACCCGTAGACTATTGAATTGAAGCCCACGAGCAGCACGTAGGAGAGAACCCCGGTGAGGAAGTTCAAGCCCACGGACTTCACTCTGATCCTGCGCTCTTTGTAGTCGTAGAAAACGCCGACGAGCGCGTAGCTGAAATTCTGGACCCCGGTTTTGAGCAGATTAAAAAACTTTTTCATTGTCGTCCTCCGATAACTTTGTCAACCTGCTATATGGTAAACGCTGTGCCCGAGAGTTTGACTAAACGGCACCACAGAGTACGTGGTAGACGAAGGCCCGGAGACTGGGGTTGTCCACGTGTTTCTCGGCGGCGATTCTCAGGAACTCCTTGCGGAAGCTCTCCCAGAATTCCCGGGGAAGGTACGCGCTGGTCTTGTAGGACTCCTGGACATCGTACTTACCCCCGGCGCAGAACGTCTGGGCGTCCTCGGGGCTCGCGACCCGGAAGCGCTTCAGGCTCTCGTAGAGCACGTCCATGAGATCGGGGGGCAGTCCGTTGCCTCGGGGGGCAACGACGGAAAACGGAGCGCCTTTGCTGGTGTCGGCTCGAAATTCCGTGAGCAGGTCATCGAGGACTTCACCCACGGGCTTCTTGCCTTTCTCCAGTTCCTTGACGGCCTTGCGGAACGACGGAAGGTACTCGAATTTGTTTTTCATGTGAGATTCCTTTCTCTGTACTAAGTATTATAGTGCCGAGCGGCGTCTCTGTCAATAAAAAAACCGCGCTTCGCCTGAGAGACTCCCGGGCGAAGCGCGGAAAAGGAGGATTGTAATGCCTTAGTTGATGCGGGTCCCGACTCCGAATTTCTTCGTGAGCGTACACGGGGTCCCGCGGTCGGCGTGGACGAAGAGCGCCCACTTGGAAGCTCTGCCGCCGTTCAAACAATCTTGCAGCCATTCGTAGGGGTACACGACATCGGCCCCAGGGGTTCCGTTGAAGTACGCGCCGGTCTCATAGAGATTCCCGGCGGGGTCATGGCAGATCAGTCCCCAGTTGTTGTAACCCACGGCGAGGATGATGTGGTCGTAGACAGTGCCGCCCTGCGGTGCCCGGAATTTCCCGCTGAGCACCACGGGGTAACCGCTGTCGATCTCGTCTTTGATGGCTCCCATGGGCACACTCTGGTAGTGGAACTGGCAGAACGGCAACCCGGTCTCCAGGCTGCCCTGACCGATGACGTAGCGGCCCGCCCATTCGAGCATCGCCCAGACCTGCCGTAGCTTCCCGGGTTTGTAGGCGGCGATCCAGCCCATGCCGTTGCGAATCAAGAAGTCCGCGTGAGCCTGGGCCTGGGGGCCTTCGAGCAAGGCAATCATTTCCTTGTCGCCGAGTTCCGGGAACCCGCCTTTGCTTCTCAGGGCCATGTTCAAGCAGTTGATGTTGCAGTTCGTGTAAGCGTTTTTCGGGTCATCGTATTGGGGGTTGTACACGACATCCAGTTTTACATCCATAACCAAACTCCTCAGTTGTTTTTGTAAATCAAATACCGTTGGCAACGCTCAAAGAGCGTGAAAATGTCTTGGTACGCGGAGACCTTCAGGAGTTCTCCGGGCTTCTTGTCGTTGAAGGGGTCCGCGACTTGATTGAGGAGCTGGATGAAAAAACAGAGCCCGCTGTCGCCGTAGAGCCGGAAGGCGATGTTGTCGAAGCGCCCGATGTCAACGTCGGTGAATTCCTCGGTGGCTTCAGCGTCGTAGCCGTCGAAGACCTCGACGGGAAGCGAATAGGGGTCTGGTTCTCCGTCATCGAAGACATCGAGGTACGAAGTCAGTAAACCCGGGGTCTGTATTGATACGCCTTCACGCAATTTTCGGCCTCCTGGTACATGGACTCCTATATGATAAACGCGGACCCGAATTTTTCGCGGCTACCGTGCGTATAAGCAGACATCACACATTGAAAGGGGTATGACCATGCTGGTCTATATCGAGAGGACAAAGAAGGGCTTGCCAGCACTCTGGGAGCAGGGCGGGGGAGCCACGAACACGGGCTCGGCGCAGGTCATCTGCGGGGCCCACGGGGAGCGCCTGACTCCGGTTTACGTGCCCACGGGCGGGCATCTGAGCAGCGGCCAACACGCATTACTTGTGGTCACTACGAGCTGTTACGTCATCAGAGCCAACCATCACCGCTTGGACTTTTCCATCACCGTGGACAGGATCGCGGAATTCGGGATTGACGAAAGTGGGGCCGACGTGGCAGTACTTGAGAACGTAGCGGTCTTCGACCGTGGGGAGTGGGACATCGAGGTGCCCGAGTATCTTCTGGGGGCCGTCGATGCAGTCATGGAGAAAGCCAGGTGTTATCACTGTCGCCGCCCTCACTTTATCGTTGACAAAAAGGTGTAACCGAGGTAGACTCTTGGAAGAAGAGATGGTTTGACCGCCCGGGTTTTGCGAGAGCCAGGGCGGTCATTTTTTACTCTTTCCAAGCCGCGATGATTCCCTTGATGAGAACCCAGGGCTTGATCTTGAAGACGATAACCACGACTTCAAACACAGCCACGGCTCCCAAGAGGAGCTTCGACACCAAGTACTTGGTCGTGAAAATAGCGACGACGGCGTATACGAGGACAAACGCGGAGAGCAGGAACTCCTGAGCGCGCAGCCGCAAAAGCTCTGACTGGTCCACTTGTACGATCTTCGACATGGTTAAACCTCACTTCAATACCCGAGGGCATCAGCGCCCTCGTTGATTTCCGACTCTACGAATCGGTTTGTAGCCTTGGTTCACGCGGCCATGCTTCCGGGCTTCCCGCAGGGCCTTCTTCGGGGAAACCTTTTTGACCACGGGCTCTTGGGGCTCGGCGGCGATCTCCGTGACCGCATGGGCTCCCGTGGAATCGGGGTTCTCGATGTCCACGGGATACGGCCCGCTTGTGTCAGTCATCGTAATCTCAGTGGCTTCGGTGTCCATCATTGGTCGTCACTCCTTTCAATCACGAGGTGTAAGAGCACAAAAACAATGGCCAGCACGTACATCCACAGGTGCTTGGCGAGAATCTGAATTTGCGAAAGCTCGGGGTTCTCCTGCGCGGAAACCAGGGTTGCGTACAAGCTCAGGACAAAGGCCAGCGTTGCGCATAGGATCGAAAAAAACCGTTTCACGTTTTCCCCTTCGCGACATCAGCGCTGTTTTCAATCCAGCCTATCTCCGGGGCTCCCGTGTAGCCTTTCTCGAAGACAAACCAAGCGTAGACGATCATCGCGGTTTTGAATTTCCCGTCTGTCCGCAGGTCTTGCGTGAGATCGGGCATCCGGGAAAAAATCCAGACCTTTCGGAGTTCCCGGAACCTCTGGTCTTTGATGCGTCGCTGCCCACTGAGGAAGTTTGTCCGCAGGAGCAAAGCGAATTTCTTAGTAGCATGCTTCCGGCTGTGTTCTACGAATTCATCGGCAAGGCTGTACGGAGGATTGGTGATGATGTAAGGGAACTTGTCCCAGGACTTCAAGAAGTCCTGACCCTTGGACAAACACCGGGACTCGACGGTAAAGCCTTGGTCCTTCAACACCTTGACAATGGCTTCTTTCTTCCCGGCAGCGGGTTCGAGGATTTTGTAGCGCTTCTCGAACTTCTCGACTTCCAACAAACGACGAGTCAGACTATAGGGAGTCGGGTAGTCATCGCCTTTGACGCGGTTCTGCTTTGCGGAGTGTCCAAATGCTTTGCCTTTCATACTCCCACCTCGTGCCCACCGGCTGTATTGAAAATCTCATTCTCGCAGGACTTCGCGCATTTCAGACAAACGGAAGACAGGTATGACTTTCCTGTCTCCGGTTGAACAATTACGGCGAGCATCTCGGTGTCGGGGAACTCTTCTTTGCAAATATGGCAGGTGTCCATTTGTATTTCCTTTCTTCGTACATGAAACCACGGCGGTGTTTATTTCCGTCCGAGTCTACCGCAGACAATCCAGTCATCTGCACTGCGGTACTCCGGAGGTACTTCCACGACTTCAATGGCGTTGTTTATCCAAGCAATCAAGAACAGGGGTTCGTCGGGAGTCCATTGCTCATCGGGAACGCCTATGAGAATATACTCAGGATCGGCTTCCCGGCAAACATGGGAGTTGTTGAGCTTCATCTCAACAATGGCTTCGGCGTATGTCATGTCAGTAGCCCAAGCACTCAAGACAGAATTGGTGCGTTGGCGACAGATTGGTGATGGGCTTGTCGCAGGCGTCAAGAGCAACCACGACTTTTCGGGTCTCCAGCTTCCCGCACTCCTGGCAGACGATCTCGATGGTGACTTCCTTGGTGTTCACACCATGACTCCTTTTTCTTTCCACAGGGCTTCCACGAGTTCCTTGACTTCATCTCTGGTGTACACGCGGTCTCCGTGGCTCTGGTTCAAAACCGAGACCACGGACTTCGCGGCGTCGAGGGCGCGGGCCACGGCTTCTCTGCCGACGCTGACCCGTACTCCGGGGGAGAACTTCTGGGACTTGTAGGCGCTCACGTACTCAAGCTGCGAGAACGTCACCCATGAACTCAGGGAGTCGGTACTGAGGTCGGAGAGCGTGTACTGCCACTCGTGTGCCTTCATTTCGTCTGTACTTCCTTGGATTTAGTTTCCCTGGAATCCCAGGCACTCGGAACAAAACTGGGAGTGAGACAATTTCTCGGCGAGCATCTGGTCATCGTCACCGACTTCAACGATGGCCGTGCGACTCTCCACCTGCCCACATTCGCAACACACGATGTCAACACTGACTTCCTTGGTTCTCATGCTCAGCTCCCCCACTCCTGTTCCCAGATATTTCTGATGATGGCGTCCATTTCCTCGCGCCCGTAAATACGGTCACCGTAGTCCGAATCAAGGTCAAGCACTACAGCCGCGGCTGTAGTGAGAGCCTTGGCTCTCTGATTGATTGGATACAAGATAACAGTCTGGGGGCCACGCAGCGTGTTGGTGTCATAGAGCATTTCCCTGACTTGAGAAAAGGCAATGCCCTTGTGGAGAAAATCAAAGGGGTCATCACCTCGCTCTTCATAACCCCAGTCTTTTACGGCCATGTTTCCGGCCCTCCCTAAAATATGGACCTGCGGGTTTCCGCAGGTTTCTGGTACGCGGTGTCAATGACACCTTGGTTCACGGGGAACAGGGGCGCGCCGTCGGAGAAAAACAACTCCGGGCTCCCACACGCAGGGCACGTCTGATCCAAGATATTGGCGTCCATGCGCACGATGGCGACAAAACCTGCGTTACAGCTTCGGCAGGACACGGGTTTCTTGACTTCAGGCATCGAGGGCTCCCTGGAACTCGGGTAAGGTTTTGAGGTAATCATAGCCTTGCTTGTAGAGGTTGTCAACTGAATTGAGATCAAGGGTGAACTCGTAGATGGTGTCGAAGCCTATGATCAGCGAGAACCGGCTGCCATCAAGACCATTGTTAAGGGGTATCATGCCCTCAGTGTTCCGTGTAGCCATGTCCTTCCAAAAGTTAATAACCAGAGTCACTTCGGTCTTATTCTGAATTGATACATCGAAGTTTATGTAATTCCCCTGGGTCCCTGCACGTGTTTCAAAATCTTTCTGTAGTGCCACAGTCATGCCTCTCTTGTGTTTTTTACAAAACCTCAAGGTTCTCGTGGTGTTTGCACTCAGGTCTTCGAGTTCAAAGCGCAGGCACTTCGAGGGGTCCACGTTGTCTCTGATGATGGCCTCGGTGTCGAGGATTTCAAAGATGGAGTTGCTTAGGCGCGCCCAGGTGTTGCCGTCGCTGCGGTACAGGCCCTTGCGGTGCGCCCACATGAATCCCGAGGACTCCCTGACGAGGAACACACGTCCGGGGCGCTCGACGGCAGAGGGTAAGTCTGCATACGTGTCAACTTCTCCGGACCATCCACCTTTGTTTGAATACCCGGTTACAGGCTGCGGAGGGAACACTCGCCCATAATCCATGATGTTTCCTCCTTGTATTTATTAAGATACACTCAATGTGTACCTGTAGCTGTTAAACGGGGAACCGAAGTTCCCCTATATTTACCCGGACAGCCGAGGCCACCCTATATATCGGAAGAGCCGAAGCTCCTCGATGTCAAAGTTACAATGCTAAATAGTCAGCCCTCATAGCCTGAAGAAGCGACAACTCAGCTTTAGCATTGTTGCACAAACTGTCTGTGTATAAAACCTGTTTGATGATTTCATCACGCTTGTGTATAGACTGGGTAAGCTCGTGGATAATCAACAGCAACGGGTTTACAATAAGCGGGTCACCCTTGTCGGAGACTGGTACAGCTTCGAGATTAGCCTTAGCAGTGTCAAGCTGGCTGTCTAAGGTTGAATCAGTATACAAGGGATCGAGCTTCAATACGCATAAACGTGAGGTTAGCTTAACCACATCGAAGTAAAGCTGCTTCTCAAGCTCTACGATCTGCTGCTCTTTATCGTCGTTAGTCATGTAAGTCTCCTACCTTATTCTCGGGATTAGAATTCTTCCGAGGAAGCGATTCATTGAGTCTTGCGTATTCTTTTTTATGGTCAACAGGTGGAATGAGAGTTCACGATCCCAAAACTCAGTTCGAGCATTGGTCTCCCGGTTCCTTAACCTAAACTTGTAGATTCCCTTTGATTTTGCTGAAGACGAGGGGTACCCGTTGGACCCGGTCTCTGGGAAAGCGTAGTTGTTCGTGGTGATCTCCTGCTTGAAGGGGGGGAACCCTGACTGACTCCCGGACTTCTGTGTAGCTGAGTGGTGGCTGTTTGTATTGCCTTTACGCCGAACCTCAATGAACCAGTCGCCCATAGCCTCGTTCAAGTCGAACGCCTTGGAATAAAGCATATCAGGAAAATTGTAGATCACTGCCTTAGTCCCGCCAATCTCGTTTATATAACCAACCGTATGGGAGTAGGAACTGTTTCTCGTATACTCGGAGATCGCGTAGTAGTGTGTACCGTTCGACCCGTCAGTGAATCTCCGTGAGGGCAGCTTGTTCCTCACGTTACCGCCGTCAAGCCTTGACAGTGCGAACTCGGGAGTGACCTCTGTAGTGCGCTCAATATACTTGACCATGTACTCAGAGTCGCTGACTACAGACAAGAGTTCTACGTTATCCTGGAAGATTGACTGTCCGTTCTCAATCCCTGTACCGCCCCATATCCAATGAGTACCGAAAACAAGCTCGGTCTCCTCTCCCCCGTTGGGCTTGTTGTAGATCTTCACGAATTTTGCCTGGGTAGCATCACCGCAGTACATGTAGAATGGGCACTTGAGGTATGCGTGTGTCCCGGAAAATTTAATACCAGACGAGTCTACCCTGTGCTGAAAAGGGATTATATCCTCTCCCTCGTCCCATAACCGGACTGGGGGTGGGGGATATATGCGTTCTGATTCCATGTAACTCTCCTTGCCACTCTCAGCTATATGTTAATCAAACACATAAAAAAATCAACGTAGCGATGCGTAGAGGCATCTGGGAGCCTTCGATAACGCTCAAGGCTACTTTCAGACTACCGAACCTTCTTTGGCCTCTCTACGTGCGTTCTCGCGCGTGTCCTTGACGTGCTTAGACAGCCACACGAATTTAGTGACCCGTCCCTCCAGCCCCCGCGGTTCGGAAATCCCCCCCACGGGGATCGCCGGAAATATCCTGTTTACTGCCATGGTCTCCCCCTGTATCCTCTCTCCGCGTATATGATAAACACGGACGCGACCTCGCGTCAAAAGCCCCGTGGGCGTGTCTCAGAGGCCCTACAAGCCATCATTTCCGGGTTTCCGTGGAAACCCCGGGGTCCTTGATTTCCGGGGCTCCCAGGCGATCCTCGGAGGCCCTGCGATCTTCCCTCCAGGGCAGCACAACCACGGGCACGGAAATCACCTCTGGGCCAAGATCAATGAACATGAAAAACTCCCTTCCACGGGTGAATAAACGGCGTTTTGCAAAGGCCGTTTTCAGGTTTGCAACTTTTTATTCCTCGGGGCTCATCATTCTCATGTCAGTCCTCGGCGATGTGAACGGTTCCGGCGTCAATCCACTCGACGTAGTACCCGGCTTTCTGGAGAAAGTTGTAGAGGTCGTCGCTGACGGGTTCCCCGAATTCCCCGTAGTAGTCCAGGTGAACCTGTACGTCGCCGTCGAAGGAGTCCTCTGCGGAGACAATCAAACCCGGGAGCCCGGGGTCGCTGTACCAATCCGAGGCCGGACCCACGACTTTCAGATTGAACTTCTGCTCCAGCTCTTTCCAGAGTCGGTCTTCGGTCATGCGGTAACGCTGTCGCTTCCCGGGTGTGTATCTCGTGCGTCTGCCGTTCATGTTCAAGCTCCTATCAATAGTGTAAGGGCTCCACCAAGAGCCCAGAAAAGCCAGTCCCGCAGGCGGTCCTCAAGCCTGGGGTCGAAGTCGTCTTTGAAGAGAAACTGGTAGCACTCCACGAGGACACCGACGATGGCTCCGAAGAACCACGCCCTCGGGTACATGAGCCTGAATACCAGGGTGTACGCGAAGCCCTGCGTGAGGTGCGCGACCTGCTGCCAGATACTCCGGGCTGACCAGAATTCCTTGGTAAAGAATTTCATTGCCATTACTCGAAGTAAATCATGCCGTCGTCTCCGACGACTGCATCGACTTCACGGAAGCCTTCCGCGATTCTCTGGAGTTCGTTCTGGCCGTCGTCGAAGAAGCCCGCGCCGTGGTGATTCCTTGACAGCCAGAAGTAGTGGCCGATCTGCGAGGGGTCGTCGGAGTAGAAGTCCACGAGGTCCCCGGCTTGCGCCAAAAAGTCCTGGATGTCTTTCTCGGCTTGCTTTATGGACCTGGGAGCGATGTCTGACTGGCTGAAGTTGTAGTCCAGGGGGTCGCCTTCGTCGTCGTAGCAAGACCAGAGAGCCGCGTAGGTGTAGGAATTGAGGATGCCCTCGATTTCTCTGGAACTGAAGTTCGTGTGGCGCTGCACGGGCCTGGTGCGGTAGTCGTCTTCGTAGTCATCACCTTCGTCGAGGTAACTGTCGGAAGGTCTGCTCTTAACAGACTTGTTGAAGGTGTCTTTGTCCACTGCCCAGAATTCATGGATGCCGTTTACGACTATGATGACTTCATCACCGCTCTCTTGAGAGACGGCAACATACTCGCCCTTCTTCATGTCCCTGCGGCCTCCGTCGTAAGCCTCAGCCTCAAAGACCTTGGATACAACGAACTCGAAGTCGGAGTCTACGAAGGTAAAGCCCTCGAAGCGCATATCGGTTCCGAGGGAATTCTCGGGCCGCTGCCTGGGCCTGGAGCGGTAGTCGTCTTCGTAGTTGTTCCCCTGAACCTGGGAGACCTCGTACAGCTTTATGTAAAACCCCTCTCCGGGGTCGTTGTTCTCGGATACAAAAAATGTGTCTCCATCGTCCATAGGCTCTGTGATTACATAGACAGTCTGACCTGTCTTTAACTTGATCGTATCGCCCTCAGAAAAATCCCCTACCCGTACTTTCGCCCTTGTTCTGTAGTTCTGCATGGTTTCAATCTCCTTTTCTGTGTATCCGAATACTTCGGTGAGGGTTTCGATGGCTTCCTGCAAAGAGGGGCCACCGAGAAGGGCTGTGTCGGGGTTCTTCACGGTGTCCACTGCGACTTTGTGCATGGCCCACTCAGAGGAGCCTTTTTCCGGGAGGCGCTTTCCGCGTTGGCGACCCCGGAAGAATGTGTACTCGATGTCGCCGATGAGCGCGAGGTCATAACCCACGAGGTCGGTGAACTCCACGGGGAGCTTGTCGAACTCGTAGCGGTACTCGCCGTTGCCGAGGTCGTAGGTGCTGATCCACACCTGCTTGTCTGCGTAGTCGCGGATGATGGATACGAGCTCAGGATTTCTGGCGAAGAAAGGAGTACTGTACCACCGCTCTCCATAGACCTCCTCGCAGAAAGTCAGGAGCCGTGACCAGCCCTCGTCCACGAGTTCGCCTTTGCTTCCGTGCCTCTGTGTGTACCGTCTCATTATCGCACCCCCAGTTCTTCTTTGATGTAGTCCTCTTCCTCGGTACTGAGATTCTCACCGTCAGCACGGCTGAGGAAGTAAGTGTATTCCGTGAATCCCCCGGTCTCGTAGTCTTCGTCGGGTTCGCACATGAGCCAGACTTGGTCACCTTCCCACTGGGCCTGACGGATACTCGGGTACTCGCCTTTGATCTGATCCACGGCGTCTTCGAGGGTCTCGAAGTCGTAGTCCTCGTACTTATATCCCCGGTCGTCGGTGTCCCCGGCTTCGGGAGCTTCCTCGTCCCAGGTCTCGTAGGTCTTGCTGAGGAGGTATCCGGTCTTGGGCTTGCGGTGCTGCCTTCCGCTGACTCTGTACCGGCGTTGTTTCTCCCTGTAGCGTCCGGTCTCGGCGATCTGCACGAGGTACAGGAGTTCGTCCATGAGCAGGGGGTCTCGGTCTATGTACTCCTGGACTTCGGCGGCCCACCGTGCTCCCGAGCCCGTGGGCAAGTAGTTGTGGATTGCCTGCACAAGCCCTCCGGTCTGGAAGCTCTTGGCCCGGGCTCCGTCTTTGCTGATGGCTGCCGTCCGGTTGCCGTTGATGTCTCTGCCGATGGAAACCAAGTCCCAGAGGGTTCCCTCGATGGGAACCCCGACTTTTGCATAGCGTTGTTTCATTTAATCTCTCCAAAGTGTTTTATGAAATTCGGGAACGAATACCTGGTTCCCATGAACTCGCAGTACATGGCCTTGATGCCGACAACAAATTCTCCCGCGTCTCTCTGGAGTTCTTCGGAGTACGCCCCCGAGGGCTTCAAGCCGAACTCCTGGACCACGGTTTTGTAAATCGCGGACTTCATACCGGGGTGGTTGACGTAGCCCTTCATAATCTGCGGGTCGAGGTACGTCCCGGGGTCGTGCATATAGTCATAGACACTGAGGTCCCCGTGGTTGATGGCGTCGATAATCATGTCCGACATTTCCCTGTGGACAAACTCCCAGGCGTCGTTGGCTCTGTACCGTAGGGTCCCCTGCTGGCCCTCGACCATGAGTTCCCCGTCGGGGTAGCTGCGGATGAACTTCTTGGCATCTCGGTACAAGAGCGTCCAGACAATCGGGAGGTCTCCATCGCGGTTCCAGCCGCGCTGTCTGTCTTCCATGTCCCAGTTACCGTGAAAGAATTCCGGGAGCGCGTTGAAGACGATGTTGGCGTGGTCGGCGACGAGGTTTCCCGTGCGAAAGTCATAGAGGTTTTCGTTCGGCGACC
>AMWB02073121.1_pt1 | contig 13614 bp, 12 predicted proteins | sample 200311 | NCBI WGS metagenome assembly AMWB02 (sample SAMN02737377, study PRJNA173069) | bioreactor metagenome | biome: anode biofilm in microbial fuel cells | place: USA: California | collected 2010-12-16 | reverse complement strand
TGGGTGGTGATCAGCGTATCGCGGCCGCTCCCGTAATACTGCAGGATGGCGTCGTTGTCTCGCCGGTCGCGGCCGACGATGACTTTGGCACGGGGGCCTATCCGAAAATGTCGTCCGTGTTTGAGCAGGTGCAGCGCTTCTTCCGAAGAGGATTTTTCATGGTCGAAAAGATCCTTCAGGCGGGCGCAGTAGTTTTGGTCCGTCAACAGGCAGCCGCCGCCGGGGTTGGGAAAATCGGTGACGTTGAATTGTTCGGCCAGCGCAAGCTGCGGTTTGCGGGACCGGCCGGTGATCGCGTAGAGGCGTTCCCGCCTGATCCAGCCGTTTCTTTCAGGCACCGTCTCGGGAAGCCTCTGCATGCTCAAGGGCCGAACGATATATCCTTCGAAGCCGGAATTTTTTTCCACATAGCGCAGCGCATTCCGGGTCTGAGACATGGGACGCTGACCCAGAACCTCTCCGCTGAACAGGAAATCGTACCCGCCCGTCCGCATCGTTTCTCCGGCCAGGCGAAACATCAGTGCGTGACAATCGAGACAGGGGTTCATATGTTGGCCGTATCCGCACCGGGGGTTTGTGAGCATCTTCATATATTCGGGGGTGATGTTTCTGACGGTCAGGGGGACGCCGATGTTCCCGGCGGCTTTCACAGCTTTTTTTGACGAAAAGAACGGGGTTTCGAAGCTGACCCACGCCACATCGATTCCCTGCTTCATGAGAACCAGAGCGGAAAGGATACTGTCGAGCCCCCCCGAACAAAGCCCAAGGGCGCGGACTTTTTTTTGTTGCAAAACCATGATAAAAAAGAAACCTTCTCCAACGGCTCCTGGTGGAGTCGACCGATCTTTTGTGAATAGAAGGGTTTGAATAAATAATGAAAACTTTAAATCAGATTCAACAGATATGCGACATTTTAAGAAGCGCGTATCCCGATGTCAAGACGCAGCTTTCGCATCGGAATGCATTTGAACTGCTGGTATCGACCATTCTTTCCGCCCAATGCACCGACCGGCAGGTCAATGCCGTAACGCCGAAACTGTTTACGGCTTTTCCGACGGCGGCGGCGCTTTCCGAGGCGCCAATCGAAACGATCGAAACCTTCATCCGTTCCACCGGATTCTTTCACAACAAGGCCAAAAATATCAAGGCGTGCGCCGGCGCTCTCGTGGAGCGGTACGGCGGGATCGTTCCCGACCGCCTGGAGGAGCTGACCACCCTGCCCGGCGTGGGGCGCAAAACGGCCAATGTGTTGCGCAGTGCCGCTTTTGGTCAGGCGGCGGTCGTCGTTGACACCCATGTCCGGCGGATTTCAAGGCGGTTGGGCCTGACCCTGCATGACGATCCGGTCAAGATCGAATTCGATCTGATGGCGGCGGTTCCGGAAAAGGAGTGGAACGACCTGGGGCTCAGGATGATCTATTTCGGGAGGCAGACCTGCCGCGCAAGAAAACCGGATTGTCCGAACTGCCCGCTGGTCGATCTTTGCTGTTACCCGGAAAAAACGGCGGCCTGAGCCATACCGTGACGCACGGATAACCGACGCAACGCCATGTTTTCCATATTGAAAAGATTGTTCGGACGAGATGCCGGCAAAGATCCCAAGGCGCATCGGGATGATGCGGTTCATAAGGATCGCGATGATAACGATGCTGAAACCCGAGAGGTCCAGCGGGATGAAACAAACCCGGGGCCTGCGGCCGATGTCAGACACGCCGCCGCCGCCGCGGTAAAAACGATCGCGCCGGCGGATCAGTCGCCGGACGAAACCTCTGTCCAGCCGGCGGCCCGCCGACCGAAGCCCGGACGGCGGCGGAAGAAGGCCGGCGGAAAAAAACAGGGTCATCATCCGCCGGCATCTCCCCGGAACCGTCACGGCATCCCGGTATTCAAAAGGGACGCCGATATCTCGCAGCTGTTTGAAGATCGGTCGGTGGAACAGCGCCGCGACGGTGAAGAACCCATCTATCCCGCCGTCGGAACGTCCCCTCGGCCGATGAAGCGTCTCGCCCGTCCCCGCAACAAAAACGGGATTCCCATGTTCGATGAAACGGCGGATTTTGCGATCTATTTCAGGGATGCCGCTCCCCACGGCGCAAGTCCCCGTCCATATGACGGACGGGAGAGGAGCGACCCGGCACGTAAGGCCAGGGAAGCCGATGATTTCCAGACGATGATCGAAGACGCTCTTGCCGGCAAGACGATGGATGTGCTTCTTCGGGAAAAGGGGGGTGCCCGGGAAAGCGCAGCACCCCAGAGCGCCAAGGAGCTGATCCGGAGATATCCGCCGCCCCAGGAAGAACTCGATCTTCACGGCCATACCGCCCAGGAGGCCGTCGACCGTACCCGGACTTTTGTTGAAAGATCGCGGTATCGGGGAAAGCGGACGCTTCTCATCATTGTCGGAAAGGGGCTTCATTCCGAAGGCAAAGCGATCCTTCCGGATGTGGTCGAGGCGGAGCTTGCCCGCCTGAGCCAGGAAAAAAAAGTGTTGGCCCACCGGTGGGAGCGGGGGGCCAAACGCAAAAGCGGCGCCATCGTCGTCTATCTCAATACCCTCTGACAGAAGGCGATGCGGTGTGCCGTCGAACACGATCTTCCTTTCACCATTTTTTCACCATTCATCAACTTCTAACACGCCTCTAGCACAATCCTAACAAAAGTGTTTTACATTGGTTTCGTTGGATGGGCACCGGCATGAACGGCGTGTTCCCCGACATCGGTATCGACCGATGACAAGAGCTTTGGTTGTTGAGTTTCCGGCTTTCAAGATCAAGAACGAGTATACCAACCACATCATTTCTGGAGGAAAGAAGAACGATGAAGAAGCAAAACGGTTTACTGGCGTTGGTGATGGGAATGGCTATGATTGCAAATGTTTCCGCGGCAAGGGCCGGAAACATCACTATCAATGGGTCGACAACGGTGCTCCCCATCGCCCAGGAGGTCGCCGAAGCCTACATGAAGGAAAATCCGGATACCAAGATCTCCATTTCGGGCGGCGGTTCGGGAAACGGCATCAAGGCGATCATCGACGGCACCACCGATATCGGAAACTCTTCACGGTTCATTAAAAATGAAGAGGTCAAGCTGGCCATGGAAAAAGGCGTCTATCCCGTACCGTTCGGTATCGCCTACGACTGCATCATTCCCGTCGTCCATCCGACGAATACGGTGAGCGGCCTCAGCATGGCACGGCTGAAGGACATCTATCAGGGAAAGATCCGCAACTGGAAAGAGGTCGGCGGACCCGACAAGGAGATCGTCGTCATTTCCAGGGACACCTCCTCCGGCACCTATGAGGTCTGGGAGGAGAAGGTCATGAACAAGGAGCGGGTATATCCGGGCGCCCTGCTGCAGGCCTCCAACGGCGCGGTGGCCACGGGTGTCGCGAAAAATCCCAACGCCGTCGGCTACGTCGGGATCGGCTATCTCAACGATCAGGTCAAGGCGCTTACGGTAGGCGGCATCGAAGGAAACAAAGACACCACCTTGAACGGCAAGTTCCCCATCTCCCGGGCGCTCTTCATGTTCACACGGGGCTGGCCCACCGGAGAGGTCGCCAAATTTATCAATTATGTCATGCATCCCGACAAAGGCCAGAAGTTCGTTGAAAAAAGCGGCTACGTACCGCTGTACTGATCGACACAACCACCGCCTCGTCCCCCGTGAGGTCATGAAAAGGGGCGGCATCCGCTGCCCCTTCCGACGTCTTTAACAAGGAATGAATCGATGAAAAACAAACGACAGTCGACCGAAAAGATCATGCAGCGGGTGTTCTTCTGTGTCGCGGGAGCGTCCATTGCGATCCTTTTTCTGATCATGCTGTTTCTTTTTGTGGAGGGGGTGCCTATTTTCAAGGTAGTATCGGTCAAGAATTTCCTCTTCGGGGAATACTGGTATCCCACGTCCGATCCGCCTGATTTCGGCATTTACCCGCTCATCGTCGCATCCCTTGCCGTAACAATTCTTTCGTCGGTGATCGCCATTCCCCTGGGGGTCATGACCGCCGTTTACCTGGCCGAGCTGGCATCCCGGCGGGTGGCGGATGTCGTGAAACCCATGGTCGAGCTTCTGGCTGCGCTGCCTTCCGTCGTCCTCGGTTTTTTCGGCATGGTGGTCGTTGCGCCCGTTCTCCAGAACGTCTTCGGCATCCCGACCGGCTTGAACCTTTTCAACGCCGCGCTGATGCTTGCGCTGATGTCGATTCCGACCATCTGCAGCCTCTCCGAAGACGCCGTCTACAGCGTTCCCGTCGGGCTCAAGGAAGGCTCTCTTGCCCTGGGCGCCACCCACTGGGAAACCATCATGCGGGTCATTCTGCCCGCGTCGATTTCGGGCATCAGCACCGCGGTCATTCTGGGAATGTCGCGGGCCATCGGCGAGACCATGGTGGTGCTGATGGTCGCCGGCGGCGCCGGAATGATCCCCGAGTCGCTGTTCAGCCCGGTGCGTCCTCTGCCGGCGAGCATCGCCGCGGAGATGGCCGAAGCGCCTTTTCGGAGCAATCACTATTACGCTCTTTTCGCCATCGGCATTGTTCTGTTTGTTTTTACGCTCCTGTTCAACCTCGTTGCCGATCAGATCGCCCACAGATACCGTCAGGTGGGTGAAGCTTCACTGTAAGGCGCCATTGGAGAAAAGATGGGATTGGATGACATGGATATCACCAAGGATCAGTTGAACGGAAAAAAGCGGGACGCCGAAACCCCCGTGCTGAAAGACGGCGGAATGTCGGTCATTCAGCAGGCCATCGAAGCGGGACACCACCGGCGGAAGTGGATCCAGAAAATATTGTTTGCCGGTTTCAGGGCGGCGGCGCTGGTGAACGGGATTGCGCTTGCCGTCATTCTTTTTTTCATGATCAAGAACGGATGGAGCGCCATCAGCTGGGATTTTCTGACGGAAATGCCGCGCGATTCCATGACGAAAGGCGGTATTCTGCCGTGTATCGTGGGCACCGCTCTTCTGGGATTGGGCGCCATCGCGATCGCGCTCCCCGTCGGCGTGGCGTCGGCGATCTACCTCAATGAATACGCCAAACCCGGCCCCATCCTGCGGTCGATCCGTCTGGCCATCAACAACCTGGCCGGCGTGCCGTCGGTGGTCTTCGGTCTGTTCGGCCTGGCCTTTTTTGTGACCTACCTCAAGATGGGCGTAAGCCTCCTGTCGGGATGCCTCACCCTGGCCGCGATGAGCCTGCCCATCATCATCGGATCGACGGAGGAGGCACTCAAGTCGGTTCCCGACACTTATCGCGAGGCGTCACTGGGCCTGGGCGCAACAAAATGGCAGACCATCTACCGGGTGGTGCTGCCGGCATCCCTGCCGGGGATTCTCACCGGCGCCATTCTTGGCCTCAGCCGGGCGGCGGGGGAAACCGCACCGATCATGTTCACGGCGGCGGTCTTCTATACGCCGGATTTGCCGCATTCGATCTTCGATAAGATCATGGCCCTGCCGTACCATGTGTATGTGCTGGCGACGGCCGGCACGCATATCGAAGAAACCCGGCCCCTGCAATACGGAACGGCCCTCGTTCTGATTGTCCTGGTCCTGGGCATGAACATGGCCGCCATCGTCTGGCGGAGCCGGCTGCGCAAGAAACTCAAATAATTTCAGCCGTGATCCTCCGGCGCATGTTTCTCTCCGCCGGGGCGGGATCGGCAGAAAAAAGGAAGCATTGTGATGTCTCCCAAGATCAAGATGACGTCAAAAAACCTCGACTTTTATTACGGGGATTTTCAGGCGCTCCACGATGTGAACCTGGAATTCCAGGAATGTCAGGTGACCTCCCTCATCGGCCCTTCCGGATGCGGAAAGAGCACCTATCTGCGATGCCTCAACCGGATGAACGATCTCATCCCGATCAGCCGGGTCGAGGGCAAGATCATGCTCGACGACGCGGATATCTACGACGCCTCCCTCGACGTGGTCATGCTCCGGCGACGGGTGGGAATGGTCTTCCAGAAGCCAAACCCTTTTCCCAAGAGCATCTTCGAGAACACCGCCTACGGACTGCGGGTGAACGGCGTCAAAGACAAATCTTTCGTCCAGAACCGGGTCGAGGAAAGCTTGAAGCGGGCGGCGTTGTGGGATGAGGTCAAGGACCGCCTCGACGACTCCGCCCTGGGTCTTTCCGGAGGGCAACAGCAGCGGCTCTGCATCGCCAGGGCCCTGGCGGTGGAGCCCGAGGTGCTGCTCATGGACGAACCGGCATCCGCCCTCGATCCGATCGCCACCCAGAAAATCGAAGACCTGATCCACGAGCTGAAAAAACTTTACACCATCATCATCGTGACCCACAGCATGCAGCAGGCGGCCCGCGTCTCGGATATGACCGCTTTTTTCTACCTGGGTAAACTGATCGAGGTCGGCCTGACCGATACGGTCTTTACCCGGCCCAAATTGAAGCAAACGGAAGACTACATCACCGGTCGTTTCGGTTGATGAACAGGAAGTGATCATGACCAAACATTTTCAGAAGGAACTGGAAAAATTGAAAAAGCGGGTTCTGGGGCTGGGGGCTCAGGTCGAAGACCGGCTCCGCCTGGCGGGAAAGGCGATCGAGTCGCGGGAGATCTTCGACGCGGAGCGGATCATCAAATCGGATTACCTGATCGACGAAGAAGAGGTCGAGATCGAGGAGGAATGCCTCAAGATACTGGCGCTTTATCAGCCGGTGGCGGTCGACCTCCGGGTGATCGTCGCCACCATCAAGATCAACAGCGAGCTGGAAAGGATCGCAGACGAGGCGACGAATATCGCCATCCGGATGAAAAAAATCATCGCGTGCAATGACGGGTGTAAAATCCGCTACGATTACGGCGATCAGGTGAGCCGGGTTCACACCATGCTGAACAAGGGGCTCGATGCCATGATCCATCTGGATGTCGATCTGGCATTCAAGGTGCTCCTCATGGATGACGAGGTCGACAGCTTCCATCACGGGATGTACCAGCGCGTCACGAAAGACATGCTCGAAGCGCCCGCCAATGTCGAATACCTGATGCACAAGTTTCTGATCTCCCGCCATCTGGAACGGATCGGCGATCATGCCACCAATATCGCCGAAGAGGTGATCTACCTGGTGGAAGGCGAGATCGTCCGCCACAAGGAATATTGAAATCGCACGCAAGAATGATGAGGCCGAACTTTAGGTTGACTATGGACTGGAAAGGTTTTAGGAACCATATCATCATTCACGGTATGACTTTCACAAATCCGCTGGTGACTGCCCTGTGCCAATGGATGCAGGGCAGTTTTTCAAACGATCTCAGGAACTGGAGCGTGCCGATCGCCCATGTTGATCGAGGTGACCCGCAAAATCCGGCTGCCGGACCCGGTCAGGCTCGCCAGGTACCGGCATTGCCCGGAGCTGGGACCTAAAATCCTGTTTTTCAGCGGCGGCACGGCGCTCAGGGACGCCTGCGCCGAGCTCGTTCAATACACCCACAACTCCATTCATGTGATTACGCCGTTCGATTCCGGCGGAAGTTCGGCGAAGCTGCGGGAGGCGTTTCACATGCCCGCCATCGGCGATGTCCGCAACCGGCTGCTCGCCCTGGCGGACCGGAGCCTGCACGGCTATCCGGAGATCGTCAGGCTCTTTGCCTGCCGGTTTCCGGAAAACGGCGATCAGGCGGCGCTCGTCAAAGAACTGGACGGGATGATCGCCGGCCATCATCCGCTCGTCGCGGACATCCCCGATCCCATGCGGAAAATCATCCGCCATTATCTGCATCTGTTCAAGAAATTCATGCCGGACGATTTCGAGTTGAAGAAGGCGAGCATCGGCAATCTCATTCTGACAGCCGGATATCTCGACAGCCGGCGCAACTTCGACACCATCATTTTCATGTTTTCAAAACTGGTCCAGGTGAGAGGGATCGTTCGGCCGGTGATCAACAAATACCTGCATTTGGCCGCATCCCTGGCGGACGGCCGCGTCATTGTCGGCCAGCATCTGATGACCGGCAAGGAGGCGTCGCCCATCACCTCGAGGATCACGGATGTGTGGCTTGCGGCGGACCGGGAAAAACCCGATCCGGTCGAGGTCCCGATCCGGCAGAAAATGACGACGCTTATTGAAGAAGCCGACCTGATCTGTTATCCCATGGGAAGTTTCTTCACGAGCATCGTCGCCAATCTGCTTCCCCGGGGGGTCGGGCGGGCGGTTTGCCGGAACGCCTGCCCCAAGGTGTTCGTTCCGAATACCGCCATGATGGATCCGGAAACGCGGGGCATGAGCCTGATGGACCAGATCGAATGCCTGATCTCGTTTCCGGCCAAGGACGGTCCGGGCCTTGCGTCGCCCGGCGACGTTCTCAATTTCGTGCTGGTGGACCCGGACCGGGGAAGGTATGCAGGAGCGCCGGACCAACCATCGTTGCGCCGGATGGGCATCGCGGTTATCGAAACCTCGCTGGTCAGCGACCGCTCCGATCCGTTCATCGATGAAAAGCTTCTGGTTCCCGTACTGCTGTCCCTCGCCTGATTCGTTTTTTCCGTCCATATCGATACCTGCCCGTAACTTGCCGGAACCCCGGAGTTGAAAAGAATGTCATGATGCAACAAGACAAAAACAAGATCCTCATCGAGAGCATTAAACGGCTGCTGCGGCGCAATGCCCTTCCGCATCTGCGTAAAATCGCCAATAAAACCCATGCGGCCGATCTGTCGGAGGTGTTTCCGTTTCTGACGGTTCGGCAGCAGCACCGGTTGTTCGAACTGATCGATGATGTGGAAAAAAAAGGCATTCTCTTCAGCGAACTGGATGAAACGACCTTCCTCGATTTTGTCGAGAACATGAAAGTCGATGAGATCGTTCCGGTGCTGGAGGCCATGCCGAGCGACGATGTGGCCGACATTCTGGGGCAGCTGAAGGATGAAAAATCCGACGCCATCCTCAAAAGGATGAAACGGGAGGGCCAGGAGGAGGTGGAAAACCTCCTGAAATACGGCGACGATACGGCGGGCGGCATTATGGTGCCCGATTTCATCGCCCTCACGGAGGATGCGACCGCCGGCGAAGCGATCAAGATGTTTCAAAAGGACTACAAGGACGTGGAGATGCCCTTCTATCTCTACGTCGTGGATGAATACGGCAAACTGGTCGGCGTGTGCTCGCTGCGCCAGCTCGTGGTCGTCTCGCCCGACAGCCCGCTCAAGTCGTTCATGTCCACGGATGTGTTTTCGGTCCGGACCGATACGGACCAGGAGGAGGTCGCGAGGCTGGTCGCGCGCTACGACATTCTGGCCGTTCCGGTGGTCGACGATACCCACAAGCTGATGGGGATCGTCACGGTCGACGACGTCATCGACATCATCAAGGAAGAGGCGACGGAGGATATGCTCAAGATGGCCGGCGTGGGCGCCGACTTCATCGAGACGAAATCGGTGTTCAGGAACATGAGAATCCGCTTGCCGTGGCTTCTGGCCAGCTGTTTCGGGGGGATTGCCGCCACCTTCATCATCGGCGGCTACGAAGACAGCCTGAAGAAGGTGGCCGCGCTGGCGGCGTTCATTCCCGTGATCATGGGAATGGGGGGAAATATCGGCACGCAGTCCTCGACCATCGTCGTCCGGGGGATTTCGACGGGCTATCTCAACGTCCGGGAAATCTGGTCCGTCGTCTTCAAGGAGCTTTCCATCGGATTTTTGCTGGGACTCTTTTACGGCGCGCTGATCGGTCTGGTGGCCCATGTGCGGTTCAGCGCGATCAATCTCGCCCTGGCGGTGGGATCGGCGATTGTCTGCTCCATGTCCGTCGCGGCGCTGGTCGGATCGATGGTTCCGATGCTCTTTGCGCGCATGAACGTCGATCCCGCCGTGGCCACCGGTCCGTTCGTGACCACCTCCATCGACATCATCGCCGTCTTCTTTTACTTCGAGATCGCCTCGATCCTGCTGGGATTATAAGGGCCGCGGCTCGGGGAATGCCGGCGCAGTACCTTGTGATCGTGTCAGCTGGAAGTGTTTTCGTTCAATGAAATACGATCATACATGGGAGGCCGTCATCCGGCCCGGCGCCGCGACCCGTTTTTTCCGGTTCGAGGGCGGCGGGATGCCGAAGCGTCCCCGGTTTCGCACCCGGATCCTCGGATACAGCCCCGTCAATGCCTGGTGGCTCTCCGAGCTGTCGCGCCTGATCTATGTCAGAGAGGCGGACGAAAACGGCGGCCGCGATACCGGGAGGAGCCGGAACGACATTCTTTCCACGGTCAATCTGCGGGAGCTCTGCTTCATCAACAAAAACGGCATTCAGTGCGCCCTGGTCACCTCGTGCGACAATATCGATTTCCCCTTTGCCGTTCTGGTCTTCCGCGGCACCAACGCTCTGAAAACCTGGCTTTCCAACCTCAACACCCTGCAGACCGTCTGGGACACGGGAGGTCTGGTGCATGCCGGCTTCAAATATGAATTCTGCAAGATACGGGACGAGATGAACGAATGCCTCCTGGAGGTGCCGTCCCATTTTCCCATCTTCTACACCGGCCACAGCCTGGGCGGCGCCCTTGCCGTGCTTGCCGCCTCCATATACCCCCCCGCGGCCGTCTATACCTTCGGCCAGCCGAAGGTGGGAGACGCCGCATTCGCCCATTCACTGCGCGCGGTGCCGATCTTCCGGGTTGTGAACGAGAGGGATCTGGTGCCGCTCCTTCCGCCGTCCAGGATCCCGTTCGACTTCTGCCATGTGGGCGAACTTTGCGGCTTTCCCCCTGCCGCGGGAAGAAACATCGTGTTCACGAGCGCGTATCGGCGCTCCCGCCCTATCGAACCGATGACCGGTCCTTTTGCGGAACTCCGGGTCGCGAAGCTGGCCTATCTGAAGCAGCGACTCACGAGACCGCCTGAATTTCTGTCCGACCATGCCCCGGTCAATTACAGCTTGCGACTCCAAAGAGAGATTTTTCTTACATAGCAATTGTCGAGGGGGGTAAGGCGCCCGGAGAAATGGCAAAAAAAACTCAAGGATTCGGACGGCTACCCATGGCGATGTGAATTTTGTCCCGCAGATGGGTCAGCTGATAAGGTTTTTGGATGAATCCGTCGGGCTGGGCGGATTTGAACCGGGGGGCCACGATCTCTTCGGTGTATCCGCTCGACAGAAGGATCCTGAGATCCGGACACATCTCGCGGAGCTTATGAAAAGCGATTTCACCGTCCATGCGGGGCATGGCGAGATCGAGGATGACCAATACGATGGTACCGGCATGCGCCTCATACACCTCGAGCGCCTCGATGCCGTCCTTCGCCGTCAGCACCTCGAATCCAAGGGAAACAAGCATTTCCTTGCCGATGTCGAGGATGATATCCTCGTCATCCACGAGAAGGATCGTTCCCCGGAGCGTTGGATGCCGTGCTTCCGATATCGTCGAAACCGGGGCGGTTTCGTTGGATTCCGTCGTATATGAGGCGGCCTTGTCGGGCATGAGTTCGGGAAACAGCATCTTGACCGAGGTGCCCTCGTTCCGCCGGCTGTCGATGGAGACCGCGCCGCGGTGGGCACGTACAATGCCTAACACGGCCGAAAGACCCAGCCCCCGGCCCGTAAATTTGGTGGTGAAAAACGGGTCGAACGCCCGGACATGCGTCTCCGGGGCCATGCCGCACCCGGTATCGGCGACCTCTATGAAGGCGTATTTTCCCTCGGGAAGCGCATCGTCGCCGAAGGGCGGCTGAAACGCGCTCCGGCTGCACCAGACCGTTCCGACGTCTATCGTGATCCGGCCGGGATCCTCTCCGAAGGACTCCGCCGCGTTCGAGACGACATTCAAGATCGCCTGGTTGATGAGGGCGGTGTCTCCTTTAATGAGCACCGGCCGGCTGCGGGCCGTGAATTGAATGTCGGCTTTGTTTCTGATCGATGTCTCCAGAACGCTGATCATTCCCTCGACCAGCCTGACGAGATCGATGCTTCGGCTGATGATCTGGCCCCTGCCGGCGTAGGTCAGCATCATGCTGCTCAGTTCCGAGGCCCGGTGGGCCGCCTCGATGGCCGCCGTGATGTTGTGTGCGACCGGCGAGTCCGGCGCGAGGCCGGCTGCGGCCATTTCCATGTTGCCCATGATCCCCATGAGAAGATTGTTGAAATTGTGGGCGATGCTGCCGGCCATGAGATTCAGCCCCTCAAACTTCTGGATCTGGGATTCGAGCTGCAGACGTTCATTTTCCATCTGCTTCTGCTGTGTGATGTCCCGTACGACACAGATGCTGATTCTTTTTCCCAGAAGGTTCGTGACCGTTTCGGAGCTCACCAGCACATCGATGGCCCTGCCGTCGCTTTTTTCGAACCGGCAGGGAAAATCCGTGACGCTTCGTTCCCCGAATGCCGGTTTCCGGCCAACATCCCTCGGGTCCGCGGACGGCGGGGCAAGCATGAAATAGGCATCCCGGCCGATAACCTGTTCCCGCGCGTAGCCCATCTCGACGAGCCATTTCCTGTTCACGTCGCAAATCCGTCCATCCTGGTCGACCGAATACATCATCACCGGCGAATTGTCGTATATGAAGCGGCATTTTGCCTCGCTGCTCAGCAGTTCCCGGGTACGCTCCTCCAGAATATCCTCGACGTGAAGGAGGGCTCTTTCCCGGCATGCATTCTCGCAGAGCGTGATGAGATATTCCGGATCGAACGGCTTGCGCACATAGGCGGCGACGCCCTGTTGCATCCATCCGACGGCGAGTTCGGGCCGGGGGTCGTGAGTGGTCATGATGAAGACCCCGTGGGGATGGATGTTCCGCAGCTCCTTTAAGAGCCGGTCTCCCGTGGTGTCGGGCAGCTGGTATTCCAAAATGACGATTTCGGCGGTGCGTTTTTTCAGGGAAGTGACGGCCTCTAAGCCGCTGTGGGCGTTTGCGGCGTAGTAGCCGCCGTATTCAAACGCTGTTTTCAGCTGTTGGGACTTGACCGTATCCGGGTCGACGATCAACACCTGGGTCTTGATCCGGGAGACGCCTCCTTTAAGCAGGCAGTTGACCTGTGTGATCAACGTCGCTGCCTTGATGGGGGCGGGCAGAAACGCGTCGGCGCCTATTCTGGCGGTGATCTGCCGGACATCCTCTCCGGAAAAGGTTGCCGATACCACCAAAATGGGTATTGTGTTGAAGGCAGGGTATTCCATGGACCGCAGAAGCCGGCAGAACCGCCAGCCGTCGATACCGGGCATATGAAGATCGGTGATGATCAGCCCCGGCGGGGCGGCGGGGTCCATCCCATCCAGGGTATCCCGGGCATTATCGAAGGCCTGCACCTCAAAGCCTTCCCGCTCCAGCATGCCGGACAGGACGCGCAGTTGAATGACATCATCATTGACCACGACGATGGTTGCGGGTGTGGCATTTCGGTCGGTCATTATTTTCCCTTGGGTTTCTGATTATCGCATCATGATCTCCTGCGCGAGGGATCATCGGTCCGGGACGGAATGAAAAGGGAATCGGGTCGGCCCAGCTGAAAAAGATAGGCTACAATCGAATGGAGGACAAGAAAAATTTTGCGATAAACTTTTTATCATTGAAAAAATGGCGATATTAAAGTTATAATTTAATTTATAGGATTTACGGTATTCCTGGAAAGTGGGTGCGATGAAAAAGATAGGAAGATATATTGTCCGG
>AMWB02059589.1_pt1 | contig 13617 bp, 11 predicted proteins | sample 200311 | NCBI WGS metagenome assembly AMWB02 (sample SAMN02737377, study PRJNA173069) | bioreactor metagenome | biome: anode biofilm in microbial fuel cells | place: USA: California | collected 2010-12-16 | reverse complement strand
ATCACCAACACATCATCGGCGCCAGCCTGTTTGGCAGCAATGGCTGCTGCGATACCGCCCGGGCCGCTGCCGATTACGACGACATCATAAGTGTTTTTTGCCAGCATCTCAGCCCTCCACCTGTTTGGTCGGCCGGAACAAATACTCCGAGCCACTGCCCCGTTTGGTTACTTCCGTCAGTGGGATCCCCAGTTCGCGTGACAGGATGTTGACCACGCGTGGCATATCAAAACCACCCTGACAGCGGCCGGTGCCCAGCCAGGTCCGCCGTTTAATGGCGTCATAGGTTACAGCCGGAATGGGTGCGTGGATTTCAGCGATGATTTCACCTTCAGTGATGTTTTCACAGCGGCAAATCACCCGTCCAAAGTGTGGGTCCATCTCGCAGAGCAGCTGGCGCTGCTTATGTGTCATGTTGCGGAAGCGTGGCCGGGCCGGCCGGATCGGGTCCCAATCTTTTTTCTCAACCAAGGTTTCGCCAGCATCCCGCAGCAAATCGACGACCATTTCAGCAATTGCCGGTGATGAGGTCAGCCCAGGCGATTCAATGCCGCCCAGGTTTACCAGTCCCTGCACATTTTCCGGGATTTCAATGATGTAGTCATTGTTGTAGTTTAAGCCGGGGGTTTTGGTCGGCCCATTACCCATTGGCCGCAGGCCGGCAAAAGTGGCGATGGCATAGCGCAGGTTCAGGCTGGGGATCAGCTTCTTGGCGCCTTCCGCCAGCTCATCCAGGCCTTCTTTGGTTGTGCCGGAGTCTTCCTTGTCATCGATGACGTTGGCGTTTGGCCCGACAATCGTATTTTCGTGCAAGGTTGTGGTCACCAGGATGCCCTTGCCCTTGCTGGAAGGTACCGGGAAGAGCACATTTTCAATTTGTACATCGGCGCGGTCAAAAACATAATACTCCCCGCGGCGGGCTTTGATGAAAAACTCGGGGCGCACCCCGGCTTTGTGCATGACTTCGTCTGAGTAAATGCCAGCCGAGTTAATGACCCAGCGAGCGTAAAAATCGCCACGGTTGGTGCGCACGCCAATAATACGGGTGCCTTCCATGATGAAATCTTCAAATGCGGTATCAAGCATGACCCGCGCGCCGTTCATTACCGCATTTTCGGCAGCGGCAACGGTCACCTGGAATGGATCGCAAATGCCGCCGGTGGAGGCCCAGAGAGCGCCTGAGACTTCCGGGTTGATCAGCTTTTCGCGCGCACGTACTTCAGCGCCGTTGAGCATCTTCATCCCGGGGACGCCATTTTGGCGGCCCTGCTCCATTAGTTTTTCGACCAACGGGATCTCTTCATCGCCGATGGCAACTACGTAATCTCCGCGGCGTTCAAAAGCAAAATTAAGCTCCCCAGCCAGCTGATCCCACATCGGATTGCCGCGCACATTCATCAGTGCTTTGAGCGACCCAGGCACCGGATCATATCCGGCATGAACAATGGCGGTGTTGGCTGAAGAGCATCCCATGCCGATATCGGCCTGCTTTTCGATCAGCAGGATGCTGCCCTCATAGCGCGAGAGCCAGCGAGCGATCATGGCCCCCACCACGCCGCCTCCTATAATGATGTAATCAAATTTTTCTTGCACCCAAACCTCCTGAAAGATTATGCTTTTGTTGCGGTTTGCACCATCTGCTGCCGGCAGACCGGAACCGCCTGTGGTTGGAGTTTAAGATTCAATCTGGGCAAAGCTTTTTTGGTGAGCCAACTTTTCCCAGTGGATCCGCGGCCTAAAAACTCCGCTTAATTCTTTCGGCGGGAGGCTCAGGGCGGGTCTGGAACATTATACTACACCGATTTTACGCGGGAGGTGTTTTTTATGAAGAATGTGGATGTTAAATTTCAGAAAATTACTTCACTCTTTCACTGAACATGACACAAAAATGCGAAATTTGCTTGACAGCCTTTACAGTATGGTATATTTAAACTGGAAATCTGTACGATCTGGTCTTTGAAACTTCTATCTGTTTTAACTAAATTTTTACGGTTTGGTTTGAAAGAAGGACAGGACATTGGACGTAATTTTTGCCATCTACTCTCACCTGATGGGATGGCTTGGCCCCATAAAAAAGCTCGTTTTAATAGCCTTTGGCTATTGGGATTCAGGGAATCTGACACCCTGGAATGTACGATGACACATCAAGACGAGAAAAGGAGGTTGCTATCGGAGTTCTCTCAAACAGTTCTATTTTCTTAATCACGCAGACCCATTTATTTACACATTCACAAAAGGAGATTTAAAGCATGGAAAACAGAACAATGAAAGAATTTATTGGTGAGGTATTTGGAACTTTCGTCCTCATCCTCTTGGGCGACGGTGTCGTTGCCAACGTCGGCCTGGCCCCCCGCCTGGCTGGCACAGCATATAACTGGAATACCATCACCATCGGCTGGGCCTTCGCGGTCATCATCGCGGTCTACATCTCAGCTGGCGTTTCAGGTGCTCACCTCAACCCGGCCGTCACCCTCGGCCTGGCAGTGCAGCGCGGCTTCCCCTGGAAGAAAGTCCTGCCTTACATCGTTGCCCAAATGATCGGCGCCTTCCTCGGCGCTGGTGCCGTCTATTTGATCTACCGCGACGGTCTCGTGGCTGCTGGCATGCCCAATGTGTGGTCCACCGGACCCGGTTCAGTATTCGGCAACACCTTCTGGGGTGGTACCGGTGCTGCTGCGACGGGCACTTATAGCATGACCACCGCGATCATCGCTGAAATCTTTGGCACCTTCATGCTGACCTGGGGCATTTCCGCCAGCGGCGACCTGAAGAACAACGGCCTCAAAGACAATTTGGGCGCTCTGATTGTTGGCTTCACGGTTTTGGCTGTTGGTCTGTCCCTCGGTGGCCCCAGCGGCTATTCCATCAACCCTGCCCGTGATCTTGGCCCCCGCCTGTTGGGCGCCCTGGTCGGCACCAAAGGCTTGTTCGATGGCTTGTACTGGTTGATTCCGCCGGTGTTGGCGCCCGCAATCGCAGGCCCCATTGGCTTCTGGCTGTACGACACCGTTGTTGGCAAGAACCTGCCCAAGAAAGACTAATTTGTGACCCGAATGGCCGCTGCTGCGAGTTGAAACAGATGGTCAAAGTTTGAATATAGGAGACTGCATATGAAAAAACTAATCAATAAACCTGAAGATGTCGTTCGGGAAGAATTGGAAGGCATTGAAATGGCCCATTCCGATTTGGTCAAAGTGTTTTATGACCCCAACTACATCGTCCGCGCAGACGCTCCGGTTAAAGGTAAGGTTGGCCTGGTCTCAGGTGGTGGCAGCGGTCATGAACCCATGCACGGCGGCTATGTCGGTAAAGGCATGTTAGACGCAGCTTGCCCGGGCGCGGTTTTCACCAGTCCGACCCCTGATCAGATGCTGGAAGCCACCAAGGCCGTCGACGGCGGCGCTGGTGTGCTGCATATCGTCAAAAATTACACTGGCGACATCATGAACTTTGAAATGGCCGCAGATATGGCCAAAGAAGAAGGGATTGAGGTTGAGTCTGTGGTGGTCGATGATGATGTGGCTGTCAAAGACAGCACCTGGACAGCTGGAAGGCGCGGTGTTGGCCTGACGGTGCTGATGGAAAAAATTGTCGGTGCTGCCGCTGAAGAAGGGCGCACCCTCAAGGAATGCGCTGACCTGGCCCGCAAGGTGAACAGCCAGGGCCGCAGTATGGGCATGGCGCTCACCTCCTGCACTGTTCCCCATGTGGGCAAGCCTTCCTTCGACCTGCCGGAAGATGAGATGGAAATTGGCATCGGCATCCATGGCGAGCCAGGACGCACCCGCATGAAGATCCGACCTGCAGATGAAATCACTGAGATGCTGCTGACTCCGGTCGTCGAAGACCTGCCTTTCAAGGCCGGCGACGAAGTGCTGCTGTTCGTCAACAGCATGGGCGGCACGCCACTGATTGAGCTTTACATCGTCTATCGCAAGGCAGTCAAACTGCTGGCCGAAAAAGGCATCAAGGTAAAGCGCCATCTGATTGGCCCCTACATCACCAGCCTGGAAATGGCCGGAACCTCCATCACTTTGCTTAAGCTGGATGAGGATCTGACTAAGCTCTGGGACGCGCCGGTGAAAACTGCCGGCATGCGCTGGGGAATTTAATTTTGATCAACTGATTCTGGAGCGGTTTTACCGCTCCAGAATCATCTCACTGAGGTTTACTGTGGCAATATCACGAGATGATGTGTTGGCCTGGATTAATGATTATGCCCAGGTAATTGAACAGAACAATGAAATGCTGACCGACCTCGATCGCGAGATCGGTGATGCGGATCATGGGGCAAACATGAACCGGGGCTTTAAGGCAGTGGCTGCCAAGCTCCCCGCGAATGGCGATAAAGATATCGGTGCTATTATGAAAATGGTCGGAATGACTCTGCTCTCCACAGTTGGCGGAGCAGGTGGACCACTTTATTCAACCATCTTCATGGAAGCCGGTAAAACGATCGGCCCGAAAATGGAAATGGATCTGGCGGATTGGTACGCGGCGCTTCAAGCCGCGGCGACTGGTGTGGCCAACCGTGGAAAAGCTCTGCCCAACGATAAAACCATGTTGGACGCGCTTTATCCAGCTGTGGACGCCTTGAAGGCTGCCATTGAAAAACAGTTGCCTACTGCGGAAGCCCTCCGGCTCTCGGCAGAAGCGGCCCACGCCGGCATGCTGGCTACCATTCCGTTGGTCGCACGCAAAGGCCGCGCCAGTTATTTGGGCGAGCGCAGCGCCAACCATCAAGACCCGGGAGCCACTTCCACATTCCTCCTGATTGATACAGCCGCAAAGGCATGGGCGGATTGCTGAATTCTGCCATTTAAACATCTAATTTAGATAAAAAAAGGAGATTTTCGCATGGCTAAGTATGTTGCAGCAGTTGATCAGGGTACCACCAGCACCCGCTTTATGGTCTTTGACCACAAAGGTGCCGTGGTCGGTTTTGATCAAAAAGAACACGAACAAATTTATCCAAAACCAGGTTGGGTGGAGCACAATCCATTGGAAATCTGGCAGGCGACCCAGGATGTGATTAAGGGCGCTCTGGACAAACTGCATATCGATGTCAAAGATATTGCAGCCGTCGGTGTGACCAACCAGCGCGAAACCGCAGTGGTCTGGGAAAAAGCCACCGGCAAACCGGTATACAATGCCATCGTCTGGCAGGATACCCGCACCGATCAAATCTGCAATGAGCTCGCCAAGAACGGCGGCCAGGACCAATTCCGCCCCAAGGTGGGTCTGCCTCTGGCGACCTATTTCTCTGGGATGAAAATCAAGTGGGTCCTGGACAACGTCCCCGGCGTTCGCGAAAGAGCTGAGAAGGGCGAAATCCTGTTCGGCAACATCGACACCTGGGTCATCTGGAACCTGACCGGCGGCCCCCACGGCGGTGTGCACGTGACCGACGTTTCCAATGCTTCCCGCACATTCATGATGAACCTGGAAACCCTCGATTGGGATCCCGACATGCTCAAGGTTTTGGGTGTGCCGCGCGCCATGCTCCCCGAGATTAAAGCTTCAAGTGAAGTTTACGGCTTCTGCCGCAACAGCGGCCTGGATGGCATCCCTGTGGCCGGCGACCTGGGCGACCAGCAAGCTGCGCTCTTTGGCCAGACCTGCTACGATCCGGGCGAAGCCAAAAACACCTATGGCACCGGCTGCTTTATGCTCATGAACACCGGCAACAAACCGATTCAATCCAAAAACGGCCTGCTGACCACTTTGGGTTACAAAATCGGAAAAGAACCGGCCGTGTACGCCCTGGAAGGTTCAATCGCCATCACCGGCGCCCTGGTGCAGTGGATTCGCGATAACCTGAAAATGATCAAGAAGTCCTCCGACATTGAAGAGCTGGCCCGCACTGTTGAAGATTCGGGCGGCATTTACTTCGTGCCGGCGTTCTCCGGTTTGTTTGCGCCTTACTGGCGCAGTGACGCCCGCGGCGCCATTGTTGGGCTCACCCGCTATGTCAACGCCGGCCATCTGGCGCGCGCCGTCTTGGAAGCTACCGCTTACCAGACCCGCGAAGTGCTCGACGCGATGAACCTGGACTCCGGTGTGGAGCTCAAGGCCCTCAAGGTCGACGGCGGTATGGTCTTCAATGAGCTGCTGATGCAGTTCCAGTCTGACATCCTCGGTGTGCCCGTGATCCGCCCAACCGTGGCCGAAACCACCGCCCTCGGTGCCGCCTATGCCGCTGGTTTGGCTGTCGGTTTCTGGGAGAAAGTGGACGACCTGCGCGTCAACTGGGGCAAGGACAAGGAATGGGAACCCAAGATGGATCCGGAGACCCGCGAAAAGCTTTACAAGGGTTGGAAGAAAGCGGTCACCCGCACCTTCGATTGGGTCGAAAATTAGTTTGTATCTGGTTATTCAGGTCAAGGGCGGCGCCACTCACGCCGCCCTTGCGTTTATAATAGGTTAGCACTCAATAAGGAGAAATAGATGTCCAGTCAGAGAAAACTTAAAAATCAGGCAGCACCTGCCCCAGAGATGAATAAACCTTGGCTAAAGATGAAAAGCGCAGTAATTGCGATTGCCGTAGTGAGCGTGGCTCTGGCGGGTGTTGTTGCCTATCAAATTATCCGCGGAAGTGGTAACTGGGGTCAGGGGCTGCTCTGGGGTTTACTCTTCGCCGGCAGCATTTGGCTGATCTTTTTTGGCATGAACTGGTTCCACTCCATCTTTCATAAAAAATAACTTTCTTCCGCTAAAGTGAGATTCATCCCCTGCCAACTGCCAAGCTTCTGCTGCCAATTGCTTTCGTTTTCAGCCGTGGGCGCTCCTTTAGCCGATAAAGACAAGCATGGCGTTGGATTTTTTCAGGCAGGCCAGAAAACACTGTATTTGAACAATTTCGGAATCAACCGCCCGGAGGCTTCACCCAATGGTTAATCTGCTTCTCGTTTCTCATAGTTATCAGCTGGCGCAAGGTACCGCCGCTTTGGTACGCCAGATGGCTCCCTCCGATGGCGTTGCCATCCGCGTCGCCGCCGGCATCGGCGACGACCACAGCGAAATTGGCACAAACGCTCTTGAAATCTTGGAGGCGCTGCAGGAGCTGGCCAGCCCAGACGGCGTCTTGGTTTTAATGGATCTGGGCAGCGCCTTGCTCAGCACAGAAATGGCGCTGGACATGCTCGATGAAGACTTACGCGCCCGAGTTCGCCTCAGCCCCGCGCCTTTTGTGGAAGGCGCCATTGCTGCCGGGGTTCAAGCCAACCTGGGCGCAACATTAGATTCAGTCTCCGCAGAAGCGCTGCGTGCGCTGGAAGCCAAACAGCAGCAAATTGCTCCTGCGCCCTCCTCCGCAGCTAACGCCCAGCAGGCCGGCCCTAAGCCAGAAGCAGCAGCCCCCTCCGCCAGCCAGGCTGAAACAGCAGAGGCCCAAACCCTGCACGTACGTGTGCCAAACCCGGCTGGCCTTCACGCCCGCCCGGCCGCGCTTTTCACCCGCACGGTAGCCAGCTTTGATGCCAAAGTACGCGTCCAAAACCTTACCAGCGGCAAAGAGGCCGTCGCCATCACAGGCCTGATCTCGGTGATGTTGCTCGGTGCCCAGCAAGGCCATGACCTGCTCATCAGCGCCGAAGGGCCGCAGGCAGAGCAAGTGATCAGCGCGATCAAGGACCTTTTTGACCACAACCTGGGCGAATAAGCCGGCATAGCCGCCCGGGTCAAACGACATAAACGCTTTTACCCAACTTTACGCTCACACGTCGCCCACGATCGGGCAAAAAGCTCTGCGCGCTGACCACCATCACCCTGCTCGACCCCGGGCACGTCAGGCTTCCGGGCAGGGTTTCGGCATGGGAAGCCAAACTTTTTTTCTGCCAGCCTGAATATACTGCTCGCACCCAACCCAAACCGGCAAGCACATTTCTTGCAACATCTAGCATGACACCAAGACCAGATGGAGCTGCCCCATGCCGGATGAAAACAAACACCTTGATATTGCCCTTTTTGCCGGCCTGATTGCCATCAACCTGATCATCCTGAATGTGCTGCTGGGTGTCAGGCTGCCAGCCCTACGGGCTTCCGCGCAGCTGCATCAAGCCAAAAATGCTCCCCAAGGCCAGAGTCAGGCGTTTTTGCCGATCGTCAGCCGTTCCGGCAGCGTATCCATCCCAACGCAAGCCAGCTGGTACAGCGAGAATGACGGTTTTGAAATTTTGCATATCGTCGGAGAAGTGGTCAACAACAGCAGCCAGCCGGTGGCCCAGGTAACGATTGAGGCTGAGCTGTTCGGGTCAAAAAATGCCGCGCCACTCGGCAAACTGAGCGGCAGCACCTATCAAACCGTCATCCCACCGCAGGGCAAGGCTTGCTTCAATCTTTATGCACCCAAGCCCGCAGATTTCTCCAGTTTTAAGTTGAACGTGACGGGCTACCAATCGCTGGCAGACTACCCAAGCGGTCTGCGCGCCACAGTGAGCAATGCCAGTTTTGATGCAGCGAATCAGTGGTACCAGGTGAGCGGGATCACCTCCAACATTGACGGAGGCCTTTACCCTGAAATCAGTGCAGCAGCTACGCTCTACGATGCCAATGGGCTGGTACTTGGCTGTGACCAGACCTTCGTGGTGCTCAGCGGAGAAGATCCGAACGAGCCGGGAACATTCACGCTCTACTTTTTGGACCGCGATTATAGCCAGGTGCAATCCTCCACAGTTAATCTCTCCATCCCGCTGCCCTGATATCACACTTGCCCGCCAACACCTGTTGGCCTACCCCCCCGTGTAAGGTTGTCTTCCAACCTTGACAAATGTCAGTTGAATCAGTATAGTAAACGCCGCTTAATTATTAAGGCAGGTTAATGATGTCTGAAGATACATTTCAATTACTCCACCAGTGGACTGAGCAAGCGATGCTGCGCTCCATGAGCGAGTTATTCCGCTTTAATCAGGCGCACAATTTCTCTTTTTCGCAGGCTAACACGCTTTTATTCCTCAAATGCTCATCGCCGGTAACATTCGCACAGCTGACCGCTCACCTGGGTGTCACCAAGGCCGCCGTTTCGCAATTGGTCGATCGTCTTGTGGAGCAAGGTTTTGTGGAGCGCCAGGAAGACCCACGCGACCGGCGCAGCGTGCTCCTCAGCCTCAGTTCCAACGGCCTGCAGTTGGTAGCGGAAGCCAACCGGACGCGCCAGGCCTGGATGGCAAACTACAGCAAACTCTTCACCAGTGAAGAATCTGCCCGCCTAAAGCCTGCCCTTACTCTGCTGCTCGACAAGTTGAGCCTGCTGGAATAACTCCCAGCGCGAATTCCATCTGAAAGAAACTTGGCTATGAAAAGAATACTCTCATATTACAAACCTTATTGGAAAAACATTGTCCTGGCACTGGTCATGGTAACCATCATGGCCTCGGCAAACCTCTCCCTACCGGATTACCTTTCTCGGATTGTCAACATTGGCATCCAGCAAAACGGCATCGACCAAAAAGTACCTGAAGCGATGCGCGCGAAATTGATGGATCATCTGGCTTTGTTTCAGTCGCCCTCCGATCATGAACTGACGCTTTCTGCCTACCGCCTGGTGGAACCGGGCAGCCCCGAGGCTGCGACGCTGATCACCCAATACCCGGCGCTGGAAAACGAACCAATCTACGTCTTGAAGGACATGGCCTCACAGGCTGACCCCGCCCTCAACGCCGCCATCTCCAAAGCGCTGGTTGTGACTCAGGGCATCACCAATTTGGCAGACAATCCAGACCAGATCAAGGCTATTTTTGGCGAAAACCCACCCTTCGACTTCGCCCAACTGCCGGCCGGGGTAGACATCTTCACGGCTTTGCAGCAGCTCCCTCAGGCACAGCGCGAACAAATGCTGGCAAAGATCTCAAGCTACCTGACCTCACTGGAAGGGTCGATCCTCGATCAAATTGTCATCAGCGCGGTCAGCTCAGAATACAAGGCTTTGGGTGTCAACCTTGAACAAACCCAGACAAACTACATCCTTCGGGTCGGGGGCACGATGCTGCTGCTTTCGCTGGTGGCCGTACTCACTTCACTGACTGTCAGCCTGATGGCTTCCCGCACAGCATCCGGCGTGGCGCATGACCTGCGCAGCGCAGTCTTTAATAAGGTCACCCACTATTCCAACGCGGAATTTGAAAATTTTTCAACGGCCTCTCTGATCACACGCACCACCAATGATGTGCTGCAAATGCAGCAGCTGACCTTCATGATCATCCGGATGGCATTCACCGCGCCGCTGATTGCCACGATTGGCATCATTCGCGCGCTGCAGAAAAGCCCGGGCATGTGGTGGCTAATTGCAGCAGCCGTCGCAATCGTTATCATCATCATCGTTACCGCCATTATCATCGTCATGCCGCGCTTCCAAAAAATGCAGACCCTGATCGACCGGATCAACCTGGTATTGCGTGAGAACCTCTCCGGCATGCTCGTGATCCGCGCCTTCAATAAACAAGGCTTCGAAGAAAAGCGCTTTGACCGTGCCAATCGCGACCTGACCGATAATATGCGCTTTATCGGCCGGTCATTGGCGTCGCTCTTCCCGCTGATGAATCTGGTTTTTTCGGGCCTGAGCGTCGCGATTATCTGGGTTGGCGCGCATGAAATTGCGGCCTCTTCACTGCAGATCGGCGACATGATCGCCTTCATGCAGTACGCCATGCAGATCATCTTTGCCTTTATCAACCTCTCGATGCTGTTTATCTTCTTGCCGCGTGCTGCGGTTTCAGGCAACCGGATCGCAGACGTACTAGAAGCCCCCCTGCAAATCAGAGACCCCGAAAGCCCCCGCCAGCTGCCACAGCCGGTGCGCGGTGAAATTGTGTTTGAGGATGTCGATTTTCGCTATCCCGACGCAGAAGAGGACGTCTTGCGGGACATAAGCTTTAAGGCCGTCCCTGGTCAGACCACAGCAATCATCGGTTCCACTGGCAGCGGAAAATCCACCCTGGTCAACCTGATCCCACGCTTCTATGAGGTCAGCAAAGGCCGAATCACCCTCGATGGTGTCGATATCCGCGAAATTGAGCAGAAGGATTTGCGGGATCAAATCGGCTACACGCCTCAACGTGGGATCCTTTTCAGCGGCACAATCGCCAGCAATCTACAACTGGCAAAGCCCGATGCGACCGAAGAGGAAATGGAAAAAGTGCTCGAGATTGCTCAAGCCAGCGATTTTGTTCAGGCTGATCCAGCTGGTTTGAATCGTGAAATCGCGCAGAACGGCGCAAACGTTTCGGGTGGGCAAAAGCAGCGCCTTTCAATTGCCCGGGTGCTGCTTAAAAATCCACCGGTGTATATTTTTGACGATAGCTTTTCCGCGCTCGATTTTAAAACTGACGCAGCACTGCGCCGAGCGCTGAGAGAGAACGTGCGGAATAGCACGATCTTGATTGTCACCCAGCGTGTGGCAACCGCTAAAAATTCAGATCAAATATTGGTACTGGAACATGGCCTTTTGGTGGGGGCCGGTACACACGCTCAGTTGATGCGCGATTGCCAGACCTATCAAGAAATTGCCAATTCGCAGCTTTCAAAGGAGGAACTGGAATGAGCACCTCCACCTCTCAGCCGGTTGAAAACAATAACATGGAAAATTCGAAACCTAATACCAACAAGGTACCTGCCGTGCGCCCACCCCAACCCGCCCAGCCCTTCAGGCCTGGTGGCGGCGGCGGTCCACGGGGGCTGATGCCCGGCGAGCGTGCTCGCGATTTTAAGGGCAGCATGAAGAATCTGATCCGCTACCTTGGCAAATACCGCTGGCAAATCGTAACGGTGCTGCTGGTGGCAGGTGCCGCCACGGTGTTCAACATCTTTGGCCCGCGTATCTTGGGCACTGCCACGACCGAGCTTTATCAGGGGATCATGCGCATGATTCGAAATGATCCGGTCGGGATTGACTTTGCCAAGATCGGCAGCATCCTTACCCGGGCGATGGTGCTCTACCTGCTCTCGGCAGCGCTCATGTTCGCCCAGGCGAACCTGATGGTCATCATTTCAGCCGATATTACCTATCGCTTCCGTAAAGAAATTTCGGAAAAGATCAACCGGCTGCCCCTCAGCTTCTTCGACCGGGTAACGCAAGGCGAAGTGCTGTCGCGCGTCACCAGCGATGTGGATGTCATCAGCCAGACGCTCAACCAGAGCCTTTCTCAAATTGTCACCTCGGTTACCAGCGTCATTGGTATTTTGATCATGATGTTCAGCATCAATGCCACCATGACGCTCATCGCCCTGACGATCATTCCATTTTCGTTAATTCTGATCCGCCTGGTGGTCAAGAACTCGCAAGGGTTCTTCCGCCAACAACAAACTTACCTGGGGCTCGTCAACAGCCACGTGGAAGAAATGTATGGCGGGCATGTGGTGATCAAGGCCTTTAATGGGGAAAATGAGAGTACCCAAAAATTTGGGAAAATCAATAAAACCCTGTATGACAGCGCCTGGAAGTCTCAGTTCCTTTCTACCATGATTATGCCAGTGATGCAGTTTATCGGGAATGTTGGCTATGTGGCCGTCACGGTACTGGGCGGCTATCTGGCAATCCGCGGGAGCATCACCATCGGTGACATTCAGGCTTTTATGCAATATGTGCGTTCCTTCCAGGAGCCGCTGATCCAGATCGCGAATATTTCCAACGTCTTGCAGCAAACCGCAGCGGCCGCAGAACGCGTCTTCGAATTTTTGAACGAACCGGAAGAAGCGGCAGACACAGCTCAAATTCAAACGCTGCCCCCTTCAACCGGCGAAGTTGAGTTCAAACACGTCCGCTTTGGATACGACCCGGAAAAAATCATCATCAAAGATTTTTCGGTGAAGGTCGAACCAGGGCAGCAGATCGCGATTGTCGGCCCTACCGGAGCTGGCAAGACGACGCTCGTAAAGCTTTTGATGCGTTTCTATGACCTGAACGGCGGCGAGATTCTGGTGGATGGTGTAAATATCACTGATTATTCGCGGAGTGACCTGCGCAGCAAGTTTGCAATGGTGCTGCAGGATACCTGGCTGTTTTACGGAACCATACGCGAGAATATCCGCTACGGCCGGCAGGATGCCACCGATGAAGAAGTCATCCAGGCAGCAGATATGGCTTACGCCGACCATTTCATCCGGACGCTGCCAGGTGGTTACGATATGATGTTGAATGAAGACGCCAGTAACGTTTCAGCTGGGCAGAAGCAGCTGCTGACGATCGCCCGCGCTGTCTTGGTGAATCCAAATATTTTGATTTTGGACGAAGCGACCAGCTCTGTGGATACCCGGACTGAGATTCTCATCCAAAAAGCGATGGATAAGCTGATGAAAGGGCGGACGAGTTTCATTATTGCCCACCGCCTGTCTACGATTCGCAATGCGGATCGGATTTTGGTGCTGCGCGATGGGGATATTGTGGAACAAGGGACGCATGAAGAGTTGTTAGCTCAGAAGGGATTTTACGCAGAGCTGTACAACAGTCAGTTTATCGCTCAGCCCACGGCCTGAGCGCCTTAGGGTTTTGCCTGCCGCACTGCGATTATTAATATCAGATCGCAGCGCGGCAGAGTTTGTCATTGCGAGCCATTCTTGTCATTGCCAGCCCCTCTTGTCATTGCGAGCCCCTCTTGTCATTGCGAGCCTGCGAAGCAATCTCGC
>AMWB02087878.1_pt1 | contig 13618 bp, 15 predicted proteins | sample 200311 | NCBI WGS metagenome assembly AMWB02 (sample SAMN02737377, study PRJNA173069) | bioreactor metagenome | biome: anode biofilm in microbial fuel cells | place: USA: California | collected 2010-12-16 | reverse complement strand
CGGAATTTCATCTGCCGTCCTTCGAGTACATCGTGAGCACTTTTTTTAGTGTAATGGACCCCAAAAACTGGACACCTACCAAAGGGAGAAGTAATATAAGCAGTAAGGAGTCTACATGGGAAATCCACATAGAACCTACACATCAGAATTTAAAGTTCGAGTCGTTCTTGAACTTCTGAGTGGAAAGCGGACTTTAGGAGAAGCCAGCCGAGAATACAAAGTTAAGGACAGTGTCATCTCACGCTGGCGACAAGAGTTTCTGGAGCGGGCACCACAACTGTTTGAACAATCAGGTGATAAGGATGTTCAGGCGGAACGGATTGCTGAGCTTGAGCGTACGCTTGGCCGCGTAACGATGCAATTAGAATTGGCAAAAAAAGTATTCGGGGATTCGGACTTTCTGTCCAGGGGCGGCGCATGATGGCACAAGAATTAGTAAACCAATGGGGTTATTCAGTTCGCCAAGCCTGTGACTTTTTGGATCTAGCCCACAGCAGCTATTACTACCAGAAGAAAGAACGTGCCAACCCACAATTGGAAGCTGATTTGAAATTGGTAGCAGGTCAACACCCCACGTATGGGACACGCCGCCTAATGCATCAATTGAGGCGTAAACCCTATGGGTATCAGGTCAATCGCAAGCAGATTCAACGTCTAGCTCGCAAATTGGTATTGCTTAGGCCGGTAAAACGCTTCAAAACGCGCACCACGGATAGCCAGCATCCTTATCCCCGCTATGAAAATCTTGTCAAAGATCTTGAAATTACCTATCCAAACCAGGTCTGGGTCAGCGACATCACCTATATCCGTTTGAACAATAGCTTTGTTTATCTGGCTATCATCATGGATGTATTTACCCGTTCCGTGCGTGGCTGGTGCATGAGTTACAGCTTGGATCAGCAACTGACTCTAGCGGCGCTTAGAATGGCTCTTGAGAAAGCTGCTCCCCGTATTCATCACAGCGACCAGGGAGTACAATATGCAGCATATGCTTATATTGATTTGCTAAAAGCCCATGGTGTTCAAATCAGTATGGCAGCTGTCGGTAAAGCTGAGGAAAATGGGTATGCCGAACGGTTTATGAGAACAATCAAAGAGGAGGAGGTTGACCTATCTGAATATCGTGATTTTTCTGACGCAAATCATCAAATTGGGATTTTTATCCAGGATGTTTACATGACCAAGCGCATCCATTCATCGTTGGGATATCTGACCCCGACTGAGTTTGAAGAAGCCTACCGGTTGTCTTTGACCTCAGAATCGACTAGGAACACTCCCTTTTAAACCCCTTTTTTGTGTCCAGTTAAATGGGTCCACCACAATGATCTCCCTCCTTCTGGATGGATTGACCAAGGTTTGGGCTGAACAGGCATTATCTTCGCCCACACCGATCCTCGGTAATTTTTTCCGTCTATCCCTTGGTCACAACACAGGTGTAGCATTCGGACTTTTTGCGAACGGCGGGATATTCCCGCTGATCGTCACCGGTGTCATGATCGCCTTTCTGGCAGCATGGCTCATTTATTCGATTCATTCCGGCGACCTTACCGCTATCGCAGTATGGCCGGTAGGTTTAATCCTCGGCGGCGCGGTAGGGAACTTCGCGGACCGCATGGTGGATGGAAGGGTGACGGACTTTCTCGATTTTGGATTGGGTACAGCGCGTTGGCCGACTTTCAACCTGGCGGATAGTTTTATTGTGGTTGGAGCCCTTTTACTTTTACTCATTATTCCGAAGGTTAAATCCAATGAAAAGGAGCAGACGGCATGAAAGCTCAGAAGGTGCTTGTGAAATCTTTGCTGATCCTGGTTGGCACCGGCCTGATCTGGCGCTGGTTAAGTCGCAATCGTTCATTACCCTGCCCAACCTGGTTGGCGAGTATGCTAGACAGCCGCTGGTCTGATAGGCTGCTTGGTACGCAGACAACCCTTGATCGCATTGGACTTCGGCCAGGCCAACGTGTATTGGAGATCGGCCCAGGGCCGGGTCGATTGCTGATCCCTGCCGCAAAGCGCGTGCTGCCCGGCGGTAAAGTCATTGGACTGGATATCCAGCCGGGGATGATCGAGCGGCTCAAAGCGCGTGCAGCGCAAGCCGGCGTATCAAATCTGACGACGATTTTGGGCGATGCGACGAAGCCGAATGTCCCACCTGAGAGTTTTGATGTGATCTTCTTTTGCACTGTGCTGGGTGAAATCCCCGATCGGGCAGCGGCGCTGCGTCAGTGCTACGCCACGCTCAAGCCGGGTGGTGTGCTTTCGATCACAGAAATCTTTCCCGACCTGCACTACCAATCCCGTGCGACCGTGCGGCAGCTGGCTAAGGCAGAAGGATTTCACCTGCAAACGACGCACGGTCCCTGGTATTTTTTCACTGCGAACTTCATCAAAGCGTAAAGGAGAATCGCAATGGTTACTATAGGACGCTGCAGGATGTGTTGGCTGGCTAACGAGAGTGTCCGGGCCAGGTTCGGTATCGCTTGTTCCTGGGAATTTGGTGAGACGCGCCGAATGTACCGCAGAACTACCAGCGCAGGCTTCCGGCGGCAAGTGCCGCGAGGTCATCCCGCTAAGCTGAATAGTAGAAATTTATGAACGCTGAACCGACACCAGGAAAAGAGCATTCCCGCTGACAGCAACCACCCACAAGCAACAAGCACAAAATTGTGGATAACTAAATCAAGTCATTCGAAAAACGAGTCGATATAAGGAGACGAGAAAATGGAAAAATTTGATTACACGGTGGAAACCACGAAAGGCGTTGAAGAAGCAGTGGCCGCCATAGAGGCCAAAGCACAGGAAAAGGGCTTTCGAGTGCTGCACGTTCACGATGTGCAGACGACGCTCGCCGCAAAAGGATTCGAGATCGAACCGATGAAGATTGTCGAGGTGTGCAACGCCAAATTCGCCAGCCAGGTGCTGGCGAAAGACAAGAAAATATCGCTGATGCTGCCCTGCCCGATCAGTGTTTTTGTGGAGGCAGGGAAGACTTACATCAGCGCCCTCAAGCCGCGAGTCTTGTCCGATTATTATCCGGACATAGGTATCGATGAGATTGCCGTAGAGGTTGAAAAAGTGATCATCAGTCTGGTTGATGAAACCAGATAATTTACATTGAATGGAGAACCTATGGAATCGACAAAAATTGAAGTACGGGTCAGTAATCTGGACTGCGAACATGATGCAGCCAACATCGAACGAGGATTGGAAGGCTTTGCCGGCCTGGTAGGTTTGAAGGTCTATCCGAAATCTGCCAAAGTCGCTTTGACTTTTAATCCCGACCAAACCAATCCGGGCGCCTTGAAACAAAAACTGGAGACACTGGGTTTCCCACCCCAAAAAGGGATGGAGATGGCCGAACAGCCCAAACCCTGGAAGAACCCCAAAGTGTTGACCGCGTTTGCTTCAGGTGTTCTGCTTCTGGTTGGTTGGCTCATCGGTCTGGCCGGCGCGCCGGCGCTTATCTCGACGATTATATTTATTGCCGCCATCTTGATCGGTGGCTATTACTTTGGTCGCGAGGCTATCGAAGAATTAATCTTCGAGCGTCAGATCGGAATTGAATTATTGATGGTAGTTGCCGCGGTGGTTGCTTCTGCAATGGGTGAGTTATTGGAGGGGGCCATGCTGGTCTTCCTCTACTCCATCAGCGAAGCTGCGGAAGGCTATACCGAGGAGAAAACGCGCGCCGCGATCAAGGCTTTGATGAACCTGGCGCCCAAGGTAGCGTTGGTTCGCCGGAACGGTCGCGAGCAGGAAATCCCGGTCGAAGAACTGGTGGTCGGGGACGTGTTCATCGTCATGCCAGGCCAATCCATGGCGACCGACGGTGAGGTGCTGGTTGGGTCTTCCAGCGTTAACCAGGCCCCGGTGACGGGTGAGAGCGTTCCGGTAGAAAAGCAAGTGGGTAATCCGGTCTTTGCTGGCAGCATCAACGGCGAAGGCGCGCTGGAAATCCGCGCCACCAAAACCTTTGCCGATAACACTATCGCCCGCATTATTACCATGGTCGAAGAAGCCCAGGAAAAGAAAGGCAAAAGCCAGCGCTTTATCGAGCGCTTCGGCGCCCGCTACAGTCCCATCGTTTTGCTCGTCGGCATCCTCATTGCGCTTGTTCCGCCGCTATTTTTTGGCGCTGACTGGGTGATGTGGATTACCCGTGCAACGGTCTTCATTGTTGCCGCGGCACCCTGCGCCCTGGTCATTTCCATCCCGATTACCCTGGTGGCTTCGCTGGGCACCGGCGCGCGCAATGGCGTGCTGATCAAAGGGGGAGTCTATGTGGAGGAACTGGCCAAGGTGAAAGTCGTAGCAATGGATAAGACTGGCACGCTGACCCGCGGCGAGCCGGAAGTGACCGACATCATCTTAATCCATCAGGATCCGGATCAGCTGGTAAATTCAAAACAGGAATTCTTAGCGGCGGCAGCCGGAATTGAACGGCGCAGCGGCCACCCTCTGGCACAGGCGATCGTCCGGTACGTGGAGGCGCAAGGTATACAACCCATCGAACTGTCTGAATTTCACTCCATGACCGGTGCAGGAGCTTCTGCCCGTATGGATGGGCGGACGATCTTCGTGGGTAATCCAGACCTGTTCCACTCTAAGCTTGGTGTCTCACTGGAGCATGAATGGGGAGACATCAATCATCTCCAGGGCGAAGGGAAAACCGTGGTGCTGCTAGGTGATGAAAAAGCCCCCTGGGGAATGATCGCCATCCGTGACAATATTCGACCCAATGCCCAAAAGGCAATCGACGCCATTCATGCCGCCGGAATTGACAAAGTGGTTATGCTGACCGGAGACAATGAGCGTACCGCCCAGGCAATTGCCCAAGAATTGGGAATAGATGAAGTGTACGCGGACTTAAAGCCGGAGGATAAGGCGGTCAAGGTCCGTGAGCTGACCACGCGTTATGGGCACGTGGCAATGGTTGGGGACGGGGTCAACGACGCCCCCGCGCTGGCTGAAGCAACCGTAGGTATCGCCATGGGCGCAGCGGGTACGGATGTAGCCCTGGAAACCGCTGATGTTGCGCTGATGGCTGACGATCTGGAGAAACTGGCCTATGGATTGCGCCTGGCAAAGCGCAATCAATCTGTCGTCAATCAGAACCTGGCCCTTTCTGCGATTGTTATTAGTGTATTGATCATCGGTGCAGTGGGTGGTTGGTTCACACTGCCGATCGCCGTACTGGCGCACGAGATCAGTGAATTTGTGGTTATTGGTAGCGGGCTGCGTATGCTGCGATCGTAATTTCTTACGATAGTCTCCCTCCGGCGGGGGCCAACCCCCCGCCGGAGGAGAAAGGGATTTCATGGGAAAAGAGATGCTCAGCATTAAGGAGGGGCTACACTTTGACGTTTCCCGGGCTGCGAATGAAATTGAGCAGTTCATTCGCAATGAAGTTAATCGTTTGGGCAAACGAGGTGTTGTCCTGGGATTGAGCGGCGGCCTGGATTCGTCGACCTGCGCAATTCTGTGCGTTCGCGCCCTGGGACGATCACGTGTGTTGACTTTGCTGCTCCCTGAGCGAGATACCAGCATGCAAAATATGGCAGACGCCAGGTTGGTAGCTCAAATGCTCGATCTGCAGCCGATCCATATCGATATTTCACCTCTATTGGCGACGATTGGCGTGTATAACCTGGTTTCTGGTGAACAAGCTGGCAATCGCCCCATGATTGAAAGCGGTATTCGCTGGATTAACCATTTATCATCCGCCCCTTCTGCTTTTAGCGAAGGAATGGCGATGCTCTACAATATCAAGGCTAATCTCGGGCTAAGCCTGGTTCGCCGGCTGCTGTGGAGACCATTAGGACGCATCCATGCATTTGCGATCACAAAAGTGCGCCAGCGCATGGTTACGCTGTATTTCCACGCTATGCTAAGCAATTGTTTGGTGGTTGGCACCACCGACCGGTCGGAGTGGAGCGTCGGCTTCTATGATCCATATGGCGATGGCGCAAGTGATGTTCAGCTACTTCGCCATTTATATAAGACGCAGATCCGAGAACTGGCAAAACACCTGGGTGTGCCTGAAAAGATCCTCAATAAGCCCTCTTCTGGCGATTTGGCGGCCGGCTTACCTAACGAAAGCGCGATCGGGCTGACCTATGAACAACTGGACTCGATTCTTTGGGGGCTTGACCACAGCCTGCCCGAGAATGAGATTGTGCTTCAAACCAGGGTTACACCTGCTGCTATAGCTGCTGTTCAAAAAGCGATGTCAATTGCCCGTTTGCGTGAGAGACTGCCTTCTATGCTGCCCTTATTGCCTTGATGGATATGACTGGGACGCTTGCATGAATAAACCTCTGAAGCGAAAGATCCAACTTTTTATCATCTGCTCTCAGCTATTGGCGCGAGAAGGATTGATCCTTCTTACCCAGCAGGATGAAGATATTAAGGTTGTTGGAGATGCCGCCGATGATGAAGCTGGTGTAGCTTGCATTGACACACTGCAACCCGACGTGGTGATTGTCGCGGACGGTTGGGGCGGAGAAGATTGTTCCTGCGCGGATACCGTCAAGAAAATTAAGGCGTATCATCCTCATATCCCAATCCTGGTGGTTTCTCCCCACGTGGAAAATGCACGTGTACATATGGCGCTCGCGGCAGGCGCGAACGGCTATTTACCAATGGGGATTGACATAGATGAGCTGGTCCGGGTTCTCTACACGGTCAATCGTGGAGAGCTGACACTTCACCCTTCCTTGTTGCCTGCAATTCTTCAACAGTTAGAAGCAGAAACCGGCGGTAAATCGACTGCAACCAACCCAGATGATCTGACGCCGCGAGAACGTGCCATCTTGTCCGCCCTTTCTCGCGGTTTGACCGATCGCGAAATTGCCCAGCAGTTGTTTATCAGCGTCCGTACGGTACAATCTCACCTGGCCCACATCTATGAAAAGCTCCACGTTCACAGCCGGACCGAGGCAGCCTTAATTGCCGTGCAACATAAGCATGAATAAATTTCCCTGATCCTAATTGTTTATCCGCCTTATCCGTAATCCTACTGATATCCTCTATCCGTAGGATTTTTTTATGCGTAGTTTTGCTGGGATGAAGTTCAGCAGCCCTACGCTTTCCGTAAAGGATCTGGCGGGTTATCCTAATATTATGATAACCACTCAGCCAAACGATCAATCCACCAGCCGGGTCGCAGTATTGGGTGTTTTAGCCGACCTGCATGGCGAGGAGGTCCAATACGACCTGAAGCCTCTGCGCAAGTTGATTTTGGCGATCCAGCCGGATCTGATTTGTGCGGAAATCCAGTGGGTGGATTGGCTGTCCGGCAATCTAGCAGAGGCGCCACGCGCCATTCGCGAAACGATTGTGCCGCTTTGCCGTCGTACGGATATGGTCATCATCCCGGTTGGCGGCGTAGCATCCATGGGTTTTGGGGCAAATGAGGCGGATCGTTTCATCAAGGCAAAGGTGATGCGCGCCCTAAATGGCTTGCAGCGGATTTCTTGGGAGTTCATCAACCACCCGGCCACGGTCAACTCGGACGCTTACACGCAGTGCTGTAATCTGACCTGCGCCGCGGAATTGAGCCTGTATGGACAAACAGCCAAAAAAAATTGGCAGGAGGCGAATGACACAATTTTGAAAAACATTCTGGAAACGCTCACGCGTGATCCAGGAAGGCGGGTGTTGGTCACCATAGACTGCCGCAGGCGGCAGTGGCTCGTCAAACAGCTTGCTCAAACACCAATGCTCGATCTGGTGCACTACAACGAGCTCTAGCGCTTCGGATCTGCCGTAAGGATTTGCGGAGGCTTCGCCTTCCATCTTAATCCAAATTATTTGATTTTGAAAAAGGAGACAACCATGTATTGGACCATCGTCATTCTCAGCGTCATCCTAGGCATCGCACCTTTTGTATTTGGTTTCAGCGGCGTTGGCGCAGCATTGTGGAACAGCTTGATTTTGGGCGTTGCGCTGTTGGTCACCAGTATCGCCAAGTGGTATAAGGCAGCCTTCGTCCTGGGCGTCTGGGTGTTCGTTGCGCCGTTCATCTTGGGCTTCAGCTCCACCCCGGCTGCGTTGTGGACCTCGCTGGTCGTTGGCGCTGTGATCGCGGTCTGGAGTGGAATCAAGTGGTTTGGGGCGAAGTCGCCTCAGTCAGCGGTTGCCCACTAATCCAATTCCCCTGAATGCCACACCAAAGATCGATATCCCGAAAACGGGTCTTCGAGAACTCCCCCGAGTTTACTGACTGTGGCTGACGAGTACGGAGACTGGAAGAACAATTGAATAGGGGCCCGGTTTCGAAAGAGACCCATCCCTTGAGTAGACCGGGCCCTGGAAAAAAGACATCATGAAGAATATAGAGGAGAGAGCGATGAACGACTCGACACAAGCCTTAACTGCAACCTTCGGCCCCATCGCCAATTTACTGGCGCAATCTGGACCACAATTGATTCAGAACAGGCCTTTGCGGAAAATGGTCGTCAAGCGATTGAAGCGACAATTGTTTGAAGACCTTAAAAAGAAACGGGAAGATAGTAATAATATACCTGGAGTTGATGACGACAAAGCCGCGTTCGGGTTATCCATCATCGACACACTGGACCGGGCTTTAGAGGGCCGATACTTTTCCGACAAAGTGATCCATACGTTATTCAATATCCTTGCCAAGGATTTGTTCCTGAAACAAGGCGAAAATATGCGCGCTGCAGATCGGTTCCGCACGGATACCGGAAACAATGCGCCAACCTTTTTGGTCATCAGCCCGGGAAAAGCCTGCAATTTGCAATGCACGGGTTGTTACGCAAATGCAGGCATAATGACCGATGAAAAGTTGAGCTGGGATGTCTTTGATCGGATTATTACCGAAGCAAAAACATTATGGGGGGTTCGTTTCTTTGTCATCAGCGGTGGCGAACCTATGGCCTACCGCTCTGAAGGCAAGGACTTATTGGATATGGCTGAAAAACACAATGATTGCCTTTTCATGATGTATACCAATGGTACCCTGGTCAACGAAAAAGTAACCGAACGCCTGGCCCGGATTGGTAACCTGACACCCGCTTTTTCGCTGGAAGGATGGCGTGAACGAACAGATGCCCGCCGCGGCAAAGGTGTGTTTGATAAGGTTTTAGCTGGGATGGATCGGTTGCGGAAGGCCGGCGTGCCCTATGGCATGTCGCTTACCGCCACCTGTGATAACACTGAAGAAATCCTATCTGATGAATTTATGGACTATTTTTATAAAGAGCAAGGAGTCATTTACAGTTGGATTTTCCACTACATGCCGATAGGCAGGTCAGTTTCGCTGGATCTGATGCCGACACCGCAGCAGCGCCTCTGGATGTGGCACCAATCCTGGAAGTTGATCCGAGAAAAGAGCTACTTCCTGGCCGATTTCTGGAACCATGGCACGGTTTGCGATGGATGCCTCTCTGCCGGAAGTGATACCGGGGGTGGTTATTTCTATATCGATTGGGACGGCAAAGTCAGTCCCTGTGTATTTATGCCTTATTCTCCGATCAACATCAACGACGCATACCGGGATGGTAAGACATTGAATGAAGTATGGCGGGATCCGTTCTTTGCTTCACTAAGAAATTGGCAGAAATCCTATAAGCAGAAGGATGGCAACTGGCTTATGCCGTGCCCCATCCGTGATCATCATGCGGACCTGCGCAAGATGATTGCCGAATATGAACCGGAACCGTCCGACGAGAGTGCCCGGGAAGCGCTCCTCGATCCCGATTATGCAGATGGTATGGACCGCTACGATCAAGAGTACAAATCCTTATCAGACTTAGTCTGGCAGTTACATTACCTCCGCCCATCAGATCCGGACGACATTCAAATCAGGGACCTTCCTGATATCTCATCCCTGCTTGAAAAAAAGTGAGAATTGCAGACCAGGCAAGGACAGAGTGTTACAAGGCAGAAAGGATGGTAAAAATTATGGAAGAAAGACGGCTAGCTTTTGTGCTCAGTGGAGGTGGCGCAAGGGGAGCTTTTCAAGTGGGCGCACTGAAGGCTTTATACGAGAACAATATCCATCCCGAAATTCTAGTAGGTACCTCTATTGGGGCTGTCAATGCCGCGTTTCTAGCTGTTCACGGGATCAATTCATCCAGCATTGAGCGATTAATTCAGACCTGGATGGAATCTGTAAAAATGGACCTCTTGCCAAAACACTTCGCCTGGCTCACCTTGCGGACGATCCTAAAAACACCCGATTATCGGAATTTTGGTAAATTGCAAAACTTCCTCGTGGCGCATGGCGTCAGGCCAGACTTGCGTTTTAGAGATATGCGTGAGATCCAGCTCTATCTGGTGGCCACCGACTTATACACGGGGCAACTGGTTTTGTACGGACAAAACCCTGGCCAATCGGTATTAGAAGGTGTATTGGCATCCTGCGCTCTGCCGCCTTTCTTCCCGCCTTACGAGCGCGACGGCAAATTGCTCATGGACGGTGGAACTGTCAGCAATTTGCCGGTCGAAGTAGCCGTTTCACAGGGCGCTACGGAGATCCTTGCCCTGGATGTGACAGATCCGCGTAAGGCTGCCAAAGGGGAAACCAATCTGAAAGCATATCTCAATAAATTAGTGAATGCCTCCGAGCAACGGCATATCGCATTGGAAATTGCGCTCGCAAGAGAGAAGGGAATTCCAGTCCACCATATTCCCCTGCGTGGACCAGATCCGACCTCGATTTCGGACTTCAGCGCTGTTCCAGACTCAATTCGGATAGGATATGAAATCACGAACCGTTGGGTGGAACAATGGACCACTACCTACGGAAACCGTCATCCGATTGAAATTCAGATGAATCAAGGCGTAAATCTATGACCCCGATAATTACAAACCGCACGGAAGGCCTGGGATCCAATCCTGTTTCGAAATGCGAACCCAGATCATTCATATCGCAATGGCTGTCAATGGAGACAAAATGTCACATGCTACGATTACAACAATAGATCCGGCGGTTGAACGGTCTAAAGAGTTATTGGAGCGTATTTTCCCATCACCACGTAACTTCACCATCCGCTTGTGGAACCAGGAAGAGCTACCAGGGGAATCAGACTCCGCTTTTACCCTGATTTTAAAACACCCTGGAGCGCTGCACCGGATGTTTTCTCCACCGTTAGAACTATCTTTGGGGGAAGCTTATATTTACAACGATTTTGATATCGAAGGTGACTTATATGCCGCCTTTGGACTGATCGATACCTTGAGTAGCCGGATCTTCAGCCCAACGGATGTGGCGGCCCTGATCAAAGAGGTTCAAAGCCTGCCCAAAACCGGCATAGAGCGTTCAACCACGCGGAGACCGTTTGATTTGAAAGGTGAGCTTCACTCTCCCAAACGAGATCGTGAGGCTGTTAGCTTTCATTACGATGTAGGCAACGATTTCTACGCTTTATGGTTGGACCGCCAAAAGCAGTACTCCTGCGGCTATTTTCCGACCGGCACGGAAGATCTCGATACAGCCCAGGACAAAAAGATCGAGTATATCTGTCGCAAACTGCACTTAAAACCCGGCGAGAGTTTGCTGGATATTGGCTGTGGTTGGGGTGGGCTGGCGATGGCGGCTGCCAAGCGATATGGCATCACCGTACTGGGCGTTACACTCAGCGAACGACAGGCTGAGTATGGGGCTGAACAATCTGCTCGCCTGGGGTTAGGCGGCCAGGTACGGGTCGAGATGCGTGATTATCGTGATTTAGAGCAAGAATCGGTCGACAAGATCGTCAGCGTGGGCATGTTCGAACACGTTGGTCGACATCACTTACCTGAATACTTTTCACAAACGTACCGCTTACTCAAGCCTGGCGGTCTGTTTCTCAATCACGGCATCTCGCGCCGGGGTCAACCGGCCGACCTGGCGTTGCTTAACGGATTCAACGGACATGGAAAGACTGCTTCGAATGGACCGAGTTTCTTTGAACGGAAAGTATTCGGTGCAGGTTCCTTCTCCCAGCGGTATATTTTTCCAGACGGCGAGCTGGTCCCGGTCAGCGAGGCGAATTTCATCGCCGAGACAGCAGGTTTTGAAGTACGCGATGTAGAAAACTTACGCGAGCATTATGGCCTTACTTTGCGTCATTGGGTGCGGCGGTTGGAAGACCAGCGAGAGGAGGCGGTACAACTGGTAGGCGAGTCAGTGTATCGGACATGGCGGTTGTATATGAGTTTCTGCGCGCTAGGTTTTGAGTCTGGCCAGACAAACATCAACCAGTCCCTGTTGGCAAAACCGGTCAATGGCAGGGTCAACCTGCCGATGAGCCGGACCTACCTGTACAAATGAAAGCGACCCTTGCAGCCAATTCGGAATAATCACCGGGATCGATTGGCAACTGGAATGCCCTTTTTCGTATTCTTTATCGAAAGGACTTAAAAAATGAATCCTGTCATGATTGTCACTGATAGTAGTGCTTATCTGCCTCCCGATTTGGTCGCCACTCACCCGATCCGCGTCATCCCGCTCACGTTGAACTGGGATGGGCAGACTTATCGGGATGGCGTTGATATCCAGGCAACCGAATTCTATAACCGCCTGTCGACATCCTCTACCCTGCCGAGCACGAGCCAGATCCCACCGGGCGATTTTGAAAACATCATCAAAGAACTTTTGGTTGTAGATTACGATGTGCTACTGCTGCCAATCTCCAGCGGCATCTCCGGTTCCTACCAATCAGCCGCCTCCGTGGTAAACAATTTTCCTGCTGACCGTGTAGTTTTGCTGGACACGAAACTGGTATCCATGGCTTTGAGTTTTCAGGTGCTGGCGGCGGCACGCGCGGCAGCGGCAGGGGCGAATCTAACGGAATGTAGGCAAGTTGCACAGAAAGCATACAGTCAAATTGGCGTTTACTTCACAGTCGATACACTCAAGTATCTTGCTGCCGGCGGGAGAATCAACAGCGCAAAACGGCTGTTGGGCGCAGCCTTGAATATAAAACCTATTCTAGAGATCCGAGACGGCAAAATCGAACTGGTCAGCAGCGTCATGACCCGACACAGAGCCTTCGGGACCATGCTTCGATTAGTGGAAAATGGCATTGACGGGCGCCCACAGGTCCGTATATCGGTTTTCCACGCCCTGGCGCACGAACCTGCTGAAGAACTGTTGGAAACCGCCCGGTTGCGCTTTTCACCGATAGAATACATCCTGTCAGAAATCAGCCCGGTGGTCGGTTCACACGTCGGGCCGGGTACGGTCGCTATCGCATATCAGGCCGGAGGGTAAGATTGAACAGACACACTAGGTAGGCAATACCCGAAGGTACAAGGTTCATGAACACCGACTGTTATTAGGACTTGAATCCGAGCTGGTTGACCGATTAAGAAAAGCAATTTAGAAATATTTTCTACTGGAAGTTCTAGTTGGATATATTCGTTGCCACGAATGTATGTTGCCGTAGAATTCTCAATGTCCATTTCATGAACTATCATAAATTCTTCATGTGAAGTTCATCATAAAGTAATTGATTCAGAAATTTGTGTTGCTTAATGATTCGTCTAGCATATACCCAGAACAGTGATTTACCTGTTCTGGGTATATTTGTGCCCGAACTTGCCTAAATTTACAACCATACGCTGCCGGCTTCCCTACCATCGTCCAGGATAATCTTTCAACCGTATT
>AMWB02032485.1_pt1 | contig 13624 bp, 11 predicted proteins | sample 200311 | NCBI WGS metagenome assembly AMWB02 (sample SAMN02737377, study PRJNA173069) | bioreactor metagenome | biome: anode biofilm in microbial fuel cells | place: USA: California | collected 2010-12-16 | reverse complement strand
GACCGTAGCTGACAGCGGAGGTTCAAGTGGCAGGTTGCGGCAACAGTTTGATGTTTTGCCTCCCGGGGATATCCGTAATTGCCTGGTTGCTTTGGCTGACGCCCCGACGTTAATGCGGGATCTGTTCCAGTTCCGTTTTGACGGAAATTCCGAATTTTCCGGCCATTCATTCGGCAATCTTTTCCTTACGGTGATGACCCGTTTAACCGGCGACTTCGAAAAAGCGATCAAGGAAACCAGCAAGGTCCTGGCTTTGCGCGGCCAGGTTATCCCCTCAACTTTGGGGGATGTGAGTTTAGTGGCGCATTATACGGACGGTTCGATCGTGACCGGAGAGGACCAGATCCCCAAAGCCAGAAAAGTGATCAACCGGGTCAGCCTTACTCCGCAACAACCCCTGGCTACCCCTGATGCATTGAAGGCGATTAAAGAAGCGCAAATCATTATTTTGGGCCCAGGTTCTTTATACACGAGCATTATTCCGAATCTGTTGATCAAAGAGATCACGCAGGCGATCGCTGAATCCGAAGCGATCAAAGTCTATGTTTGTAATGTAATGACGCAGCCCGGAGAAACAGACGGTTTTAGTGTTTCCGACCACATCAAGGCTTTATTAAAGCATAGCCATGAACAGGTTTTGGATTATTGTGTGGTAAATAACGGGGAGGTCCCCGCGGAGATCTTAAAGCGTTATTCCCAGGATAATTCGGTTCTGGTAGTTAACGACCGCAAGAAAACTGAAAACCTCGGGTACCGCCTGGTGGAAGAAGATTTTATTATGATCCAGGACGGGGTGATCCGGCATGACCCGGAAAAATTAGCAAAAATTGTTTTAAGTTTCATTGAAGAAATTTAGCAAGGATTCGATCTGATGCCTTTGGTTAAAAAAGAATTAGTGGTTAAAAACAAACAAGGTTTGCATGCTAGGCCGGCGGCTTTATTTGTGCAAATTGCCAATAAATTTGACTGCCAGATTACCGTGCGCCATGATGATGAAGAGGTTAATGGTAAGTCTATTATGGGGATCCTGATGTTAGGGGCAGAAAAAGACAGCCTGATTGTGGTTGAGGCAGACGGGGATGATGCTGAAGCTGCCTTAAGCGAATTAGAAAAATTAATCAGTAGCGAGGAAGAGCTATGATCCAATTAAAAGGGATTGCCGCTGCCAGTGGTATTAGTATCGGCCCGGCGTATATTCTGGGTAAAGAGGAGTTGATCGTTTCCCGCGAAGCGGTCAGCTGGTCGGAGATACCGGCGCAAATCCAGCTTTTTGAAGAGGCTTTAATTCAAACCCGGCGGGAGATCATTGAGCTGCAGAAAAGGATCAGTCAGGATATGGGGCAACAGGAAGCCCAGATCTTTGATGCGCACCTTTTGGTCTTGGAAGACCGGATGTTGATCGAAGAAGTGATCAGCCGGCTCAAAAAAGAACAATTAAACGTTGCCTATATTTTTTCCGACGTTTTAAAGAAATATATTAGCGTTTTTCTGGAGATCGAAGATGAATATCTCAAAGAGCGCGCTGCGGATATCAATGATGTCGGCAAAAGAATATTAAGGAATTTATTAGGTAAAAAGAAGCGGGGATTAGATGAAATCGGCGTCCGGGCGATTATCGTGGCGCACGATATCTCTCCCTCGGACACCGCGGCGATGCACACCAAAAACGTGGCGGCTTTTGTCACGGATGTCGGAGGAAAAACTTCGCACACCGCGATTATGGCTAAATCCCTGGAGATCCCCGCCGTAGTCGGTTTGGAAGGAGTGACCGCCCAGGTTAATCCGGGCGATACCTTGATCGTTGACGGTTCGACCGGGATCGTAATTATTGACCCGGATAACGAGACCCTGGCGAGTTATCAGCAGAAACTTGAGAAATTAAAAGGTATTGCGGATAAATTTTTACAGGTTAAAGACCAGGCGGCGCAAACTCACGATAATCATACGGTAGTGATCAATGCTAATATCGAATTTCCGGATGAAGTCCCCAGCGTTAAACTGCATGGCGGGCAGGGGATCGGGCTTTATCGCACGGAATTTTTTTATATGAACCGCCAGGATTCTCCCAGCGAAGAGGAGCATTACCAGGCTTATAAATACGTGGCCCAGGAGATGAATCCACACCCGGTCATCATCCGTACGCTGGATATCGGCGGGGATAAATTTTTATCCCAATTCAAGGTTCCGCATGAAATGCAGCCGTTTTTGGGGTGGAGAGCGATCCGCTTCTGTTTAGCCCGCCCGGATATCTTCAAATTACAATTACGCGCCATCTTGCGGGCTTCCGTGCATGGTAATCTTAAGTTGATGTACCCGATGATCTCCGGGGTTGAGGAGTTACGCCAGGCCAATCAGCTGCTGAAAGAAGCCAAACAGGAGCTTGATGGCAACGGGATCAAATTTAACGATCAGATCGAAGTGGGGGTCATGGTGGAGGTGCCTTCGGCAGCGCTGACCGCTGACATCTTGGCGCGGGAAGCGGATTTTTTCAGTATTGGCACGAATGATTTGATCCAGTATGCCTTGGCGGTTGACCGCGGTAACGAAAAGGTCGCCTATCTTTATGACCCGGCCCACCCGGCAGTTTTAAGGTTGATCAAGGGGATTATTGATTCGGCGCACCAGGCCAAGATCAAGGTTGCTATGTGCGGCGAAATGGCGGGGGAGCCGTCCTTAGCGTTGATACTTTTAGGTTTGGGGTTAGATGAATTTAGTTTGCCGCCGCAGGTGATCCCGGAATTAAAATATGTGATCCGTGCCGTTAGTTTTAAGGAGATCAGGGGATTTGCTGAGAAAGCGCTTAAGCTCTCTACCGGTAAAGAGGTCGAAGAGTTTGCGCAAAAACGGCTGGAGCAGATTTTAGGTTAAGACCGTCAAGGGTAAGATGAAAGCATTGATTTTAGCTGCCGGATATGCTACCCGGCTATATCCTTTAACTAAAAAATATCCTAAGCCACTTTTGGAAGTAGGCGGACGGCCGATTATCGATTATATCGTCGATAAATTGTCGGCGGTTGCAGGGGTTAACGAGATTTATGTCGTTACCAACAGTAAATTTATCGCTGCTTTTAGAAAATGGAAGCGCAGTGTTAAGCCCGCAAAGAAAGTCACGCTGGTTAACGATTTAACGACAGATAACCGGGACCGGCTGGGCGCGATCGGTGATATAAATTTTGTGGCGAAAAGAAAAAAGCTCCAGGATGACCTGTTGGTTATCGGAGGGGATAATTTATTTAGCGGGAAACTGGATGGCTTTTTAGATTTCTCTAAAAGCCATGCTCCGGATGTCAGCATCGGCCTCTACCGCTTAAAGCACAAAAAAGATGCTAGCCGTTACGGGGTAGCCACGCTGGACCGGCAAAAGAAAATAACTAGTTTTCAGGAGAAGCCCAAATCCCCCCGGTCGGATCTGGTGGCGATGTGTTTATACTATATCCCGCGTAAATCTCTGCCGCTGATCCATGTTTACTTGCAGGGTGAAGTAAGAAGGGCGGATGCTACCGGCAGTTATGTCGCCTGGTTAAAAGACCGCACGGATGTTTTTGGGTATGTATTCGGGGGCGCCTGGTTTGATATCGGGGATTTTAAGTATTTAAACTCGGCAAAAGAAAAATTTATTTAATCAATAGGAGCGCACTTGCCTTTAATAAATTTAGGCTAAGAACGTCCTTAAATGAGAGGAGACAAAAGATGGCAGTAAAGAAACATTATTTTAGTTCCGAATCGGTCACCGAAGGTCATCCGGATAAATTATGCGATCAGATCTCAGATGGAGTCTTGGATGCCTGTCTGGAGAAAGATCCTTACTCAAGGGTTGCCTGTGAAACTTACGTTACGATGGGGTTATTGATCGTCGGAGGGGAGATTACTACCCGCAGCTTTATTGATGTGCATGAGATCAGCCGCAAGGTTATTGAAGAGATCGGTTATGATCATCCTAAATACGGTTTTGATTACCATACCTGCGCTATTCTTAATGCTATCCATACGCAGTCTCCGGATATTTCTCAAGGGGTAGATGCCGGTGGCGCAGGAGACCAGGGGATTATGTTTGGTTATGCCTGCAATGAAACCAAGGAGCTTATGCCCTTAGCCTTGATGCTGGCGCAGAAATTATCGCTGCGTTTAACCCAGGTGCGCAAAGAGAAGATCTTAAAATACCTGGGGCCGGACGGCAAAACCCAGGTCACGGTTGAATACGATGACGGAAAGCCAGTTAGGGTCGATTCGGTAGTTTTGGCTTCGCAGCATACCGAAGAGATCCTGGATAAAAGCGGAAAAAGGATTACCGAAAAAGCCAGGCAGGAAATTATCCGTCATGTCGCCGGGCCGATCCTTAAAGGCTGGGTGGATAAGGATACCAAGTATTTTGTCAATCAGACCGGTAAGTTTGTTGTCGGCGGCCCGCAGTCGGATACGGGGATGACCGGCAGGAAGATCATTGTCGATACTTACGGCGGGGCGGTCGCCCACGGCGGCGGAGCGTTCTCAGGCAAAGATCCGACTAAGGTCGATCGTTCCGCAGCTTACATGTGCCGCTATATTGCCAAGAATATCGTGGCGGCGGGATTGGCCCAAAAATGCCTAATCCAGCTGGCTTACGTTATCGGCAAGGCTGAACCTTTATCGGTGATGGTAGAAACCGACGGCACTGCGCTGATCGCTGAAAGTGATTTAGAGCAGTTGGTGCGCAAAAATTTTCAGCTTACCCCTAAAGGGATTATTGATTCTTTGAAGTTACGCCAGCCGATCTATAGAAAAACGGCCAGCTACGGCCATTTCGGCAGGCCGGAGCCAGAATTTCACTGGGAAAAATTAGATAAAGTCGAAGCCTTAAAAAAGCAGGCTAGGAATTTATAATTTTAACACCCCGTAGATGCCTGCGTGGGATGAGAAAGGGAGCTGGATGAATTACGATATTAAGGATATAAAGTTAGCGAAAAAAGGTGCCTTGAGGATCGAATGGGCGGCTAAAAGTATGCCGGTTTTGCGTTTAATCAAGCAGCGTTTCATTAAGGAAAAACCTCTGGCCGGATTAAAGGTCTCTTGTTGTTTACATGTGACTACGGAGACCGCCGTATTAGCCGATGTGTTAAAATCTGCCGGCGCCTGCGTTTATCTGTGCGCTTCCAATCCGCTCTCTACGCAGGATGATGTGGCTGCTGCGTTAGTCAAGGATCTTAAGCTGTCGGTCTTTGCGATTAAGGGCGAAGATACCAAGACTTATTACGCGCACATGAAGTCGGCTTTAGAGATCAAACCGGATATTACCATGGATGACGGGGCGGATTTGGTCAGCACGATCCATCAGCGCCCGCTGGCTATGCATGCGAATATTATCGGCGGGACCGAAGAAACAACTACCGGGGTGGTGCGCCTTAAAGCGCTGGCCCAGCAGGGTAAGTTGCGTTATCCGATTATCGCGGTGAATGACGCGCAGACTAAACATCTTTTTGATAACCGTTATGGCACAGGCCAGTCAACCCTGGACGGAGTGATCCGGGCCACCAACCGCCTGATCGCCGGCTCTTGCTTGGTGGTTTGCGGTTATGGCTGGTGCGGCAAAGGCACGGCGATGCGCGCTAAGGGGATGGGGGCCAAAGTGATCGTGGTTGAAGTTGATCCTTTGCGGGCCCTTGAGGCGACGATGGATGGTTTCCAAGTGATGCCGATTAAAGATGCGGCTAAGATCGGTGAGATCTTTATTACGGTTACCGGCGACATCAATGTTATCCGCAAAGAACATTTTAGCGTGATGCAGGATGGCGCGATTGTGGCTAATTCCGGGCATTTTAATGTTGAGATCGATATCCCGGGTTTAGAAAAAATCGCCAAGTCTAAACGCGCCACCCGTGATTTCGTAGATGAATATACCTTAAGTAACGGTCGTAAGATCTATCTTTTGGGCGAAGGCCGCTTGATTAATCTGGCGGCGGCCGAAGGCCATCCGGCTTCGGTTATGGATATGTCTTTTGCCAATCAGGCGCTTTCTGCCGAGTATATGGCTAAGCATTACCGTAAATTAGAAAACCAAGTCTACGTTGTGCCTGAGGATATCGATAAGAGTATTTCGGCATTAAAGCTGAAATCCATGGGGATTAAAATTGACACGCTTACTTTGGAACAAAAGAAATATTTAGCCAGTTGGGAGATGGGGACTTGAAAAGAATAGCGGTGTTAACTACTGGCGGGGATGCCCCGGGGATGAATCCGGCTATCCGTTCTGTGGTCCGTTACGGGATTAACCAGAAGCTGGAGGTACTGGGCGTTTTCCGCGGCTGGTGGGGCTTGATTAATGAAGAGCTTAAAGTCTTAAACCACCGCTCCGTCTCCGGGATTATCGGCCAGGGCGGGACGATTCTTAAGACCGCTCGTTGCGCGGAGTTTAGGACCCAAGATGGCCAGCGCCGGGCTTGGGAGACAGTCCAGAAAAATAACATCGACGGCTTAGTGGTGATCGGTGGCAACGGTTCTTTTGCCGCCGCCCATGAGTTTTACCAAAAATTCAATCTGCCTTGCGTCGGGATCGCCGCATCCATCGATAATGATGTCAACGGAATCGATTATACGATCGGCACGGATACGGCGATCAATACCGCTTTGGATGCGATCGATAAAATCCGCGATACGGCTACCAGCATGGAACGGATCTTTGTGGTCGAGGTCATGGGGAGGGATTCGGGTTTTATTGCTTTAACCGTGGCCCTGGCCGGCGGGTGCGAAGATGTGATTATCCCCGGAAAACCGATGGATTTAAACGCGATTTGCCACGATATCGTCCACGGCAACCTCGTTGGCAAGATGAGCTGGATCATTATTCTGGCAGAAGGCGCGGGCAAGGCCGATAATATCGCCCGCCAGATAACCGATATGACCGGTTTAGAGACCCGCACGGTAGTTTTAGGCCACGTGCAAAGGGGCGGCCGCCCCACAGCAGTGAGCCGGGATCTGGCTTTAAACCTAGGGAAAGCGGCAGTGGATGCTTTACTGGCAGGTAAAACCGATATTGCTTTAGGCTACGGTTGTGGTAAAATCACCGAGGTTAGCTTTGAAACGGCGATCATGAAAAAAGAGATAAAAATCGAGAGTCTTTATAATTTGATCAAAACTTTAACGTAATAACCGAATCAACTGATAACTTAAAAGGAGTGGTAAGATGGGAAGGAAACCGTTGGAAATTGACAAGCTGGTAATGGATTTAGTTCTGACCGAAGACGCAGGTTTAAAGAAAAAACTGGCCAAAAAGATCAGCGACCTGGCCTATAAAAACGGGATTTATCCCTCTAGTATTCAAGATTATTATATGGCCAGGGGCCGGGAAGAGTTTAGCGGTTCTACCGTTCCGGCGATCAATATTCGCAGCTTAACTTATGACCTAGCCCGCGCGCTCTTTAGGGTAGGCAAGAAAAACAATGCCAAGGCCTTTATCTTCGAAATCGCTAAATCCGAGATGGGCTATACCGCCCAGCCTCCAGTGGAATATTCAGCCGTAATTTTAGGCGCGGCAATTAAGGAAAAATACTCCGGCCCGGTATTTATCCAGGGCGACCATTTTCAGGCGAACCTGAAGAAATACCAGGAGAATCCAGAGAAAGAGCTGGGGGCATTGCAGGCTTTAATTACCGAAGCGGTCGGCGCAGGTTTCTATAATATCGATATCGATTCTTCCACTTTAGTTGATTTAAGCAAACCCAAGGTGAGCGACCAACAGTATGCTAATTATGAGGTTTGCGCTAAGCTTACACAGTTTATCCGCAGAATTGAGCCTAAGGGTATTACCGTCTCAGTCGGTGGCGAGATCGGCGAAGTGGGGCATCAGAATTCCACGCCGGAGGACTTAAGGGCTTTTATGACCGGCTTTAAACAACGTTTGCGTAAAGGCCTGGTTGGGATCAGTAAGATTTCGATTCAAACCGGGACATCCCATGGCGGGGTAGTTTTGCCGGACGGTTCGATCGCCCAGGTCAAGTTGGATTTTGATACTTTAAAGAACCTCTCAAGCCTGGCGCGTAAGGAATTCGGTTTAGGCGGAGCCGTGCAGCATGGCGCTTCGACCTTGCCGGAAGAGGCCTTCCATAAATTTGCGGAATGCGAAACCTGCGAAGTGCATTTGGCGACGCAGTTCCAAAATATGATCTATGATTCTAAGCATTTCCCGGCGGATTTAAAGCAGCGGATTTATGACTGGCTTAAAGTAAATGCCGCCAACGAAGCCAAGGCCGGCGAAACTCAAGAGCAGTTTTTCTATAAAACCCGCAAAAAAGCTTTAGGGCCGTTTAAGAAAGAGATTATGGGTTTGCCGCAAGAGGTGCGCGATGCGATTGCCCGGGAAATTGAAAACAAATTTGATTTCCTGTTTAAGCAGCTTAATGCCGTTAACAATGCCTCCCTGGTGGATAAATACGTTACCCTAAAAAGAGTAATTACGCGTAAACGCCAGGAGGGAGCGGGGGTAGTCCACGACGGGGAAGGGGCTGACTAAAAGTTTGGTCAACCGCTAAATGGAGGTCTTTTAAAATGAGATCCGACATGATTAAGAAAGGCTTGGAAAGAGTGCCGCACCGGGCACTTTTACACGCTACCGGGTTATCACGGAATGATTTAAGGCGCCCTTTTATCGGCGTTGCCACATCTTTTACTGATCTGATCCCCGGCCATGTCGGGATGCGCGACCTGGAAAGATATATCGAGCGTGGCGTCTGTTACGGCGGTGGTGTGCCGTTTTTATTCGGTGTGCCGGGGATTTGCGACGGAATCGCGATGGGGCATTTAGGGATGTGCTATCCTTTAGCCCTGCGGGAGTTAGTCGCCGACATGGTCGAAACAGTCTGCAATGCCCACCAACTGGATGGGCTGATCTGCTTGACCAATTGCGATAAAATTACTCCGGGCATGCTCATGGGGGTGGCGCGTTTAAATATCCCGGCGATCATCGTTACTGCCGGGCCGATGCTCTCAGGCAGGTTTAATCAAAGAAAGTTAGCTTTTGTGCATGATACTTACGAGGGTATGGGGCGGGCGCAAAAAGGGGATATCTCAAGAGAAGAGTTGACCTGTTTAGAGATGGAAGCCTGCCCGGGACAGGGTTCCTGCCAGGGGTTATATACCGCCAATACCATGGCCTGCTTAACGGAGACAATGGGTATGTCCATTCCGGGGTGCGGCACAGGCCTGGCGGGATCCGCTAAAAAACGCCGGATCGCGCAAAGTAGCGGAGAAAGGATTGTGGCGTTGGTAGAAAAGAATATCCGCCCCCGCGATATTATTACCCGGCAATCTTTAGAGAATGCGATAGTAGTAGATATGGCTCTGGGTGGATCAAGCAATACAGTGCTGCATTTAATGGCGATTGCGCATGAAGCGGGCATCAATTTAGATTTAAAGACTTTCGATAAGATTAGCAAGCATGTGCCGCATATTGCCAGCATTGAGCCGGCCGGGACGCATTTTATGGAAGATGTGGAATATGCCGGCGGGATCCCGGCCGTATTAAAAAGATTAAAGCCAAAGCTACATAATGTCCTGAATGTGAGCGGGCAGAAAACTTATGAGATTGCCGATGCTGCCAGGATCTTTGATCCCGAAGTGATCCGTCCGCTGGACCGGGCTTATCATCAGCAGGGGGGGATCGCCGTGTTATTCGGAAATTTAGCTCCCGGTGGCGCTGTGGTTAAACAGTCCGGGGTCAATGCCAAGATGATGAAGTTTGAAGGCAAGGCTAAGGTATTTAACCGTGAAGAGGAAGCGATGCGGGCAATTATGGGGAATAAGATTAAAGAAGGCGATTGCGTAGTGGTGCGTTATGAAGGTCCGGCGGGTGGGCCGGGGATGCGGGAGATGCTGGCGCCTACCGCTTCAATTGTCGGCCTGGGTCTTGAGGATTCCGTTGCCTTAATTACCGACGGGCGTTTCTCCGGCGGGACCAAGGGGCCATGTATCGGGCATATCTCTCCTGAAGCCTCAGCCGGCGGGCCGATTGCAATCTTAAAAGACGGTGATACAATTGTAATTGATATTCCCAACCGGAAGCTGGAAGTAAAACTGACCAAGGCTCAAATCGCAAAAAGGTTTAAGCAGTGGAAGGCGGTTACGCCAAAAATTAAGACCGGATATTTATCGCGCTATTTACGCATGGTCAGTTCTGCCGATCAAGGAGCAGTGTTGAAATAAAATGAAAATGACAGGTTCGCAAATTTTACTTGAGTGTTTAAAACGCGAAGGGGTGGAAGTGGTTTTTGGCTATCCCGGCGGGCAGGTTTTGCCGACCTTTGACGCGCTTTATAATTATGAGGGGTTTAAGTTTATCCTGCCGCGCCATGAGCAGGGGGCAGCGCATGCCGCCGACGGTTATGCCCGGGTAACCGGTAAGGTCGGGGTCTGCCTGGCGACCAGCGGTCCCGGAGCCACCAATCTGGTTACTGGTATTGCTAACGCCTTTATGGATTCGATCCCGATGGTGGCGATCACCGGGCAGGTGCCGACCGGCCTGATCGGCAATGACGCATTCCAGGAGGCCGATATTACCGGAATTACCCGTCCGGTTACCAAACATAATTACCTGGTTAAGGATGTTAAAGATCTGGCCTTGATCGTGCGCGAGGCGTTTTATATTGCCTCTACCGGCCGTCCCGGTCCGGTGCTCATCGATTTGCCTAAAGATGTGCAGGTAGCGCAAACCGAATTTATCTGGCCAGAAGAGGTCAAGATCAGAAGCTATAATCCCCGTTATGCCGGCCATCCCGGGCAGATTAAAAAAGCCGCTAAATTGATTATGCAAGCCAAGCGCCCGCTGCTCTACATTGGCGGCGGGGTTATTACCTCCGGAGCTTCTCTGGAATTAATGGAATTGGCCCAGAAACTTTCCTGTCCGGTAACCTGGACTTTAATGGGGGTGGGGGGTTTCCCTTCCAAGCATAAGCAGTCTTTAGGGATGCTGGGGATGCACGGCACGGCTTATGCTAACCACAGTATTATGGAAGCGGATTTAATTATCGCCTTGGGAGCGCGTTTCGACGACCGGGTGACCGGACGTTTAGACATGTTTGCCCCGCATGCCAAGATCATCCACGTGGATATCGATCCTTCCTCGATCAGTAAAAATGTGCGTGTGGATATCCCGATTGTCGGCGATGTCCGGCAGGTGCTGGGGGAGTTGGTCAGGGAGATCAAACGTGGCCCGGAGATCACGGATTGGTTGAAACATGTCGATGGACTAAAGAAAAAATATCCGTTGGCTTACAAAGACCGGAACAAGGTCATGCCGCAATATGTCATTCAGCAAATTGAGGAGGCGACCAAGGGGGATGCCATTATTTGCACGGAAGTCGGCCAGCATCAGATGTGGGCGGCGCAGTGGTTTAATTACTCTCATCCCCGGACTTTTGTTTCCTCCGGCGGATTAGGGACAATGGGGTTTGGTTTTCCGGCTTCCATCGGCGCAAAGCTGGGCCGTCCCGAAAAGATTGTTTTTAATATCGCTGGCGACGGTTCGATCCAGATGAATATCCAGGAGCTGGCGACTTGCGTGGCCAATAAAATCCATGTGAAGGTGGCGATTTTGAATAACGGTTATCTGGGGATGGTGCGGCAGTGGCAGGAGCTTTTCTATAAACGCCGTTATTCGCATACTCCGATTACGGGACCGGATTTTGTCAAGCTGGCTGAAAGCTACGGGGCAGTGGGGATCCGGGTCACCAGAAAGGATGAGGTGCGGCCGGCGATCGACAAAGCGATTAAAACACAGAATACCGTTTTTATCGATTTTCAGATCGAAGAAGAGGAGAATGTTTTCCCGATGGTCCCGGCTGGCGAAGCAATCAATAATATTTTGGGAGGCTTGGCGTAATGCGACATACGATTTCGGTGCTCGTGGAAAATAAATTTGGCGTTTTAGCCCGCATCGCCGGGTTATTTAGCGCCCGGGGTTATAACATTGCTTCTTTAGCGGTTTCTGAAACCCTGGACCCGGAAATTTCCTACATGACGATTGTGGTAGAGGCCAAGGATGAAAAGATCTTGGAGCAGATTACCAAGCAGTTAAATAAATTGATTGACGTCATCACGGTCACCGATTTTACCAAGAAGGAGCATTTGGACCGTGAATTAGTCCTGGCCAAAATAAATTATACGCCTAAGGATAAGCCTAAATTGGAGGCTATTTTTAATAAATTCGTCGGTAAAATTATCCATCATCAAGCGGATACGGCGATTATCGAGGCGGTGGGGGACCAGCGTCAAATTAGCGAGCTGTTAACGGAATTGGATAGATTCGGGGTCAATGAATTGGTAAGGACGGGGAAGTTGGCAATTAGCAACTAATGATTAGTGCCCGACGCCAGGCGCAATGGTTTTAAGCGGCGCCCTGACAGGGGAAGAAAGGAAGGCAGTAGAAAATGGCAAAGATTTATTACGATCGTGACGCGGATTTAAATTTACTTCAAGACAAGACAGTGGCGATTATCGGCTACGGGATCCAGGGGCGCGGGCAGTCATTATGTTTGCGCGATTCCGGGGTCAGGGTGGTGGTTTCGGAGATGGCCGGTACCCCTAATTTTGAACAAGCTAAAAAAGACGGTTTTACCCCTGTGCCGGCGGCGGATGCCGCCAGGGCGGCCGATATTATCCAGATCCTGACTCAAGACCATGTGCAGGCCAAGGTTTATAATGAGGCAATCAAGCCTAATCTAAAAAAAGGCAAAGCCCTTTGTTTTTCGCACGGTTTTAACATCCGCTTTAAACAGATCAAGCCGCCTAAAAACGTGGATGTATTTATGGTCGCGCCTAAGGGGCCGGGGGCATTAGTGAGAAAAATGTATGAGGAGGGTAAAGGCGTTCCTTCCTTAATCGCTATTTATCAGAATGCCAGCGGTCAGGCCAAAGATCTGGCTTTAGCTTACGCTAAGGCGATCAAGGCTACTACCGCGGGAGTAATCGAGACGACTTTTGAAGAAGAGACCGAGACTGATCTCTTTGGGGAACAGGCGGTGCTTTGCGGAGGGGTAAGCGAATTGATCAAGGCTGGTTTTGATACCTTAATCGATGCCGGTTATCAGCCGGAGATCGCTTATTTTGAAGTTTTGCACGAGTTGAAATTGATCACCGACCTTATTCAGGAGCGCGGGATCTCAGGAATGCGCCGGGGAGTTTCTAACACCGCCTGTTACGGGGATCTAACCCGCGGCCCCAGGTTGATTACGCAGAAAACGCGCAAAGAAATGCAGAAAATCCTCAAAGAGATCAAAACNTATCAGCCGGAGATCGCTTATTTTGAGGTTTTACATGAGTTAAAGCTTATTACCGACCTGATCCAGGAGCGTGGTATCTCGGGGATGCGCCGGGGAGTTTCCAACACCGCCTGCTACGGGGATTTAACCCGCGGCCCGCGGATCATTACGCAAAAGACCCGCAAAGAGATGCAGAAGATCTTAAAAGAGATCAAATCCGGGAAATTTGCCAAGGAATGGATCAAAGAGAACGAAACCGGGCGTAAGAATTTCGACAGTTTAATTAAGGCCGGCGATGACCATTTGATCGAGAAGGTCGGTAAGCAGCTGCGGGAAATGATGCCGTGGATTAAATGAGCGCTTGACTTACGCACGCGTCAGCGTGCGTAAGTCAATGCGCG
>AMWB02100015.1_pt1 | contig 13627 bp, 12 predicted proteins | sample 200311 | NCBI WGS metagenome assembly AMWB02 (sample SAMN02737377, study PRJNA173069) | bioreactor metagenome | biome: anode biofilm in microbial fuel cells | place: USA: California | collected 2010-12-16 | reverse complement strand
CGGAAGAGTGGGGCGGGTGCCGAGGGAGGCTGGCGACGGGGCCTTGCCCCGTCGCCCTGTGATTGATGTTTCAAGGCCACGGAACTGCTACTTGAATACGAGCATGGTTGCCGTCTGATTGATATGGCCGATATATTGTTCGCCGTAGGAGCTGAAGCCAATGGTCGGAACGTCGGCGAAAATTTTCCCGTAGTCATCGCTGAGCTGCTTCTGATCGAGCTCGAGAGTCCGCAGGATGCAGTTGATGTTGATGATCCCGGAAATGGACCCCAGTTCCTGCCTGGCCTGCGCAACGGCTTGTCTGGTGTCGTCGATTATGTCGGTGGATTCAAGCAGGGAAAGTTCCATCCCTTCGGTCACGCCGCAATAGAACAGCATGTTGCTGCCCTTGATGCGCTGGGGGCTCCTGACGAACGGGACGCCGTCGATGAGCAGGCCGACAGGATTGTGCATGAAACGGTTGGGCGCTTCTTCCACATCAACGCCCAATACCTCTGCATAAGCCTGTGCAGCCGGTTTGTCGTTGAATTCGATGACCTCGCGGTTTTCTTCGTTGGCTTTCGTCACCACGAGCTTTTTGCCGAGATCGCAGAAGCTCTGGGTCTTTATGAAGGTAAAAGGAACGCCTGGCTTCAGGACGGCAAGGATTGCGGCGTTGGAAAAGCTTTTGCCGTTTGCGAAAACATGGGTAGCTTCGAACTTCAGGTCGTCACCTGCGGATCCGCCGATAAAGGTGACATTGGTGAGATCTCCGATCTTGTCGATAAGCTTCTCTTCCGCGCCGCTCAGGCCGTCGACGAAAATCATGCCTACGTATTTGGACGGATCCATTTCAGTCATGGGAGTCTTGAAATGGCCCTCGAAAGCGGCAAACGCCTTCCTCACGCTGTTTTCATTTTTCGGATTCTCGACGACTTCTATCTTGACATCGCTTACGGCGGACGCATCGAATGCCATTGCAACCAGTGAATTCTTGAGCATCTTGCCGCTCACTATTTCGCCGGCAGTGGTGCATCCGAAAACCTGCGCACCGGGAAACGCGTTCTGAACCTTCTGGCTGATGATAGCGGGCGCCAGTCTCGGTGACGAGAAAAAGACCAGAAGTTTCGTGTCGAAGGCGCCGATCTGGGACTTGAGGTCCTGAATGACCTCATCGCTTGTTCCTTTTGTCGAATATGCGGTCTTGATATACATACGTCATGTTCTCCTTTTGATCGTGAAGTATGGATTATTTCATTTCCTTCATCACCGCTTCCAGTTTTGCGATGATTGACGGATCGTCATCCGATGTTGCGGTGAACTTGTTGGGGTCGATTCCCTTCAGCATGAGCTTTGACTTGATGACCCCCACCAGCATGGGATTGTCCTTTGCCCTCTGGTTTATGATGCTGTCGATCATTTGCTTGATTTTCCCAGCCATTTTTCCGCACCTCCTTGTGATTGAGCCTGATAACCAGACAGTAATGCTTCGTTTTCCATCCCGGATGTTTTGCCGGCACGTGACACAGAGAGGTGAGTCAGTACATAGGTATTCTCTGGCCAGAGACGGCTTTTGCATATGATTATCGGACAGAATGGATTTATCTTGAGGTGAAAATTGATGGATTGGGAAAATGTCGTCACCCCGTTGAAAAAAATAATTCAGGGTGGGACCTCATGAAAAGACTGGATCCCGGCTTTCGCCGGAATGACGGATTAACGATGTTTTGGATTTTTTGCTAGAAAATCAAGCTTGTTCTGCGAAAGAATACTTCATGAAAAGTGGGGGGCAACGGCACCCTTATGGCGGGTGGAAGGGAAGGGACCCCTGGATTTGCCCGAATCGGCGGAATCCAGGGGTCTTGCAGTGCGTGCTCAGAAGACGGGCCCGCTCAACCTGTAGCATGGTGAACGGGTAAAAAATCAGCCGTCCGGTGTCATTCGGCAGGCGTTTCCGGCGTTTCCTTCTTCTTTCTCGGCGCCCGTTTCCGCTTTGGCTTCTCTTCAGGGAGAATCATAGGCTCATCACCTTCCGGGCCTTTCGTAACGGTTTGTTCCCCGGGGACCGGGAGCGGCAGGGATTCGCCGACGGCTTCTGCGGAAGCGGATACCCCTTTTCCCGTTTCATCAGCATCGGCTTGGGTTGCGGTAGTTTCAGCCGCTTTCTGCTTTCTCGGCTTCCTCGTCCGCTTTGCCGGTTTTGTTTCCGGTTCAGGAGCGGGTTCTGCCGCCGCCCCGCTCTCAAGCTCGTCAGCAATGGCGGTTTCGTCTGCTTCAGTGTCAGGCGGGTTTTCGGCAGCCGTGGACGGTTTCGCTGTCCGTTTCCGGCGTCTGCGCCGTTTTTTCTTGACGGATTCGGCCGTCGTTTCCTGGTCCGTTTCTTCCGTGGCGCTGGCCGTTCCGGGTTCGCTATCCACGGAAGTTTCATCCATGACGCCGGTCATTTCGGCGGCTGCTTCTCCCGGAAACGCTTCCCGTTCGGCGCCAGCCTCGCCGGGTCCGGTTCCAGCCGAATCATCTGCCGTGGTCTCGACGGCAGCATGCGGCTTCTTTTTACCTCTCCTGCGCTTCCGTTTCGATTTCGCTTCGTCGCGTCCCTCGGCAGGTTCCCCTTTGCCGATCATTTCGGCTGGCTGCCCCTCATCCGGCTCTCCGGCGTGAGCGGCTGCCTGCTCGGCATGGTGTTCGGCTTCGGCGTGCGGAGCCTTTTCCTTCTTCATCTGCTCCAGTTCCAGCTGATTCATGGTGAATGACGGTTTTCCCTTTACGGTTACCTCGATCTCGTAATCAGTCTCTATCTGGGCCAGTTCCCGTTTTTTGCGGTTCAGGAGGTAATAGGCCACTTCGAGCGGCAGGCTTCCGCGAACTTCGGAAATCGTCCCTCTGGCTGCGGCCGTGTGGAGCTTGCGAAGGAAGGAGAGCGCCATGGCCTCGACGGACTTGACCTTGCCGTGCCCGCCGCAGTGGGGGCATTCCAGATAACTGCCTTCGTTGATCGTCTGCTTGATGCGCTGTCGCGACATTTCCAGCAGGCCGAACTGGGATATCTTGTCAACGCATACCCGCGCCTTGTCGGCTTTCAGGGCGTTCTTGAGGGTTTTTTCGACGTCAGATTTGTGTTTCCTGTCGCGCATGTCGATGAAGTCGATGATGATGAGGCCGCCCAGATCGCGCAGGCGCAGCTGCCTGGCCACCTCTTCGGCTGCTTCCATATTGGTCTTGAATGCCGTGTCTTCAACGCCTTTTTCGCCGGTGGACTTGCCGGAGTTGACATCGATGCTGACCAGTGCCTCGGTCGGTTCGATCACGATGGAACCGCCTGACTTGAGCGGGACCTTCTTTTCGTAGATAAGGTCTATCTGCTCTTCCAGCTGGTACTTGGCGAAAATGGGGCGTTTTTCCAGGTGCAGTTTGACGATCTTCTCGTGCTTGGGCATGACGTCCTTGAAGAAAGCGCGCGCCTGCTTGTAGACATCCTTGCTGTCCACGAGCACTTCTTCGATGTCCGCGGTGAAATAGTCCCTGATGGTGCGGATGACGAGATCGGATTCCTGGTAGATGAGCGCCGGGGCTTTGAATTCACCGGCACGCTCCTTGATGTTTTCAGAAAGCTTGATCAGGTAAGCAAGGTCTTTTGCCAGTTCAGTCTTGCGCTTGCCCAGCGCCTCTGTCCTGATGATATAACCGTAGCCTTCCGGAACATTCAGTTCAGCAACCATCTCCTTGATTTTTTTCCGGTCGCCGTCATTTTCCACTTTGCGGGAAATGCCGCAGGAATCGCTGCCCGGCATGAGAACCATGTAGCGCCCCGGAAGAGAAATGTAGGTGGTGAGGGCGGCGCCCTTGCCTTCGCGTTCCCCTTTTTCCACCTGCACGATCAGTTCCTGGCCCCTGCGCAGGATCTCCTGGATTCGGGGGCGTCGGTTCCGGTGCTCTTCGGCGATATCATCACGCCATTTCCAGTTGTCGGGGTGAATCTCTCCCATCTGGAGAAACCCCAGTTTTTTCATGCCGATATCCACGAAAGCAGCCTGCAGCCCGGGCTCGACCCGAACGACCGACCCTTTGTAAATATTGCCGCGGGTCTGTTCCCGTCCGGCTGTTTCGATGTCCAGTTCCACCAGGTGTCCGTCTTCGACGATGGCTATCCTGGATTCTTCCGGATGCACCACGTTGATGAGCATCTTCTTCGCCATTATGTTGAAATCCTTTCATGCGGCACAGTGCCCCGGTTGCACGCAACCCGGCAATCTCCTTTTCCATGGCGGGTTAGGGTATGACTGACGTGAAGGGAGCGCTGCCTCGCTGGGCAGCGTCCGGATCTCAGCCCGCCGGTTCTGGTGAGTGCCCTGCGGTGGCGCGCTTTGCGTGCCTTGCGGCCGATTTGTGTTCCCAGCTCCCGGGGAGCCTGCTGGTTCTGACCCGTGGGGCTGAAGAACAGATTGGTTGTCCGTCCGGGTTTGCGGAACAGAACTAAATTGGCTATTTATAGCAAAAATCGAATCTTTTGTGTGAAAAAAATCGATCTGCGCCTATCCGGCATGGCCACGGCGGGGATGTTTGCCGGGGTGAAGGCAGTTGCGGGATCATTTGACAAATGCTGTCCTCTCTCCTTACAATGGATAAACTGAGAAAAGGAGCGCGCAAACATTATCCATGCTGCACATCACGAATCTGAGCAAAGAGTTTGCGGCCAAGCCGATCCTTTCCGGCGTAAGCTGGCGTATCGGCAGGAAAGACAGAATTGGCCTGGTAGGCGAGAACGGGACCGGCAAGTCGACCCTCTTGAAGATGCTTGCAGGGCTAGCGGAACCTTCTTCAGGAACCATCAGGACTGCCAAAGGATGTACTGCCGGCTACCTGCCCCAGGAAGGGATCAGCGTAGCAGGCAGATCACTGTTTGCGGAAGTCATGTCGGCCTTGGACGAGCTCGAGGAGATGGCCCGCGAGATGGAGAGCATCGGCGTGGCCCTGGAGGTCGAGCGTTCCGGTGACCGGCATGCAGCCCTGCTTGAAAGGTTCGGGGAGCTTCAGGACGAATTCCGCACCCGGGGTGGCTATGAGCGCGAGGCAGCGGTAGGCTGCGTGTTGCGCGGGCTCGGATTTCTCCCCGCGGATTGGGACAAAGAGTGCGCGACCTTTTCCGGAGGTTGGCAGATGCGGATCGCACTGGCCAAACTGCTGTTGAAGCGGCCGGATCTGCTGCTGCTGGACGAGCCGACGAACCATCTGGACATCGAGGCGCGAAACTGGCTGGAAGATTATCTCCGCGATTACCCCAAGGCAGTCGTGCTGGTTTCCCATGACCGGTACTTCATGGACCAGGTGTGCCACAGGACAACGGAGATCTGGAACCATACCCTGACGGATTACCACTGCAGCTACAGCAGCTATCTTGCCGAGCGGGAGGAGCGGGTGGCGCGGCTTGCCGAAGCCAAGCGCCGCCAGGATGAGGAGATCGCCAGGATCGAGGATTTCATTGCCAGGTTTCGCTCCAAGGCCGACAAGGCAGCGCTGGTTCAGTCACGGATCAAGCAGCTGGAAAAGATCGAAAGGATCGTCATGCCGCCGGAGCGGCGCCGGATCCGGTTCGCCTTTCCCGAACCGCCCCGCAGTGGACGGGTGGTGCTGGAGCTCAAGGGCGTAACCAGATCATACGGAGATCTGATCGTCCTGAACCGGGTTTCCCTCACTATCGAGAAGGGGGAGAAAATCTCCCTCGTCGGCCACAACGGCGCTGGCAAGACGACATTGATGCGGGTATTGGCTGGTGAGGGATTCCAGGGCGGTGAAATGAACGTAGGAGCCAACGTGGTCCGTGACTACTTCGCCCAGGATCAAACCTCGGCCCTGAATGCCGACCGGACCGTCTACGAGGAGCTTCTGGCTGAAGCTCCCTATGACCGGGTGCCCGTGCTGCGCGATCTGCTGGGAGCATTCCTTTTTTCCGGCGACGACGTCGAAAAACGTGTCGGCGTGCTTTCGGGGGGAGAAAAGAGCAGGCTTGCCCTTGCCAAAATGCTGCTCAGGCCGTCAAACCTGCTGCTGCTCGACGAGCCGACGAACCACCTGGACCTTTTCAGCAAGGATGTCCTGCTTGATGCGCTGCGCTCATTTCCCGGCACGGTTGTTTTCGTGTCCCACGACCGGTACTTCGTCAACGGCCTTGCAACCAGGACAGTCGAGGTGAATAACGGAGGTGTTTCGTCCTTTGACGGCAATTACGACTATTACCTCGAGAAGACCCAGGCGGGGACCGGCCCGCAGGGAACCTGCCCGGGAAACGCCGGTTCCGGGTGCCGCGCGGGTGGTGACGGGGCTTGTGATGCGGTGAAAAGGGGGCGGCTCCTGAGCCGGGAAGAGGAAAAGCGGCGGCAGAGGGAGGGACGGGCCAATCTCAGAAAGCTGACCGAACTCGAGGCGAAAATCGAGGAATCGGAGACGGAGCTGGCGCTCCTGGAGCAATCCATGGGAGAGCCCGATTTCTTCGCCGATCTCGACCGCGCAAAGGCAGGGGCTGATCAGCATGCCGTGCTGACGGCAAGAATTTCAGGGCTCTATGAAGAATGGGAGGTTCTGCAGCTGGCGGCGGGCAGCTGACCCCGGGGCGCCCCGATGGCTTGACATGAGGTGGTTTGTTGATAGCATTTCGACGTCATTATGATGGTTTGTGCTTTTCGATCAAGCGTGGCGAGGTGTCTCGATGACCGACGCAACCCTGCAGGCCATACCCGAAATACTACCCCTCTTTCTGCTCAAGGATATGGTGGCCTTTCCCTACATGCAGTTCCCCCTGTTCCTCAAGGAAAACGAGATGGCCCCGTTCGAGGAGGCCATGCGCTACCAGAATTTCATAGCGCTGTTCCACCAGCGTGAAGACAGCCGGGGCGTCCCGCACGGTTCCTTTTCCGATACCGGAACCGTCTGCAGGATCAGCCAGTTCGTGAAGATGGCCGAAGGGGGCGCCAAGCTCATCCTGGAGGGGGTTTCGCGGGTGAAGCTCGTGTCGCTGGTCCAGGAGACTCCTTTTCTGCTGGGACAGGTGGAGCCGGTACGGGAGTTCACCGAGAAGTCCGTTGTCTCCGAAGCGCTCATGCAGAGCCTGAATGCGCTGCTCAAGATAGCGCTTTCCTACGGCAGGCCCCTGCCCGACGATGTTTTGAAGATGATAGACTACATCGATAACCCGGCCCGTTTTTCAGACCTGGTTGCCTTGTACGTCACCCTGCCCATGGATGAGCTGCAATATCTTCTCGACACGATCGACCCCATCGAAAGGCTGAAGAAGGTGTACATACACCTGACCAACGAGGTGCAGCGACTCCAGGTCCGGGGAGAAGTGCAGGCGGAGGTCACCAAGAGAGTCGGGAAAACCCAGAAAGAGTACCTGCTTCGCGAACAGATGAAGCAGATCCAGGAGGAACTGGGCGAGGACGATGCCCGACTGGGCGAGTTGCTGGAGCTCCGCGGCAAGGTTGCCGCAGCGGGCATGCCGGAGGCGGTAAGGAAGATCGCGGACAAGGAGCTGAAGCGGCTGGAAAAGATCAATCCCGCCTCGCCGGAGTACACGGTTTCCCGCACTTACCTGGATTACCTGGTCGGCATGCCCTGGCAGGCCGCAACCACGGACAACAAGGACATCAACCAGGCCGAAAAAGTACTGAACGAAGATCATTACGATCTGGAGAAGATCAAGGAGCGCATACTGGAGTATCTTGCCGTCCGCACGCTTCGGGACAAGATGAAGGGCCCCATACTCTGTTTCGTGGGCCCTCCGGGGGTTGGCAAGACCAGCCTGGGCAAATCCATCGCCCGTGCGCTGGGCAGGAAGTTCATACGGCTGTCCCTGGGCGGCATGCGCGACGAGGCCGAAATCCGCGGCCATCGCCGCACGTACATCGGGGCGCTGCCCGGCAGGATCATCCAGGAACTCTACCGCTGCGGGGCCAACAACCCGGTCTTCATGCTGGACGAGGTTGACAAGATCGGCGTCGATTTCCGCGGCGACCCGGCCAGCGCGCTCCTGGAGGTCTTGGACCCGGAGCAGAATTTTTCCTTCTCCGACCACTACCTGGACGTTGCCTTCGATCTCTCGAACGTGATGTTCATCACCACAGCCAACATGATGGACACAATCCCTCCGTGGCTGCGGGACCGCATGGAGGTGATCCATCTTTCCGGGTACACCGACCTGGAAAAGGAGCAGATCGCCTTCCGCTTTCTCATACCGAAAGAGGTGGAGGAAAACGGTCTCGGCAGCTTCCCGCCGGCCTTCGAGCAGGATGCTGTCTGCCGCATTATCCGGGACTATACGCGCGAGGCCGGCGTAAGAAACCTGCAGCGGAATGTTGGCTCCATCTGCCGCAAGATCGCCAAGGAGCTCACCCAGAACAAACCGGTCCGCGAAGTGGTTACCACCAGTGTCGTCGAGGAGTTTCTGGGGCCGAGGAAGTTTTTCAACGAAGTCGCCGCGGAAAAGGACAGGGTGGGCGTGGTTACGGGGCTGGCCTGGACCGAAACCGGCGGCGACATCATTTTTGTCGAGGCGACCAGCATGCCGGGCAGACGGGAACTGATACTGACCGGTTCCCTGGGTGAAGTGATGCGGGAATCGGCGCGCACCGCGCTCTCGTTCGTCAGGGCCAACTGCAGGGAATGGAATATCCCTGAGGATACGTTCAGAAAATCCGACATACACATTCATGTCCCGGCCGGGTCTATCCCCAAGGACGGGCCTTCCGCCGGCATCACCATGGCCGCGGCCATCGTTTCCCTGCTGACGTGCCGCCCTGCGCGACGCGATGTGGCCATGACCGGGGAGATCAGTCTTTCCGGCAGGGTTCTGGCCATAGGGGGGCTGAAAGAGAAAATCCTGGCAGCCCGCAGGGCCGGCGTTACGAAAATTGTCGTTCCATCACGCAACCGCGTCGATATGGAGGACATCCCGCAAAATGTCCGGGACAGCCTGGAAATAGATTTTGTCGACGATGTCAGAACTGCCATCGAGTCGGTCGTGGGCTGAGTTTTCCCGGGGAATCCGCCTGATTTGTCCCGCGGGACGGTGGGACGGTAAAATTGTCTTGACAAGTTGTATGGCTTTCATCTAGCATGAACCGCTTTACAGGGGGTGAAGTGCGTGCAGTGACACGGTGCAGCCCTTTTCCTGGCACAACGAGAGATAGCCGATGTTTGACAGCCTTTCCGACAAACTGGACCTGATTTTCAAGAAACTCCGCGGCCAGGGGGTGATGACCGAGGACAACATCAGGGATGCTCTGCGTGAGGTCCGCCTGGTGCTCCTGGAAGCCGATGTCAACTTCAAGGTTGTCAAGGAATTCGTCGAGCGGGTCAGGAGCCGCGCCGTGGGGTCGCAGGTTCTGCAGAGCCTGGCGCCCGGCCAGCAGGTCATCAGGATCGTCCACGACGAACTTGTGGAGCTTATGGGCGGCGGTGAGGACAATTCCCTCGACCTTGCCGCCAAGCCTCCCGTACCCATCATGCTGGTGGGGCTCCAGGGCTCAGGCAAGACAACCAGTTGCGCAAAGCTCGCACGGCACCTGAAAGCGCAGAGGCGCCGTCCGCTCATGGTGCCTGCGGACGTGTACCGGCCGGCCGCGATCGAGCAGCTGAAGACCTTGGGCAGGCAGCTTTCCCTCGAGGTGTACGATTCGCGCGCAGATCTGAATCCTGTGGACATCTGCCGCGATGCGTTGCGCTATGCGGAGCTGTCGGGCTTCGACACGGTCCTTTTCGATACGGCGGGCCGTCTGCAGATAGACGAACCGCTCATGGAGGAGCTGGCAAGGATCAAGGAAACCGTTGATCCCCGCGAGATCCTGCTGGTGGCCGATGCCATGACCGGTCAGGAAGCGGTCAATGTTGCGTCAGGGTTTGACTCCCGGCTCAACATCACCGGCGTGGTGTTGACCAAGCTCGACGGCGATGCCAAGGGCGGTGCCGCGCTTTCCATAAAGTCCGTTACCGGCAAGCCGGTGAAGTTCGTGGGTCTCGGCGAAAAACTCGACGCGCTGGACGTGTTCCACGCAGATCGCCTGGTGTCGCGCATTCTGGGCATGGGCGATGTGCTGACCTTGATCGAAAAGGCGCAGTCAACCTTTGACGCGACGGAAGCGGAAAAGCTGCAGCACAAGCTGAAGAAGAACCAGTTCGACCTGGAGGATTTCAGGAGCCAGTTGCAGCAGATGAAGAAGATGGGTTCCCTGGAGTCCATAATGGGGCTGATCCCCGGCATGGGAAAACTGATGAAGCAGATGGAGGGCGCCGGACCGAGCGAGAAAGAGTTCAAGAGGATCGAAGCGATCATTGACTCCATGACCCGGGAGGAACGGGGCAACCCGTCCATCATCAACGGCAGCAGGCGGCTGAGGATAGCCAGGGGAACCGGCACGACCGTCCAGGAGGTCAACCAGCTCCTGAAGCGTTTCACTGAGGCGCTGAAGGTGGTCAAGCAACTGCAGAAAATCGGACCCAAAGGGCTGATGAAGGGAATGGGCTCCCTGCGCAGGGGAATGCCTCCTTTCTGACCACCCTGAACCAGGGTCGTTATGCATATGCCGAAAGAACGTGTACCACGTATCGTGAACGATTACGAAGAAGAGCAAGACGCACATACCAGGAGGAAACGATGGCTGTAAAGATGAGACTTGCAAGGGCTGGCATGAAGAAGAAACCCTATTACCAGATTGTCGTTGCTGATGAACGCTGCAAGAGGGATGGACGTTTCATCGAGAAGGTCGGAAGCTATGATCCGAACCAGGATCCCGCAGCTTTCAAGTTTGAAGAGAGCAAGACCCTCGAATGGCTGGCCAAGGGTGCCCAGGCTACCGACACGGTGAAGCAGATTCTCAAGAAAGCAGGTATCTGGCAGAAATTCGTATCCAAGGCTGCATGATGTCCCGCAATTCCGGTTCGCCGGATATTCTACTCCCACAGAGGATGCCGTCATGAAAGAACTCGTTGAGATCATTGCCAAGGCTCTTGTCGACGACCCTAGCATGGTGAATGCTACGGAGGAAATGGAGAACGACACAACCGTCATCAAACTGACGGTTGCAAAGGAAGACATGGGGCGGATCATTGGCAAGGAGGGGAGAACCGCGAAGGCTATCCGGACTCTCCTCAATGCGGTTTCCACGAAAGGCAACAGGAAGGCGATTCTCAAGATAGTTGAATGATGCAGCAGAACAATGAGCTGATAGTGATCGGAAAGGTTCTCGGAACCCACGGAATACGGGGGCAGCTGCGGGTGATACCCTATTCCGGAGATGCCGCCAGCATCACGTCCCATCGAACCCTTCTTTTCCGGTCACCCGATGGGACCTGCCAAACTTACGCAATTGCCGGTGCCGCGGAACACAAGAAGCGTATCCTGCTCACCCTGCAGGGGCCCGGCGACATCGACCGGGTTCTGCCGCTCGTGGGCAGCGAGTTGTGCATACCCCGCGATCAACTTCCCCGGCTTCCGGACGGGGAGTATTACTGGTGTGACCTGCTGGGGCTTGCCGTGGTGAGCGACCAGGGGGAGCAGCTGGGCGAGCTTGTGGACATCATGCCCACCGGCAGCAATGATGTCTATGTGGTCAAATCCGACCGCGGTGAATATCTGATTCCCGCGACGGAAGACGTGGTGCGTGAGATCGACCTGGAACAGCGCACAATGGTGGTCACGCCGCTTGACGGGCTGCTCGATCTATGAAAATCGATCTTCTTACCCTGTTCCCGGATATGTTCACGGGCCCTTTTTCTGAAAGCATGATAAAACTTGCGGTTGAAAAGGGGCTGGTCGAGATAGATATTCACAACATCCGTGATTTTGCCGTCGACAGGCACAGGACGACGGATGATTACCCTTACGGCGGCGGCGCGGGGATGGTCATGAAGGTGGAACCGCTGTCTTCCTGCCTCGAGGCGGTTCGGAAAAAACGGCCGGACTCGAAGATCGTGTTGACGTCACCGCGCGGGAGACTTTTTACCCAGGCGGTTGCCCGCGAACTTGCCGCTGAAGAAGCACTCACCATTGTCTGTGGCCGTTATGAGGGCGTTGATGAACGGGTGAGCGAACTGTTCGTGGACGAGGAAATTTCCATCGGCGACTTCGTACTTACCGGGGGCGAACCGGCGGCGGTAGTGATCGTCGATGCCGTTTCCCGGCTGATCCCGGGAGTCCTGGGAAGCTGCGAATCTGCCGCTGATGATTCATTTTCCAACGGCCTTCTCGAGTATCCCCAGTATACCCGGCCACCCGTGTTCAGGGGGAGGGAGGTTCCTCCCGTCCTGCTTTCGGGGAACCATGGAGAGATCGCGCGCTGGCGGCGCCGTGAGTCGTTGAAAAAAACGCTGGCCATCCGGCCGGATCTCCTGAAGGGGGTCGATCTGGGTCGGGAAGACGTTGAATATCTTGCATGTTTGGCAAGTCGGGATGGCAATGGGGAGTGAAACAGGCAGCACGTGCAGGCTCGCAGTAGCCCTGCTTCATTACCCGGTCTATGACAAGAATCGGCGGGTAGTTGCGACGGCAGTGACTAATCTCGACATTCATGATATAGCGCGCACAGCGAAAACCTTCGGCCTTGCCAGATATTATGTCGTGACTCCCCTGCCCGAACAGCAGGAGCTGTCACGCCGCATCGTCCGCCATTGGCAGGAGGGATGGGGGGCGGATTACAATCCGAAGAGAAAGGCTGCTCTTGAGCTGGCTTCGGTGGTGACGACCCTCGATGAGGCAGTGCACGACCTGGAACGGGAACTGGGCGGACCGGTCAGGACTGTTGCGACCGGCGCCGGAGTCGCTGCCCGATCCGTTTCATATGCTGATATGAGCGGGTTGCTCGCACGGGGCGACGAAAACTATCTCCTGCTCCTGGGGACGGGCTGGGGCCTGACATCGGAGATCATGGACCGCGCCGATATCATTCTGGCGCCCATTACCGGATCCGGCGCGTATAATCACCTTGCGGTGCGCTCGGCGGCAGCGATCATAATCGACCGGCTGCTTGGCGACAGACATTGACCCGTTGGTCATGGAAACTACAGGAATAACGCTTTACAACATAGGGAGGAGAAGAAATGAACAAGATCGACACCATTGAATTCGAACAAATGAAGAAGAGCATTCCCGCATTCAAACCGGGTGACACGGTCAAGGTCCAGGTCAAGATCGTGGAAGGCGACAAGTCCAGGATCCAGGCGTTCCAGGGTGTGGTGATCAAACGACAGAACGGCGGAATCAGGGAATCCTTCACGGTACGGAAGATTTCCAACGGCATCGGGGTCGAGCGCTGTTTCCCCCTGCACTCGCCTTCCCTGGAAGCAATCGATGTCATCACCCGCGGCCAGGTGCGCCGTGCCAAGCTCTACTACCTGAGGAAACTCCGCGGGAAGGCAGCCAGGATCCGCGAAAAGAAATACGTAGCACAATAGCTTGATGAGAGGCCCCGAAAACGGGGCCTTCCTGTTTGGTGCGTCCGGCAGGGCGCATGCCGGGAGGGAGCATGAACGGAGAACTGTTCGCCCCAGAACCTGTAGACAATCGTGCGTTCGAGAGGCGTGTGCTGGGTCAAGGTTATACAGCTGTTGCCGGTGTCGACGAAGCCGGCCGGGGCGCTCTTGCCGGACCGGTCGTCGCGGC
>AMWB02007302.1_pt1 | contig 13670 bp, 10 predicted proteins | sample 200311 | NCBI WGS metagenome assembly AMWB02 (sample SAMN02737377, study PRJNA173069) | bioreactor metagenome | biome: anode biofilm in microbial fuel cells | place: USA: California | collected 2010-12-16 | reverse complement strand
ATTATCGACAAAGAAAATGAGTAATCCAAAAGCCCGCAATAATGGCATAAAAGTGGAACATGATTTCCCGGCCTGAATTATTCCGAGCCGCCACAGCTACTCAAACCGGGTGTAAATGGGGATAAAAGATATCAATCATACCCGGATTTGAAGGATAATATAAAATTTCATCTGCACTCCTAAATTCAGGCAGGCGTTGAATCAGATAAATGATTTTATCCGGACATCCAAAGCCTCCTTGGACAAGGCCCCGGTGACCTGATCAACCAGGTTGCCGTTTTTCACGAAAAGCATGGTGGGAATGCTTTGGATGCGATATTTTGAGCCGGTCCCAGGATTTTCGTCCACATTGACCTTGGCTATTTTAAGCCGCCCCTTGTAAGTTTTTGCCAGGCCATCCAGAATCGGACCCACAGCCCGGCAGGGACCGCACCAGGGCGCCCAGCAGTCCACCAGCACCGGAAGGGATGACTGCATGACCTCCCGGTCAAAGTTGGCATCCGTAACGTTCACAGGGGCATCAAAAATCTCAAGGCGCAACGTTGTCCCGCACTTGCCGCACTTGGGATTTTCCGAAACCCTGTTTTCAGGTACCCGGTTTTTTGCCCCGCATTTCGTACACCGAATAATCAATTGGTTCTCACCCATATTTTTTATCCTTCTTTCTTGATGGTTTCATCCAGTAAAAAACTGTGGGCATCAGACCGATCATGGCAGATGGCCTCAGTGCCCGCAATGGCAATAGCTTGAAAGCCCCAAAATTTTGGCCGGGGCACTGATGGTCACACCGAAAAACACAGCAGGTTTTCCGCAGTTCAGAAAATGGGTAATGGTGCCGTTCACAATGGTGGATCCGGTGGCAAATATGATGTCGCACCAGTCAAGCCCATCCCTGAAATCTTCCCCTGATTCTATGCGCACACCGAACTTTTCGGTACCCACGTTGTCCGGGTCAAGATCCAGGACCCGCACCGTGTTCTGTTTGACAAGATATTCCAGAAATCTTGGCTGAAGCCCGACCAGAAGAATCTTTTTCCCTGAAAATTGCGGCTGCTCAATCAGGTTTTCGGCGCACGCCACCGGTTCCTTATCCTTGCAATGTATTGTTTTTTCACAAAGCTGCAAGGATCTGTAAACCGCATTAAGACCTGCAATAAAAATTGCCCGCTCATTGGTTTTTGTATGGTCCGTTTCAAGCAATCCCTCCACGGATAAAGAGATATCCGTGTACTCGTCCGTGAACGACTGGCCGGAAGCCCCGTTAAATGTTGCTGCCATCATCACCTCCTTGCCTTTGACAATGGGGTAGTCATCATGCTCCGGGGTGCCGATGGCTTCTTCTACAGACAATGGTTTGCATTTGATGTCAATTCTTTTATCTGCCAGATCGTGGCGAACAATTTCTGATTTTAAAGCCTGTTTGAGTTGAATGTAAATGTCGTTGATGGTCATTTTATTTCCTTTATGCGTTACGTTACCGCTTATGGCTGTTCCAGGTTTTAACCAGGTTTGCGGCTTCATGCCCCGGATCATCTGCCTCAGATATCGCAGATACAACGAAAAAGCCGGCAACGCCTGTCCGGGCAAGCGACGGCATGTCAGCAAGTTTGACGCCACCGCCAACCACGACGGGAATTGAACTAAGCCGGGAAAGGGTTGTAATCTCTTCAATGCTCCTTGTAATTCTTTTTCCGTCCACATCAAGCCCGCTGTCGGGCTTGGTCTTTGTTTCATGCACAGGGCCTGCGCCAAAATAGTCAATCAGGCTGACATCGGCATTTTTTATGTACTCGAACAGTTCATGGGTCCTGGCGGACAAACCGACAACGGCATCAGGACCCAAATATTCCCGGCAGACGTCCACGGGGATATCTGTTTGGCCCACATGGATGCCGTCAACCTTTATGCCTTGTTTCTTTGCCGCCAGAACCACGTCAAGGCGGTCATTCACCAACAGGGTCACAATATCGGATTTTCCGGTTTTCGCAATCACCTCGGACGCCTGGCCGGTCAATTCGATTAATTGCCTTGCAGAAGCTGTTTTTGACCGGATCTGAACGCATGTAAAACCTGCGTCCACCGCATCCCGGATAATGGGCGCAACAGGACGGCCTTTGGTATTCTCCGGCCCCACCACAAAATACGCTGAAATATCCAGTTTATTCCTTATGCCCATCCGTCCCTCCCAAAAGCGTGTTCACTTTATCCACTTTGGCCGTCATCATGTTTGTATATCCGGGCCGTATATCCGCTTTCAGAACAACGCCCGTGCGGATGCCTTTTTGGGCAAGTACGAATGCGGCCTCTTTTACAACCTTCATTACCTCATCCCACGGGCCTTCGATCTCCGTGAACATCGAATTCGTCCGATTTTTAAGGCCTGATTCCCTGATGACTTTTATGACTTGTGCAACCTCCCCGCTAAGTTCATCGCCTGTTCCGCTGGGTGATATGGCAACTGCAACCAATGTATTCATATATTAAATCTCCTCAATGTCAATTGTTCCTCCCGATGATATTATCCAAATCAAATTCAATATCCTCAAATACCAGCTTTAAACCAAAAAAAGTACAAAATCAAAAGATCTGCGCCATTTGTTTTTCTTAGTCCCAAAATCAAGACCCCTTAATAATTTCAACACCCATCAAATTTTGTGACGCGGATTCAGGATCTTCATAAGAAATTAAACAGGTCCATCCGGCAAAAGCCCATCCATCTTTTCTGATTTTCATTGACTATACATATTATATCTTCTACTTACTCAATATTACTATGATCAAATAGGATCTATTAGAATCTATTGGTATTCTTCGAAGGAAAGTAAATGGATGACAGGTGGTTGTCTGTGGCAGACATTGCAGAGTATTTGGGGGTCAAGAAGGACACGGTCTATAAGTGGCTTTCTAAAAGAATCATTCCTGCCCACAAAGTCGGACGTCTTTGGAAGTTTAAAAAGGACGAGGTCGATGAATGGGTTCATTCTGGTGGTGCTGCGGAAACACCGGAAAGCAAAAAACAGTAATCAATGGAGCGGCTGAATAATACAACAAACGATGATATTTTCAATTATCAACTGTCAATTCTCCATTGCTAAGAATGCACAGAAAGGGAGATTTTACATATGGGCAATGATACAAAAACTCCTGAGATATTTAAATATGGCGCTACCTGGCTCAGGGCGGATTTTCATCTTCACACCCATGCGGATCAAAAATTCAAATATTCAGATGATGAAGACTATTATTATTCAAATTATGTAGAAGGGTTGAACAAGGCCGGGATTCGACTTGGCGTAATCGCCAACCACAATAAGTTTGATGCCGGTGAATTCAAAGCATTAAGAAATACCGCAAAAAACAATGACATCTGTCTGCTTCCGGGGGTAGAGTTGTCTGTAAATGATGGCTCAAACGGCGTTCATACCCTGATTGTTTTCAGTGATCAGTGGCTTGAAAACGGCAATGATTATATATCCCCTTTTATTACCACCATGTTTCCCGGGAAAGCCGAATCAGAGTATCAGAACGAAAATGGCAGAAGTGATAAAAACATCCTTCAGGCGGTTGAAGAGCTGGAGAAGACAGGGCGCGACTATTTTCTGATTTTTGCCCATGTAGAACAGAGAAGCGGCCTGTGGTGCGAAATGGGTGGCGGAAAGCTTGGGGACTTCAAAGACAAACGATATGAATTGGTGCGTCGCAGGACGCTCGGGTTTCAGAAGGTTCGAACTCACGACAAACCAGATGCCGTATGCCGCATCAAAGTAAAAGCATGGCTTGGGAATTGGTATCCGGCAGAAGTGGAAGGATCTGACTGCAAATCCATTGCTGATATCGGGAATGGAAAAAAATGTTACTTAAAACTGGGGGCTTTCTCATTTGATGCTGTTAAGTTTGCATTGATAGACAAGGATAATCGTGTTTCTGATCAGCCGGTTGTGCATAAACATTCTCATATTCGTTCCATACGTTTTACAGGGGGTACGCTGAAAGACCAGCGACTTCACTTCTCCCCGGAATTAAACACGCTGATCGGAATCCGTGGCAGCGGAAAATCATCTGTTTTGGAAGTGCTTCGCTATGCTTTGGAAATTCCATTTGGAGAAAAAGCAGGGGATCAGGAGTATAAGCAAAAACTGGTGGGTTTGACGCTTGGGAGTGGCGGCAAGGTGGAGATTGACGCCGTTGATCCCTATGGCCGGCTATATACGATCCGAAGGGTATGGAAGGAACCTTTTTCTGAAGTTTTAAGCGATGGGAAATTGCAGCCGGGCGTCTCGATCCGTGAAACCGTATTACGCAAGCCCATCTACTTTGGGCAAAAGGATCTGTCCAATACCGGAGAAGGTTTTGAAAAGGATCTGGTTTATAAGCTGCTCGGCTCAAAGCTCGATGGGGTGCGACGCCAGATAGCGCAACAAAAAGAGAAGGTGACTGACGCAATTGACCGACTGTTGAAGGTAAGTAACGTTCAGGATCAGATTGCCGAGCAAAAGCAGATTAAACAGGATACAGAGCATCGACTGAACTTTTACAAAGAGCATGGCGTAGAAGAAAACCTTCAGAAACGTCTGGACTTTGACAGTGATGTTCGATTGATGCAAAAAGGGGTTCAGCTTACTACACATTTTGTTTCCGACCTGGAAAGCTTGCTTGCACAGCATGAAGATGACCTGCGCAACTTTCGTGGTTATCAGTCTAAACACAATAATGCGTTATTTAAGAAGTTCTATCAGCAGTACGAGTCTTATATTACTTTCATTGAATCTGTTAAAAACTGGCTGGTAAGTGAAAAAACCACCAAACAACTATTGATTGCCAGCCAGACTGAGCTGTCTGATATCCGTAAAGGGATGGTCGAGGAATTTGCAGAGATTGAACGCAAGCTTGCCGAAGCGCTGAAGAGCAGCGGAACCCAAAACATCAGCTCAGATGAGTTTTTGAACTTGAAAAGAAAATTAGCTACAGCAACCCAGCTTATTACCGCATTGGAAAAACAGGGTGACCAGAAGAAATCGCTTCAGAATCAACTGTTGGTGGAGCTGAAAAAACTGAATGAGCTTTGGCTGCAGGAATTTAACTTGATTAAGGATGAACTGGATAAGGTTGGGGCTGACAGCTCATCAATATCCATTACCTCCGGCTACAAAGAGGACAAGGCCTCCTTCATATCATTCATGAAGGATATGTTTAAAGGCAGCGGTATCCGCGAAACGACTTACCAGGGGATAGCGGAGCAATATGTTGATTTTGTGGCCATCTACAAGGATTTTAAAAATGCAACGCGGTATTTCGGCAGCCATCCACAGACGCTCACGGATCTGTTTTTGAAAAATTTGAAGAGCCTGCTGACTTTCCAAACGCCGAATAAGTTCGAGATTCTATACCGAGGCAAAGAATTGCAGCACCATTCTTTGGGACAACGTGCTTCCGCATTGATTCTTTTTGTTCTCAGTCAAAAAGAGAATGATGTGATCATCATTGACCAACCAGAAGATGATCTCGATAACCAGACGATCTACGAAGACGTCATCAAGTTGATTCAGGGGATGAAATCAGAGGTTCAGTTTATTTTTGCCACTCACAATCCGAATATTCCCGTGTTGGGAGACGCTGACCTGGTTCATGCCTGTTCCTTTATGGATGACAAGGGAGCCGTTCGGAGCGGCAGCATTGATGATAATGCGACTCAGAGGAGAATCGTTAAAATCATGGAAGGCGGTAAAGAAGCCTTTGATCGTCGTAAGGAGATTTATCAGATATGGAAACCGTAGAAATATTACAGATCCTGGCCCAGGGAGAAGACAGCCGGAATCAGTTCAAAAAGGATGTGAATAATGTCGATTCGTTGGCCATTGAGCTAATTGCCTTCAGCAATACCCTTGGCGGTAAACTATTTGTTGGCGTAGACGAGAACGCTGAAAAGAAAGGCGAAATTATTGGGCTTTCATCATCTGATTTACACCGCATCAATCAATTGATCTCCAATGCAGCCAGCCAAAATATTAAGCCGGCGATCAATCCGCTTACAGAAGTTGTGACAATAGACGGTAAACGAATTCTGATTATTGATGTCCCCAAAGGGATCAATAAACCCTACCAGGATAAAAACGGAGCCATCTGGGTAAAGAACGGTGCCGACAAACGAAAAGCCACTTCAAGGGAGGAATTACAGCGTCTTTTTCAGTCATCCGGAATGCTTCATGCCGATATTATCCCGGCTAACGGTATGACTGTTTCGGATCTTGATATGCCATATTTCAGGGCCTTCTTTCAAAAACGCTATGACAAATCTTTAGATGAACAACAGATTCCCCTTGAGCAGTTGATAAGCAATTTAAACCTGGGTGAAAACGGCAGTTTGAATCTTACAGGGGCATTACTGTTTTCTCAGACACCTTCAAGTCGGCTGCCCTCATATGCTTATCAGATTTTACCCTACCGCGGCTTTGGCTCAGGTATTCTTCGTGCTCTGAAAAAGTACCCGGATATCGACTTCATTGATGATCGTGAGGGCAATCTGTTCAAGTGCATTATTCTGCGGATGGCCTCATGATCGACCAGTGGTTTAAATTAGAAGGAAAAAAGCGCTGATGTCATCAGAAAACCAAACTTTTATGGAAAAATATCATAGCTTGCCTTTTCTCGAAAAAAAGATTTTACAAATTCTTTCCATCTCCTATGCCAGTTTGACTCAGACCCAGTTACTTGCCTGTCTGGTCGCCCTGGAGATAAAGACGGAAGACGGTAAATCCTTTGATTCCGGAACAAAGAACGACATGTTAAAGCGACTTCGTAGTCCCCTGGATCTTCTTCTCAGCACCAATATATTGCACGGAAAGAGCCGCAGTGCCCTATTGATCAACCGAGATTATATCGAAGTTTTAACCAGACACCTTGTTGCGGAAAAAAGATTCACAACCCTGGTTGATACCCTTCAACATACACTTAATCTTACACCAGAGGGGTTGGCACAGGAACAGTCTCTGTCCATGGGTAAATTGACGGCTGGAATACGAATTCTTTTTTATCAGGAAAAGACGGCCCAGGCCGCTGAGCTTTATGAAAAATTCAAAAACCATGTTGTTTCAGACAAAGAGCCGCTTCACATGGTGTGGGAACGCATCTGCTGTCGTCCCTTTGATCCGCACTGGTTCCGCCTCTTGCCGCCGGATGTCCATACAAACTTTTTGGAAGCGCCTTATCTCAAGATAGTCGCATCCTGGGACCAGAACGATTCCTATGCCGATTACCTGGAATCTCTTGTGATGGAAGGGTCTGAAAAATGTGACTCAGAGCTTGAAGCCGCGGTATTGGAAAAATGGATGCTCACCGGTCAACAGGATTATCTGGACGCCTGGCTTGAAAACCATGGAAAAAAAAGCGAACACCTTGAGAACAGTTTATCTCTTCAGGGATGGATGGCTTTTTGTAAAGGCAATCCCGCAAAATCGATCTCATTGTATGAAAACGCACAGGATCTTCTCAATAAAAGGATAACGGGGAAAAAGAAAGTCTTTTTCAACCGGTTCATGGGGCTCTTTTATATCCTGGCGCTGATCAAAGAGGGCACCGATGAGAGCTTTTCGCGGGCCAGAGCGTGTCTGGCCGCGGGAATAGGGCAACAATACGATTTTGAAAAAATATGTGGTTTGTTGCGTGGGCTTCTGGATTATTTGCAAGGCAATTCCAGGGGGGCGGATCGTATTCTTAGTCACTACGTCTGGATCAGCTCATGGCGTCATGCCCAGAATCCGATCTTGGATTGTTTCACCTTATTTGCTTACTACTGGGTGGACCGGGAAGAGGCAAAAAAAAGAGTTGAAGATATAAAACTACTTCATAAGTTTGCAGCAGATAGGAAATATGCCTGGTTTGCCGGAGAGCTTGAGGGCCTTATCCAAACGCTGTCCGGTCCTGGGGCAAAAACCGATAAAAAGCAAAATCCTTCGATCCTGGTTGGACTCATCAGTGAAACCAAAGTCTGGGAACACACCTTAAATGCGCTGCTCGCCTTGAACCAGAAATTATCCCCTGCAAAACAACAAGGGAAAAAGCAGGAACAAGACAGCGATCAGCGTATGGCCTGGTTCCTTGACTACGTAAATAACGGCAGCTGTTCCATCAGCCCCAGAGAGCAAAAGCGAAATGCCAAAGGCGTCTGGACAAAAGGGCGTCCCATTGCCTTGAAACGGCTGTACAGTGAGAAAAGAGCATTTTCCTATCTAACGGAACAGGATAAAAAGATTTGTGGCCATATCTATGCAAATAGCTACAAAGACGGGTGGTACACCAATGTTGAATATATTTTTGATGACATGTATATGCCTGATGTCGTTGGTCATCCCCTGCTTTTTTCAAGCGATGGAACTACCCGGATGGAGTTGGTCCATGGAAAGCCTGAGCTCACAATTGCAAAAAATGAGAAAGGCTGGTTTACCTTTGTTCTCTCTCCCAGCCCCCGTCGTCATTTCAAGGCGGAACATGTGGTGGTAGAGGAGACCCCGACCCGCATCAAACTGGTGGCGCTGGACGCAAAATATCATGCCATTGCCGATATTCTTGGCAAAGAGGCTTCATTTCCGGTATCTGCGAAAGATAAAATTGTCCAGGTCATAGATGCACTGGCAGGGAATATCACCATCCATTCGGATATAGAAGGGGGGAGTGACACGGTTTCCGAGGCAAAAGCGGATTCAACCCTCCATGTTCAACTGGCTCCCCTGGGACAGGGGCTGAAACTCTCCATGGTTGTCCGTCCTCTGGGTGAAGAGGGACCTTCCTATTTCCCCGGCAGCAAAGGAAAAAATGTCATTGCCCGGGTGAATGGCATCCAGATGAAAACCACGAGGGATCTGAACATTGAAAAAGAGTCGGCAGCCCGGCTGATTGATGGATGTCCAACCCTTGCGACCGCAGAAGAGAATCAGGGGGAGTGGCATTTTCCAGGGGTGGAAGAGTCCCTGGCGCTTTTACAGGAACTGGAGATCCAGGAAAAGGCAGACACAATTGTGCTGGAGTGGCCCGAGGGCAAACCCTTTGAGGTGGTGGGAAATGTCTCGTCCACCAATTGCCGACTCAACATCAAAGGGGGAGAAGATTGGTTTGCCATGACCGGTCAGGTGGTGGTAGATGAACACCTGACCCTGGAGATGGGGCAGCTTTTGGAACATCTTGAAAAAAGCACCACCCGGTTCCTGGAGATCAAGCCGGGGCAATTTGTTCAATTAACGGACGCTTTTCGAAAAAGGCTCCAGGCGCTTGACAGATACGCCGTCAGAGATGGGAAAGGCGTAAAATTTCATCCCTTGGCCGCCCTGGCCCTGGAAGGTTTTTTTCAGGAGGTCGGCAGCTTACACGCCAACAAGGCATGGAAAGATCACATTGCAAAGCTTCAAACCCAGACAGATCCACTCCTGGCGGCGCCTTCCACCCTGCATGCCGAGCTGCGTGATTATCAGCTGGAGGGGATCAACTGGCTGAACTGTCTGTCAGACTGGGGGGTCGGGGCGTGTCTGGCCGATGATATGGGAATTGGTAAAACCATGCAGGCTCTGGCCATGCTCATCAAGCATGCCCCGCAAGGCCCCTCACTGGTGATTGCCCCGGTTTCGGTGTGTGCCAACTGGGTGGCCGAAGCCGGCCGCTTTGCCCCTTGTCTGAATCTGATTTTATTTGGCGGGAGCAACCGGGAAAAAAATCTGGAAAATGCGGGCAGCTTTGATGTGGTGATCTGCAGTTACGGCCTGATGCAGCAAACGAAGAGGGCCGGCTTATTGTCTGCTGTCTCCTGGCAGATGGTTATTCTGGATGAAGCCCAGGCAATCAAAAATTTTGCTACCCAGAGATCCCGCTCTGTCATGGCGCTGACCGCCGTATTCAAGCTTATTCTCACCGGAACGCCCATTGAAAATCACCTGGGTGAACTGTGGAATCTTTTTCAGTTTATCAATCCCGGACTTTTAGGATCCCTGGAGCAATTTAACCACAATTTTGCCATTCCCATTGAAAAACAAGGAGATGCCCAGGCCCGAAAGGATCTCAAGCGACTGCTCCAGCCGTTTATCCTGCGCCGTACCAAAGCCCAGGTCCTGGAAGAGCTGCCCTCACGCACAGAGATTGTGCTGGATATCGATTTGAGCAAAGAAGAGATGGCATTTTACGAAGCCCTCCGCCAACAGGCCCTGGAACGACTTGCAAGCGATGATGAGAGCCATGGCGGCCAAAGGCATCTGAAAATACTGGCGGAGATCACAAAACTGCGCCAGGCATGCTGCCACAGTGAACTGGTCAACAAAGAGATTTCCATTGCCAGCAGTAAACTGGCGGTTTTTTCCGACATTCTGGATGAACTGATCACCAATGGACATAAAGCCCTTGTCTTCAGTCAGTTTGTGGGACATCTCACCATTGTCCGGAAATATCTGGATGCAGCTGGAATCAGATACCAGTACCTGGACGGCAGTACGCCGGCTGCCCGACGACAGGAGGCGATCCATGGCTTTCAAGCCGGGGAGGGTGATGTGTTTTTGATCAGTCTGAAAGCCGGGGGCGTAGGGTTGAACCTGACAGCAGCGGATTATGTGATTCACCTGGACCCATGGTGGAATCCGGCGGTGGAGGATCAGGCATCGGACCGTGCCCATCGTATTGGTCAGCGCAGGCCTGTGACCATTTATCGATTGATAACCCGGGGAACTGTGGAAGAAAAAATTGTGCAGATGCATCGCCGGAAACGAAAACTTGCGGACAGTCTGCTCACGGGGAGCGACTTAAGCGGGAAAATGTCTGCCGAAGAACTTCTGGCTTTAATCCAAGATTAGTTTTTAAGGAATGAGACCAAAATAACTTAACCAGGGAGTGCGGGCGTCCCGCCCGCGCTACCGGATTTAGCAAAATGGGCAAGTTATTTAAGACCCGTTCCTAAATCTGCTCAATGTCAAACGGGTTGTCTGCAATTTCCCTTGGTTTTGCCTTATATAATTCGTCAAGAAAGTGAACTTGAAAACTTGCCGGACCATCTGCCTTTTCAGCGGCGCGGCAACCGGCCAGATTATAGACCGCGCTGCCTGTCAATGCTGCGATGAACCCGGAGGCCGCCGTTGCATAAACGGCCATGACGCCGCCTAAAGAACAGCCTGATCCGGTAATTTTTTCCATAAAGTGTGAGCCGCCATGTGAAACGGCAATAACCGAACCATCAGTAATTAAATCCTGTTTGCCCGATACGGCCACAGCCCCGCCTGTCCATCCGGCCGGGCCACAGCCGCAGCTCTGGCTGCGCTTACCGGATCCTGAGAATCCACACCCCGGACATTGGATGTTTTTGTGCCGCCGGCCAGCCCCCATAACCCGGCCAGGGCAATAATTTCAGAGGCGTTTCCACGGATGATAGCGGGTTTATAGGGTTTAAATGTCTGCAACAGCCGGGTGCGAAGATCACCGATGCCGATGGCCACAGGATCCAGAACCCATGGTTTCCCGCTGTTGTGCAGAATTTCTGCCATGCCGGGTAAAGTCTTTTCATATACCGGTGTCAGGGTCCCCACGTTTATGTATGCGGCACCGCCTGCCTGGGCCAGAAATTGGGCTTCATCCGGCAGATAGACCATGGCTGCCGAACCGCCCACGGCAAGTTGGGCATTGGCGACAAAATTGATGGTCACCGAGTTGGTAACGGACCCTGCCATGGGATTGGTCTGCCTTACGGTCTCAACGGCATGAATTATTCCGGTTTGAATGTCTCTTTTAAGACTCATTTATAATTACCCCTTATGCTGATATTATCCAGATCACGTTCAATGGTATGATCTTAAGTCCTGCGGTCACGGGGGTGAGTCTGTTACCCACAGACAGGCCCCCCCATTTATCTTTTGCTTTTTTTAACTTTTTTTTAGCTTTCTTGCCATCTCTTTTCCCAGGGTATTGGCATGTAAGCATATCCTGGAAATAAAAAAACTGTTCTGAGGCAGGGTCAGCGTGTATTATTAACCCAAACGCCACGCTTTATGAGGAAGACCAAATTTTTAGGAGATAACACATGAACATCAACGCCAGCATTATCGACAGCGGGTAACCGGTATTGTTGAGGATCACCCGGAGTGGTTGCCGGAAGGCTCTGATATTAACAAGAAGAAGTCAGGGGCATTTGTGCTGTTGTGCATCTCAACTTGCCTTGAGATGCCTCTTGAAGAAGCTGCGGAATTGATTACCGAAGGCGGCAACGATGCGGGGGTTGATGGACTCCATGTTGGTGAGGTGGAGGATGGGGAGTTCCTGATCACGGTCTTCCAGGGCAAATACAAGGTAAAGGATTTGGAAGGTGAGGCCATTGTCGAAGACATGAATTACATGCGCGTGTTGGTCGGACGTGTTTCAGTGCAAGAGATTCACAGGCTGTTTAATGACCATGGAGACAAGCTTCTGGAAAGAAATATTCGCCGCTACCTCGGCCTTCACACCAATCGCGTTAACACAGCGATTCATGAAACCCTCTGTGATCCAGAACGATCGGATAAATTTTACTTCTACAACAACGGCATCACAGAGGTCTGTGACAAATTTGATTACAATGCTTTTCAAACATCGGACTACAAAGTGCAGCTCAAAAATATGCAGGTCATCAATGGCGGTCAAACATGGATAAAGCCATAGGCGGAACCCGATTATTATTTTTTCTTATTTTCGCAGTGCTGACCCTGGTATGCCCGGCGGGAACATGCCGGGCCCAGAATCGCCTGACCGTGGACCGGGCTGTAGAGATTGCCCTTGAAAACAGCCTGCAGCGGCGCATGGCCGCAAAGGATGTGGAAATTGCCCAAGAGGGTCTTGCCCGGGCCAGGGCCGAGTTCGGACCGACTGTAACACTCCAGGGTGGCCTTTACCGGTATGATGACCCGCCCAGCCTGGTGCAGAGCAACCAGGGTCTGGCCAAGCTGAATAATCTCCTGTCTGCCATGACTTACGGCCAGGTCGCGGAAGTAAGCCTTCCCAGTGAGAGCCTCACCTATTACGGTGGACTGATCAAAGTGACCCAGCCTTTGTATACGGGCAATAAACTGACCGCCACCCGCCGCCTGGCCCAAGGCAACCTGGATAATGCCCAAAAAAACCTGGAAGCATCAGACAATGACCTGGCCTTGTCTGCCAGAAAAGCATTTTACACCGTAATTCTGAGCCGGCAGATGGCCGGGGCCATGGACGAGGCCGTGAAGAGCATGACCGGGCATGTCAAAGAGGCAACTGCCTTTCATGATCAGAAAATTGTTCCCAAACTGGATCTTTTGCGGGCCAAGGAAAAACTGGCGGATTTAAGGCAGCAGCAGCTATATGCCCATAATAATGTGGATCTTGCCCAGACCGCTTTGAACTATGTGCTCGGTGTGGACATGGATACCCGCTACACCTATGATGATACCCCCCGGACCCTGCCCATGCCCCGGGATCTTGAGACCTGTATAGAGATCAGCCTGGAGAACAGGCCGGAGATCGGCGCGGTGGAGGCACAGATCCGGATGGCAAACGAGCAGATCGCCATTGCGCAAAGTGACTATTTGCCCACCCTGGCCCTGGTGGGGGAAGCCCACCACTATGAACCTGAAAATGAGGACCCTTCCGCCCAGATCGGCATTGTGGCCAGCATTGATCTGTTTGACAATGGCCGAACCAGC
>AMWB02073286.1_pt1 | contig 13673 bp, 12 predicted proteins | sample 200311 | NCBI WGS metagenome assembly AMWB02 (sample SAMN02737377, study PRJNA173069) | bioreactor metagenome | biome: anode biofilm in microbial fuel cells | place: USA: California | collected 2010-12-16 | reverse complement strand
CAGATTTACAGTCTGCCCCAGTTGGCCACTTTGGTATCTCCCCGTCTCTACAGAGCATGTCCGGTCAGACATACTTCCTCATGATACAATGAGCCGATGAAGGGATTCGAACCCTTGACCTGCAGATTACAAATCAGCTGCTCTGGCCAACTGAGCTACATCGGCATTTGAAAGAACGACCGATTTCTGAGAATTTACCCTCAAAAATCGGTTTGCAAATGTAGGGATTTTAATTTCAAATCTCAAAATTATCGCAAGTTTTTTTGATACGAAGGGATTACTCCCCCCGCATCTTACCCTTCTGTTTGACAATCTGTCGCTTAAGAGCTGCTATGACCAGGTCCGTCGCCTCCTCGAATGTTTTACTCTGCTTGCGGGCAAAAAGCGGCCCCCCGGGATACTCTACCTTGATTTCCGTGATCTTATTCTCCTTCTCCTCATCATTGTCTAACTTCAGGAACACCTCGGTGCTTACAATATCATCACTGTACTGGGTAAGCTTGTTTACCTTCTGGGAAACAAAGTCGAGCAACTTCTTGTCCGCGTCAAACCTGATTGAATGGATCTGAATGTTCATGGCAGTACCTCCTTAATTTAATGGTTATGCTCTTGGATGAGCCTGTTTATATATTTTTTTCAACTGTTCAAATGTGTTGTGAGTGTAAACCTGCGTGGCCGACAGACTTGCATGACCCAAAAGCTCCTTGATGGAATTAAGATCTGCCCCGCGGTTCAGCATGTGGGTTGCAAAGGTGTGCCTGAGTACATGCGGACTCTTTTTTTCTATTGTAGTAACCATGGCAAGGTATCTTGTCACCAGATTGTAAACACCCTTGTCATACATTTTGTTCCCCCGGTCAGTAACGAAGAACCAACCGCCGGTGAGCCCGATCTCCTCACGTGCGGCAACATATGCACGCAGAGACCTTACGAAGCCGGCAGAAAGAGGTATAATCCTCTGCTTTCCACGCTTTCCCGTCACCCTCACCTGCCCTCCGGAGAGATCCACATCCGTATCTTGCAGGTTGATCAGTTCCGACCTCCTCATGCCTGTAAGATACAAAATTTCCACAACAGTCCTGTCTCGAAGACCTGAAAAATTATCTCCGAAATGAAATTCATCGAGGAGCTTGCCGAGCGCATCTTCGGCAACAAATACAGGGAGCTTTTTTGACTTCTTCGGGAGTTTCAATCCGGCTGCAGGATCGGCGCTGATCATCTCATGCCTCCGCATATACCTGAACAGGGCTCTCAAAGCAGAAATCTTCCTGTGTACCGTGCCGCTGGCAGCACCTCCCTCAAGCAGCGATACCATCCACCCCCTGACATCAGCGTGCGTAACAGAACAGGCATCAGCACCCGGACGCTCATTATCCAGCCATCTGAAAAACTGATTCAGATCATTATTATAGGATATGACAGTATGCCGCGAATATCTCTTCTCGGCAGTAAGGTATTGCAGGAACGATTCCTTTATTTTCATGAAAGGAACCCTTTTATTTTATTAATGAATTCAGGCGGCTGCAACGAAGAGACTACTCCTCCTCCTGCTGCATGTTCTGTACATAGATGGCCTTCTTTATCTCTTCCCTGCGACGAACCGAGGGTTTGACAAAAGCCTGACGTGCCCTGAGTTCACGGATTACACCCGTCTTCTCGAACTTCCTCTTGAATTTCTTCAGAGCCCTGTCTATGTTCTCACCTTCTTTTACCGGTACAATGATCATAATTGAACTTTATGTTAAAATCGAGGTGCAAAATTAATATCTCCGAAAATCATTTCAAAACTTTTGATGAAATAAATTCATAATCACCTCCTGAAGCTCCCCCCGAGGGCCTCACATAAGGTGCAATGCACTCAGCCTGCTCCGGGGTGATGACCCCGCTGCTGACCATCGCTCCCAGGGTGACAGGCTCATTACTTACTGTCCTGTACCTGGTAATTCTCCTTGCTGCCTCATAACCCAGGTAAGGGTGACGGGCCAGGTCACCGAAAGTGGCGCTGTCAAGTTGTATCGGCCTGACAGAGTCAAACGATACGGTCAGACGACTCTCAATTAACCTTACCACCGAGCTGTCAAGGCCGTAAACCTCCTTCAGCTGAGAACTCTCTACAAACCCTCCCAGAAGGCTGCGGTACCTGATGATCCGGACAGACAGCACAGGCCCTATGCCGGGGAGGGTTACAAGATCCTCTGCGGTGCAGAGGTTAAGGTCAATTTGACGCGGCGGGGCTGCTCCCTCTCCGGACCTGGCATTGTTTCCGGTCCCGGCATAGCTTCCGGATCCGTCAGACACCTGCACTGAAGACCCGAAGCTGTACCCCTGGTTATCAATGCCAGTTCTCCGGATGGATCCACCTACGGTACGGCCGTACGCACTCTCGCCGGCAGCACCTCCTGATCCGTTATAGCTGCCGTGGCCTGTGATTCTGTTACCGGATGCAGAATATTCATCCCCGATAATTATATAAGGTATCAGTCTTGAAGCAGTTGCCGTGTCAATGCCATATACACGTGCTATATCCTCCGGCCTGCGAAAACGTGCCCCGCTGTTCCTGTAATTGACCAGAGTCCGCGCCTGTCTCTCAGACAGTCCAAGGGCCTGCAACTCCTCCTGCGAGGCAGTGTTTGGATCAAATACAAACAGGGAGACTGAAACCTTCCCGGCATTTTCCGAGGCTGTTCCGGCATCCCTGTCAATTTCTGATACAGTCAGGAGCGGCAACTCCTCCGGGATCTTTCCGGGCCTGAAGACAACAATCCGGACCAGGAGAAAGGCGACAAGCATAATGGACAGCACATACGTCCCCCTCCGTTCCCGGCGGTCAAAACCAATAAGTGATGTGACGAATTTCCTTAAAGGCTTCATTAGCAATGCAACAAGACGACATTAAAGGTAATAAAAAATGGCATGCAATGCAATGGACAATAAAAAACAGGCAATTTACAACTGGGAAACTGGCCAATATGATTTGCAGACAGATGCCAATATGTTGGACATTGGCCAAAAAGAATTGCAGAACACCTGACCTTCTGACCTTCTGACCTAGAACGGATACCCTATCCCGATCACCATCGTCAGATCGTTCTTGCGGTCAAAGGGGCGGTTAAACGGGATCCACTTTGATCCCTCGCGGTCCTGAGGATCACGCAGCTTCAGCCCGAAATCAGCTCGCAGAAGTACAAACTTCAGGTCAAACCTCAGGCCCAGGCCGGTGCCCACGGCAATGTCATCCAGGAAGGTTCCGAAGCTGAACCGGCTTCCGGGGCGGTCAAAATCATCCCTTACTGTCCAGATATTCCCTGCATCAATGAAGGTTGCCCCTTCGAGTATCCAGAAGAGCTTGAAGCGGTATTCAATATTGGCCTCCAGCTTCATGTCGGCCGTCTGGTTTATGAATGCACTCTCCGGCAGTACATACGATCCGGGACCGAGAGTCCTCACCATCCATGCCCTTATGTCGTTGGAACCCCCGCCGAAGTACTGCTCCTCAAAGGGCATCACTTCGGAATTGCCGTAAGGCCATCCCACTCCGGCAAAGACCCTGTAGACGATGCTGCTGGCCTCGTTGAACCGGTAGTTATAGGCAGCATCGACCTCCCCCTTGAGAAACTGTGCAAAAGGCTGACTGAAGAGATGATATGTCCCGTCTGATGCCGTCTGCGCGTTGGCTGTACGGTAGACCGCATCGAGAAGGTTGCCGGCTATATCGAATCCTACGCGAATATTCCAGTAATCCTTCGACTTTTGAATCATCTGGTTGTTAAAAACAAAGTCATACCTGCCTCCTACAATCCTTACGTCGCGGAGCGAATTGGCAAAGTAGGGCATTGTGTCGATCACTGCCTGGTACTCAGGATTGATGTAGTGCAGCTTTACTACGTTGAGGGATAGCGGATTGACACTGAATTTAGTATACCTGTTACCGTTCCATGAATACCCGAGGGAGATGTTTGCCACTGACCTGCTGAACACCGGAAGCTTCTGGTAGTTGTAACCTGCCTGCAGTACCGTACGGGGATCCCTGTTACGGATGAAGGCCTCCTTTGCCGGGAAAGGGATCATGAACTTCGGTATCCTGAGGTTGGCCTCGATGCCGTACTGCTGGGTATTCCTGAATCCGCTTACGTCCTCTGTAAGGGTCTCGTAGGCTCCCTTCAGTTTCATACTGAAGACTTCTGCTCCCCTGAGAAGGCTCTTGTTCTGGTAGATCAGGTTCAGCGCTCCGCCAAGATTTCCGCCGGTATTCGTACCCTCGAGCTCGACAGTGAACGATTGCCTCTGCATCGGAGTAAGCTGGATGACTGCGTCAAGCATGCCTTCATCGCGCCTCTGCCCTGTTGCACTATGCACGTCAATGAACGAGACATTTACAAGCCTGTGGTTGCGAAGATCCGTAAGGTGTGACTGGGTCCGCTCTACATTTGTGACACTGAAGAGAGACCCGGGTGAGATGTAGATGGACTGAGCCAGGACCTCGGGCTTGACCGTTGTCCGTCCCGGAGGTGCTATGAAATGTATCCCTCCGTAAAATGTGGTATCCAGGCTCCCGGTGTATTCCTCCCCACCGGTCAGAGCTGTCCTGGGATCAAACTCAGGATAAACAAGTATATCACGTATACGGTACATCAGGTGGTTTTCCGTCTTCTGCTGACCCCTGCTGTCAATGGTCTCTCTTGGGGATACAACATACCATACAATCACCTGGTGCTTCATCAGCGAACTGTCAATCCGGTAGGAGATATTTTCAGTGGAGAAGGTGTAAAAACCTATATCCCTGATGAATCGCTCAAGCCTCTGACGTTCTTTCCGCAACAGGTCCACGTCATATATCATACCCCTCTCCAGAAGACAATTCATGGTGTCTATCAACACCTGGCCGCGAAGAACGGAATCCTGTATGTCGTAGCGGATGTCAGCAATTGTGTAAGGTTTACCGGGAATGACGTCATATACTACCTTCGCCTCATCACCATCGCTCCTGACAGTGTCGGAGACCCTGGCATTGAAGAATCCTTTCGACCACAGGTAGCTTTGTAACTGTCCTGCCGACCGTTCCGAAGCTTCCTCGTCCAGTATAACGGGTTCCTCGCCTATCCTGCGGAGCCATCCATGCGGCCATTTTTCCTTTTCAAGGTTCGACAGGTTATAGAGACCCAGGTGGAATCTGACCCCGAAGATCTTCTTGTTGGGCTGCTGCCTGATATACGGTTTCATTGCTGCGCGGCTCACCGAGGAAGGCAGCGGAACACCTGAAGAGGTGACGGCAATCTCATTGCTCTTGAGAAGCCGGTCGCCAGACGGGACATATTTTGTAGGGTTACAGGAGAGGGTTGTGAAAATTATGAATGAGATCAGAACCAGTTTGGCGCCGGTAATTTTTATATTTGCTTTCTGACAGATCACTTTCCCGATGAGAGTAGTGCACGCAAATATACCATTATAAACTCTATTTTCAATTAAGGCATGATGCTTAAGATGATCACCCGCAACCAGGTAAAACTGATACTCTCACTGCAGAAAAGGAAGGTCAGGGAGGAGAACTCCCTTTTCGTTATAGAGGGAGACAAGCTTGTCAGGGAGTATATCCTTGCGGGTAACCGTGTGGTGCTGCTGGCGGGCAAGCCCGAATGGCTTGACGGTGAGCCTGAAGCGGTCATCACGGGAGCAGAAGAGGTTGTCTCCGTGAGCTACGAGGAGCTGAGGCGGATCAGTTCGCTGCGAACTCCGCATAACGTACTGGCGGTAGCTCCCATGAGGAGAGAGATATTCAGTGAAGAGATTCTTCATGGCCGGCTCATACCGGCGCTGGAATATGTGCAGGATCCGGGCAATCTCGGAACCATCATCCGGATTGCAGCATGGTTCGGCATGGGAGATATCCTCTGCTCTACCGACTGTGTCGACTTCTACAACCCGAAGGTCATTCAGGCCACAATGGGCGCATTCATGCATGTCAATGTATGGTACAGGCCGCTTGACAGCCTTCTCGGCAATGCTGTCAGCGAGGGGATACCCGTTTACGGAACCACAATGGACGGCACCCCGGTCTATGAGTGTGACCTGAGCCGCGAAGGTATCATTCTCTTCGGCAATGAGTCAAAAGGTATCAGTGAGACACTTCTCAGGCATGTAACCAGACGCATCACGATCCCCGGGCCTCTCCGTCCGCTGGCAGGTCTGGAATCACTGAATGTCAGTATGGCCGCTGCGATAGTCTGTTCAGAATTTGCCAGGAGAAGAACCTGAGAATTTGCGAGTTGAGATTTGAGATTTGAGATATTGGCAACACTACTGCCTATTGCCTAATGCCTGAGCTACAAGCATCCCGTCCACAGCCGAAGAGACTATCCCTCCCGCGTATCCGGCGCCCTCGCCTGCCGGCCAAAGTCCTTCGATCCCTTCTGCATGCAACATGACAGGGTCACGCAGCACCCTTACCGGTGATGAGGTGCGTGACTCCACCGCAGCCACCAGGGCCTCCCCGGTGAGATAACCTCTCATCTTTTTGCCGAACTCCCTGAATCCCTCCCTAAGCCTGGAAGAAATGTCTGAAGGAAGCCACTCATGCAGTGCTGACGGTGTAAGACCAGGGAAGTATGAACCCGCCGGCAGTGAAGAAGATGCTCTTCCCTCAACAAAGTCAGTCAGACGTTGTGCCGGGGCGTGCTGGGTCATTCCTCCCTCCTGCCATGCAAGCCTTTCCAACGCGTACTGATATTCGATTCCGGCAAGAGGGCCGGTGCCGTAGCGAAGGGCATCCTCCTCGCGAATCTCCGTGACAATGCCGCTGTTGGCCCAGCGTGAGTTGCGTCGCGAGGGCGACATGCCGTTAACCACCACCTCCTCCGGGGCTGTTGCCGAGGGGACCATAAATCCTCCGGGACACATGCAGAACGAGTAGACACCTCTTCCGCCGGCCTGTGTCACCAGGTTATAGGCAGCGGCAGGAAGAAATTCTCCTCTTGCCTTACCGTGATACTGTATCCGGTCAATCAGCTCCTGCGGATGCTCCACCCTCACCCCCATTGCAAACGGTTTGAAGGCGAGTCTTACCCCTTCTCCCTGAAGAAGGCTGTAAATATCCCGGGCAGAGTGTCCGGAGGCAAGTATCAGGTCGCCAGCTGAATATCGTTCGTTCCCATTGACAGTAATGTTCCTGAAACGCCCTCCGCTGACATCAATGCCCGTAATACGTTTGCCGAAGAGCACCTCTCCTCCGGCATCGGTGATGCTCTTCCTGACATTGGTGATGATACCAGGCAGCCTGTCGGTTCCCAGGTGGGGATGAGCCTCGTAGAGTATTGCCGGATCGGCGCCATGCATAACAAGGAGCTCAAGTACACGCCTGTTGTCACCTCTCTTCTTTGATCTTGTGTAGAGTTTGCCGTCGGAAAAGGTTCCGGCGCCTCCCTCACCAAAGCAATAGTTGGAGTCAGGGTTAACGATCTGCTTTGTGCTTATCGCCGCCACATCACGCTTGCGGCCGTGGACCTCCCTGCCCCGCTCGAGCACCACAGGCCTGAGTCCCGCTTCGATGAGTGCCAGGGCAGCAAAGAGCCCCGCCGGACCGCTTCCTGCAACAAGCACCTCGCGTGATCTTGTGACATCAGAAATTCTGAGGCGATCCGGTTGAATAACCGCCTCGCCGGGTAATGCAATCTGGACGGTAATGTTGATCTTTATATCCGGCTTGCGGGCATCAACGGATCGTCTGATGATTCGTATGATGAAATCCTTCTTCCCGCTTTTCTTTTCGAGGTATCTCCTCAGGGCTGCCTCATCAAAGGCGACATGAGGGGACAGGACCAGGCTCAACTCCTCCGGCATGACTACTCAAAATGAAATGAGAGTACCCACATCTGTGATCTCAGTGACTCTATATCATTGTAATGCTGAGGATAACCAGCATTGTAATTCAGGATGTCACGGAGACCGTTTGACATCTTGGCTTCAATGGTCAGTTTGAAATAGGGAAGGTAGAAGTCAATGCCCGCTCCCACCTCGTAATAAAGATCTGCCTTATTGAGTCTCAGGTAGTTTCCGTCACCTTCATAGTTTGGGCCGGTCAGCTCCTTCTTCCCTGCAAGGTCATATCTGAAATTGATCCCTCCGATAATATAGGGTCTCGAGTTGTTCAGCCTCATCCCTTTTGCCTTCAGCAGCAGAGGAAATTCAAGGTAGGAGGATTCGAGCTGGATGGAGTCAATCTTTGTGCCCTCGCTGTTGAAGAAACTAAGGTTACGCTGGCCGAATGAGACTCCCGGCAGAAACCTTAGGTCAAGATATGTGGAAGGCCTGTAGTCGGTAACTATCTGGATATTGATACCTGGTTTCAGGGCAGTCACCTCGGCAAGATATTCTGATCCGGGTTTCATTTTAACTTTGAAATCCATGGTGTTCATACTCATGCTGAAACCGAAATGCAGCAGCCGGTCATCATAATTCGAGTCGTTTTTGGGCTTGGCTTTCTGGGCAGCCAGTACGACAGGAATAAGAAGCAGGATGATAAATATGGCAGTTCTTTTATACACGCTTCCGAAGGATCCTGTTAAATATAACGGAAAACCTGGATTTTATTGTGCAAGATATGTGCCAGGCCTGAACCCGCTGTAGATGCTTGCAATGCCCCCGGAGAGACGCCTCTGGCTCACCTGTATGAAACCGGCACTTGAAAGAAGTGCCAGGAATTTTTCATTGTCCGGGAATGACATCACTGAATCAGGGAGGTAGCTGTAAGCCTCAGGGTCACCTGAGACCCACCTCCCAATCAGCGGCAGTATCCTCCTGAAGTAGAATCCGTAAAGCTGTTTCAGCGGGAAGATGGAAGGTCTTGAGAACTCCAGCACCATGATCATGCCGCCCGGCCTGAGGACCCTGAACATCTCCTTAAGCCCCCTGAGGGTATCTTCGAGATTCCTGACACCGAAAGCTGACATTGCTGCCTCGAAGGTTTCGTCCGGAAATCCCGTTGCCAGTGCATCTCCACTCAGCAGTTCGATCCGCCCTGAGTAACCCTTTCGGGCAATCTTTCGCCTTCCCTCCTCAAGCATTCCGGAGCTGAGGTCAATACCGATCACTTTCTCAGTTCCCAGCCGCATTGCCTCTATGGCCAGGTCACCGGTTCCGGTAGCCACGTCAAGGATGGTACGCGGCCTGGCGTGCCTTCCGATCATATCAACGGCTTTCCTTCTCCAGCTCCTGTCAGTGCCGAGGGAAAGAAGATGGTTCAGCAGATCGTAATGCCTTGATATTGAATTGAACATCCGCTCAACCTGCTCCGCCGGTGGACCATTTTTCCGGTTTACGTCATGCATCGTTCTCAATTCGTTATGCGGCTCGTCATGCTTTTCATGCATCACTGGATGACGGTTTCATGTCTTTACTGTGCATTTGACAGATGATTTTCCAGTCAGCCGGCAAAGATACCCTTAATATTTTTACATTTACTGATCTGAAAAAGTTATGCTATGCAAAAGACAGTACTGATTACAGGAGCGACTTCAGGGATTGGGGAAGCCGCCGCGTTAAAATTCGCAGAATCATCTGACAGACTGATTATTACAGGAAGAAGAAACGAAAGGCTTAAAGAGATGGCTGATCATCTCAGGAGCACTTACGGGACGGAAGTGCTGACCTTATGCTTTGATGTGAGAGACCGTGAAGAGGTGATAAAGCATCTCGGCGGGCTTCCTGACGGGTGGAGGCAGATTGACATTCTGATCAACAACGCCGGACTGGCAGTTGGCCTCAGTCACATCGACGAAGGTGACACTGACGACTGGGACAGGATGATTGACACCAACGTGAAGGGACTCCTCTATGTCACGCGGGTGATAGCGCCTATGATGGTCAGCAGAGGCTCAGGGCATATCTTCAACATCGCCTCAATCGCCGGCAAGGAGGTATATGAGAACGGGTCGGTCTATTGCGCCTCCAAGCATGCTGTTGATGCACTCTCGAAGGCCATGCGCATTGATCTTCTGAAGCACGGCATCAAGGTTACAAACATTGCGCCTGGCATGGTGGAGACAGAGTTCTCTCTTGTCCGCTTCAAGGGTGATGAGACGAAGGCTTCGTCAGTATACAACGGGCTTGAGCCCCTGCGGGGCGAAGACATCGCGGATGTGATTCACTACTGTTCAAGCCTGCCGGACCATGTCTGCATCAATGACCTGGTCATCACCCCGACGGCGCAGGCAAACGCCACGAACACTTTCAGAAAAAACAGATAGCCATGAAAAGAAAGTTTTTTGCAGTTGTTATGTTTACTGCCCTGCTATTATGCAGTGCAGTCAGTCTGAACGGTATTGACACCTCCGACACCAGGATGCTGTCACAACCCGCTGTCAGTAAATCACACATTGCATTCATCTACGCAGAGGATCTCTGGATAATGAATGCCGACGGCACAAACCCCCGCAGGCTGACAGTTGACGAGGGGATTGAGGGTGAACCATGTTTCTCTCCTGACGGGAGGCTGATAGCCTTCAGCGCCCAGTATGACGGCAACACCGATGTATTTGTCATCCCTGTTGAGGGGGGAGTGCCGGTGAGGCTCACGTGGCACCCCGGAAGCGATGCAGTAAGAGGTTTTACCCCCGACGGAAAGAAGGTACTGTTCATCTCACAAAGGGCTGCATTCACAGGAAGGTACTCACAGCTCTTTACGGTGGGGACTGACGGAGGATACCCTGAACAGCTGGGTATACCCAATGCCTATTATGCCTCCTGGTCACCTGACGGAAACAGGATGGCTTACACCCCCCTGTCTCCTGTACACGCCCAGTGGAAAAACTACCGCGGGGGAACCGCATCAACCATCTGGCTCTTCACCTTTGCAGACAGGTCAGTGATAAAAGTGCTCCAGCCACAGGGAGGATGCAATGATACTCACCCGATGTGGGTCGGTGACAGGATATATTTCCTCAGTGACAGAAACGGCGAGTTCAACTTGTTCTCATGTAATGGCAGCGGCGCCGACATCAGGCAGCACACAACCTTCACCGACTTCCCTGTGATCAGCGCTTCGGCTGCCCCGGGAAAGATCGTATTTGAACAGGCCGGATACCTTCACTCATTTGACCTCGCCAGCGGTGTACAGGCAAAAATGAAGGTGGGAATCGCCGCTGACCTGCTCGAGCTTCGCCCGCGCTACCTTCAGGGATTCAACTATATCCGCAGCGCTGACATCTCGCCTACCGGAAGCCGTGCAGTCTTTGGCTTCAGGGGAGAGATCATCACCCTGCCTGCAGAAAAGGGAGACCCGCGCAATATAACACAGACTGCAGGCTCACATGAAAAATACCCGGTCTGGTCCCCTGACGGAAAGCAAATTGCTTATTTCTCTGACGCCTCAGGCGAATACCAGCTCTGCATTAAACAGCAGGACGGCAAGGGAGAACCGCAGGTGTTTGACCTGCCGGGAACAGGATTCTATGCCTACCCGAAGTGGTCTCCCGACAGCAGGAAAATAAGTTTCACGGATAACGGCAGAAACCTGTGGCTGCTTGACATACCTGCCTCAACAGTCAGGAAGATTGATTCGGATGAGATGTACTTCCCCGGACCTTTCAGGGAGATGTTCGGCGACTGGTCTTCTGACTCCCGGTGGATCGTCTACACGAAGATGATGAACACATTCTTCAGGGTTGTCTACCTCTATTCAGCGGACCAGCAGAAATCATTCGCCGTAACTGACGGACTGAGTGATGCAGCAGAGCCGGTTTTTGATCCCAGCGGTGACTATATCTATTTCCTAGCATCCACTGACGCCGGCCCGGTCATAAACTGGTTTGACCTCTCAAGCGCAGACATGAGGATGAGCAGTTCTATATACCTCGTGACACTACGCAAGGATCTCGTTTCGCCATTTGCGAAGGAGAGCGACGAGGAGAAGGGGCCGGAGGAGAAGACCGATGCAGAAAAACCTGCTCCGGCTGTTGCTGCAAAGGGTGCTTCAAAAGTCTCAGCGAAAACGCAGGCCAGGGCTCCTGCGGCAGAAAAGAGCGAAGTGCTGAAGATAGAGACTGAAGGCCTGCAGGAAAGGATAGTGAATGTCCCGGTATCACCGGGGAACTATGCCGAACTTGGTGTGGCCGGAGCAGGTGAGATTCTCTATGTCGTCAGACCGGCTGACGGCGATGCATCAGTCCTGAGAAAATATAATCTCAAGGAGAGGAAGGATGAGGAAGTGATGGAGCTTGACAGCTATATCGTCTCGGCTGACCGCAAGAAGATGCTGTACGTCAAGGGACAGACTGTCGGCATTACGGCAGCAGGGCGGAAACCTGAACCTGGCAAGGGAATCCTGAATACCAGTGCCATCTCCGTCAGGATTGATCCGCTGGAAGAATGGCCCCAGATATTCGATGAAGCATGGAGGGTCAACCGTGATTATTTCTATGACCCGGGAATGCACGGGGCTGACTGGAAAGCGATGAAGGAAAAATATTCACAATTCCTTCCGCACCTGACATGCCGGAGTGATCTGAACAGGGTTATACAGTGGATGTGCAGCGAGCTGGGTGTAGGGCACCACCGCGTTGGCGGAGGCGACAGACTAGGATCACCGCAGAGGATCGGCGGAGGGCTTCTCGGTGCCGACTTCTCTATTGAAAACAACAGGTACAGGCTTAAGAATATCTATGGCGGTCTGAACTGGAACCCCGATCTAAGGTCTCCTCTTACTGAACCCGGGTTAAACGTTAAAACGGGAGAATACATCCTTGCCATCGATGGCAAGGACGTGACCGCAGACAAAAATATCCACAGTTTTCTGGAGAACAGTGACGGCAAGATCGTGGAACTGACTGTTAGCCCTAACCCCGGTTATGAGGGATCGAGAGTCATCAGGGTAGTGCCCGTGGGCAGCGAGATGGGCCTCCGGAACCGCGACTGGGTTGAGGGTAACCTGAAGAAGGTGACCGAGGCAACTGACGGAAAGGTGGCCTACGTTTATGTTCCCAACACCGCAGAGCAAGGTCATGAATACTTCAAGAGGTATTTCTTCCCGCAGGCAAACAGGAAAGCCATCATCGTAGACGAGAGATTCAACGGCGGCGGTATGATTGCCGATTACTACATTGATCTCCTGACCAGGCCGCTGCAGTCATACTGGAATATGAGGTACGGCAACGACCTGAAGACTCCCAGTGCATCTATACAGGGGCCGAAGGTGATGATCATTGACGAGACCGCAGGGTCCGGGGGCGACATGCTTCCATGGATGTTCCGCAAGTTTGGTGTCGGTACGCTGGTCGGCAAGCGAACCTGGGGAGGTCTGGTAGGCACTCTTGGATTCCCCGAACTGATGGATGGTGGAATGGTTACGGCACCCAACCTGGCTATTTGGACTGAAGACGGGTTTGTTGTGGAAAATGTAGGTGTGGCGCCAGATATCGAAGTGGAGCAGTGGCCGGCAGATGTGCTGGACGGAAAAGATCCTCAACTGGAGAAAGCTATTGAGGTGGCTCTCAGGGAACTGGAGAAGAATCCGCCTGCAGAACCGGTCCGGCCGCCCTATCCGGTCAGGGTCAGGAAATAGAAGGCCGAGCGTATAAAATGACCCGGTGGGTCATTTTAGCGAAGGAGCCAGACTGCAGGAGAAGCAGCAGGCAGAAGTGTTGACAAGACATGCCCGAAGGTCGTAGACCTTCAAGAATTGCAGG
>AMWB02155837.1_pt2 | contig 13676 bp, 14 predicted proteins | sample 200311 | NCBI WGS metagenome assembly AMWB02 (sample SAMN02737377, study PRJNA173069) | bioreactor metagenome | biome: anode biofilm in microbial fuel cells | place: USA: California | collected 2010-12-16 | reverse complement strand
ACCAAGAAAAACCTGATCCTCCAGGGGCCGCCAGGAACTGGAAAGACCTGGCTGGCCAAAAGATTGGCATTTGCGCTGATAGGGCAACGCGATGACAGCAAAGTCCGACCGGTTCAGTTTCACCCGAACCTTTCTTATGAGGACTTTATTCGTGGTTGGCGACCGGTTGGCGATGGAAAGCTTACACTGGTAGATGGACCTTTTGTGGAGATGATGAAGGCAGCCGCGAAAGATCCCATGTCAAGGCACGTCGTCGTCATTGAAGAGATCAATCGCGGAAACCCCGCACAGATTTTCGGCGAGATGTTGACGCTGCTCGAGGTGGATAAGCGAACGCCGAATGAAGCATTGGAGCTTTCCTACAAACGTTCGGATGGTGAGCGGGTTTTTATTCCGGACAATCTATACGTCATCGGCACGATGAATATTGCAGACCGCTCTCTCGCGCTGGTTGATGTTGCGTTGCGTCGCCGTTTTGCCTTCATCGATCTGGAACCCACCCTTGGCAAGCCTTGGCACGACTGGGTTCAATCCCAATGCGGCATTGATTCAGAAATCCTCGTTGAGATCGAGAAGCGTCTCAATGCTCTGAACAACGATATCTCAGCTGATACCGGTCTCGGGCCTCAGTTCCGAGTGGGGCACAGCTATGTCACACCTCCGTTCGATGTTCCGATTAGTGATGCTCGGGAATGGTTCCGCCAGGTCGTTGACACCGAGATCGGGCCGTTGCTCGATGAATACTGGTTCGATGCGCTTGAAAAATCTCAGAAGGCCAGGAAGCTCCTGCTTGAAGGATTCTGATTATGGCCATTGCTGCTGCCAACTTGATGTCAGACGCCTATGAAGGGATCGGTCGTATTGGCCGCATCCCGGTGCGCAACCTTTGGCTGCTAATGCTGTATGCATCGGATCTCTTCCGGGTTCTCGAAAATAAAAACGTAGCCGTAGAGGATAACCCCGATGACATTCCGGATCTGGTCGCAGAAATGCTCTGTCATCAGGTCGAGCGCCGCATTCAACGCAACTTGAGTTATGGGTACCAATCCCGGGAAGCTGTTCTTGGTCGTGTGCGCGGACGCATTGACTTGCTGAACACCGAAAGACATCGATTACTTGATCGAGGAAAGGTAGCTTGCCGCTTCAACGAATTGACTGTCGATACTGCCCGAAACCGTTATATCCGAGCAGCGCTAGAGGAAATTTCCAAAATAGTCGACCGTGATGGACTGGCTCATCGATGCAGATCGTTGGCGGCAAGCTTAAGGATTATGGGAGTAACCGGGGAGCGGCCAAGGCGTGGCGAGGGGCCCATCGACCGCTTCGGCAGACACGATGCAGATGACCAACCAATGGTTTCTGTGGCGCGGCTGGCCTTCAACCTTGCCTTGCCTACGGAATCCGCAGGCGCGAAAAACCTGTCGTTACCGGACAGAGAAATTACCTGGATTAGGAAGCTTTACGAGAAAGGCCTCGCGGGTTTTTACGATGTCGTGCTTTCCGGGAAAGGATGGCGTGTTGACGCTGGCAAAACGATTGGCTGGCTGGTTGAAAACAAGAGTCCGGGCATCGATAAAATCCTCCCCTCTATGAGAACCGACATCATCCTTAACCATTCGGACGCGGGACGCCGCATTGTCATAGACACCAAGTTCAACTCCGTGGTGACATGTGGCTGGTATCGGGAAAAAACACTGCGAAGTGGATATATCTATCAGATTTACGCTTACTTGAGGTCCCAGGAAGGCAACGGCGACCCGCTCGCGGAGCGCGCCTCGGGACTGCTCCTTCACCCCTCAGTGGGCGATATGGTTAACGAGGCCGTTGTGATCCAGAACCATGAGATTCGATTTGCCACCGTTGATCTTGCAGCGACGGCAAAGGAAATCCGAGAGCAGCTTTTGCAGGTTCTGGAACTTAGAGGACGTTCTTGATTAAGGTGACTAAATTTATAGGAAGCGTGATGTCAGCCATGGACATTCGACAAGAATGCCGTCTCCCAACCAGCGGGTCGAGAGGGGCAGGCCCCTCACCCGCGCGTTAGCAGGCAAATTAGCATTCCTTCTCATGGTATAGGAAAGATAGTAACGGTTTCAATGTGTGAAGCAGTGTGCGGCTATAAACTCAAGGTCGACCATCACGTCGATAGAAAGAAGCTGGTTTTAATATGGAGAAATAAAATCATGACAAAAACACTATACGCAACATATGATGGACATGTTCTCATGCCTGAAGGAAAAGTTGATTTGTTACCAAATCAACGGTATTTAATTCGGATTGAGGTAATGACGAATAAAAAACCTAAACGAAAGAAGAAAATCCTTCAAAGGCTTTCGGCACGGGCAGTGAATTTGGGAATTTCCGATCTGGCTGCGCAACATGATCATTACTTATGCGGAACGGAAAAACGATGACCAAACCGATTTTTGTTGATACCAGCTATTTCCTGGCGTTGGTAAATTCTCACGATGAATTCCATCAACATGCCTCAATTTTGGGTGATCAGATTGAAGCTAAGCTCATCACGGCTGAAGCCGTTCTAACTGAAATCGGTAATGCATTGGCCAAATCCCAATGGCGAGAATTGGCAGTTGTTACTCTGAATGACCTTCGCGATGATGAAGATGTTGAAATTCTATCAATCACTCCTCAACTTTTTTCAAAAGCGCTCAAATTTTATTCATCACGTATGGACAAAGAATGGGGTCTTACAGATTGTATTTCCTTTGTCGTGATGAAAGAACGTAAGTTGACTGATGCACTGACAACAGATCATCATTTTGAGCAAGCAGGATTCAAATCTCTGTTACGCGACGTGGGAAAATGAAGCGCTAACTGGCCGCTCCACCAGACGCCGTATGACGTCCGGATTTTCAATTGCCATTCGTACATGGTGAGCCCTTCTCGAATATCATTTGTTGTTTTGCTTTACATATGGTTATTCCAAATGTAAAGCAAGCTTACATGATACTAAGGGATTCGGTATTTTCTAATTTACCGTTTATTACAGTATCTATGTCTTTCTATTTATTGGTGCAAGAATTTATAAACGGTAATTTGGTTTTTTCTTCGTCCCTAAGACCTTTCTGGCTAAAACGAATCGAACAGGCATGAGAGGAAGCTATCACGCAAGAACACCTTGACAATGCATGCCTTCAAATGTACGGTTTACATGTACATAAAATACGGAGAATTCCCATGATTCAAGTAAATGTCACGGAGCTGCGAAACCATCTCCCCGTCTATATGGGCAAGGTGAAAGCGGGTGAAGAGGTGGCGGTGACATCACGGGGTAAGATCATCGCCCGGTTGGTTCCGGAAGTGGATGAAAGCAGCGCGGCGCGCCGGCGTCTGGAGGCGAGCAGAATAGATAGCTGGGTGGGGGATGTGGTCGCGCCAACCGGCGAGATGTGGGAGGTGGAGCATGATACTCCTTGACACATGCGTTATGATTTTCGACGCACTGGCTCCGGAACAACTCAGTAAAAAGGCGCTGACGGAACTGGAGAAAGGGAGACAGGCAAACTCTCTTGCCTGCAGCGATATTTCACTCTGGGAAATCGCCATGCTCATGAGCATGGGAAGGATCAAAACCGCCATGCCGCCACGGAGTTTCCTTGCCGATGTCGTGGCGGTGAACAGGTTACACGTGCTGCCGATCATACCGGAAATCGCCTGCCAGGCCGCTTATCATACCGATTTCATCCATGTCGATCCCGCTAACAGGATCATTGCAGCCACGGCACTGCACCACAAGGCGCTCCTTTTGACCTGCGACACCAAGTTGCGGGAGATAAAAAGCCTGAAAACTGCATGGTAAACTGAAAACGCTTGATATGAATTTGCACAAATACTTTCATCAGGTTTATAAGGTCTTTTTAGAATATGAATAGCGAGAACAATCGGATTTGCGAGAAAAAATATGTTGTACCGTTTCATGATCTGGATCCCATGCAGATCATGTGGCATGGCAATTATCTTAAGTATTTTGACATGACCCGGTCGGCGCTCTTTGCCAATGCAGGGGTGGACCTGTTCGGTTATTTTAAAAATACCAATTATCTTTTCCCCATCACCAAAACGATGACCAAACATATCGTATCCCTTCGATATCTGGATGAATTCAAATGCCAGGCAACTGTCCTTGAAGCGCAATACAAGATTGTTATGGATTTTCAGATCAGACTCGTTGAAAGCAACCAGATCTGTGCCAAGGGAAGAAGCGAGCAGGTTGCTGTGAAATATCCTGAAAAGGAAATCATGTTCGAAATACCGGAGGAAATCCGGAAGGCATTGGGTTTTTAGTCATGCCAGCCGATTTTCAAAACGCCTTTATTGCCGGGTTCGAGCGAATCAAGGCCTGGTCTGATGTACTGGATCATATCAACGTTTTTCCGGTTGCGGATGGCGATACCGGGCGCAATCTGATCATCAGTCTCATCCCCCTGCGATATCCGGATAAAGACCGGGAAACGACAATTACCAGACTGCTTCTGTCCGCCCGCGGGAATTCAGGAAATATCGCGGCCCGTTTTTTTGGCGGGTTTCTGATGGCGGATTCGTTCCTGCTGCTTCCGAAAGCAGCCAAAGAAGGAAGGGATCTGGCCTGGCAGGCGGTTCATAATCCCGTGCCGGGAACCCTGCTGACGGTTTTTGATGCGCTGGCTGGATTTTTGGAAGACCACCCGTTTGAAGCCGCTCCGGAATATGTCTCAAGGATTATCGATCGTCTTGAAATGGCCGTCCTGTCCACTCCCGAACTTCTTCCAAAGCTGAAAAGAGCCGGAGTTGTCGATTCCGGCGCCTTGGGAATGTATATTTTTCTGGAAGGGTTTTTTAAAAGCCTTATCGGCCAAACCGACCGGTTTCGCTCCATTTCACAGATATTTAAAAATCAAATGGAAATATCCGCTTCTTTTCAGGAAGATCTTCAAGATGAATATTGTGTCGATACGGTCCTTCGCGTGGATGGCGATATAAACGAAAAAATCGACAGGCTTTCCATTTACGGTAAGAGCGTGGTTGCGATTCCCCACCAGGACTGCCTGAAAGTACATTTTCACACGCATAGCACTCAGGAGGCCAAACACCGGATGGCATCCCTGGGCGATGTCCTGCAATGGACCGATGACAACATCTCCATTCAGATTGCGGATTTCAAACGGCCCCACGGACAGGGGTCCATTCATATCATGTCGGACGCAGCCGGGTCTTTAACGCGCGAGGATTCCCGGAATCTGGGGATCACCCTTCTGGACAGTTATATTACCGTCGGGGAAAAATCACTGCCTGAGACCCATTTTTCTGCAGCGGAACTGTATCAATCCATGCATGCAGGCGTGAAAATATCCACGGCGCAGGCCTCTGTTTTCGAAAGGCATCAATATTATCAGCGGGTTGTCAATCAATATCCGAAAGTGTTGTATCTTTGCGTGGGCTCGGCTTTTACGGGAAATTTTGATGTTGCTTCAGCCTGGAAGAAACTGAATGACCCGGACAATCGTCTGACCGTATTAGATACAAAGGCGGCATCCGGCCGCCTGGGGCTAATTGCAATAGCAGCGGCCAGGTATTCGGCCCGATCCGCTGATCCGGATGCAGTCATCGAATTTGCAAAAAGAGCGATAGATGCCTGCGAGGAATATGTCTTTATCGATAAGCTTAAATATCTGGCAGCCGGGGGGCGAATCGCCAGGCCTCGCGCATTTTTCGGTGATATGTTTCATGTAAAGCCGATTATCACGCCGACGGGCGAAGGTGCTAAAAAAGTCGGAGCCGTAAAAGACCGGGATGAACAGCTTAAATTTGCAATGGAAAAGCTTGATGCATCCCTTGCAACAGGTTCAGCCCCCTGGATCATGCTGGAGTATTCGGACAATTTTGCCTGGGTTAACGATACCGTGAAAAAACAAATCGAAAAAACATCCCCTTTATCCGAGATTTTTTTGCAGCCCCTGTCTTTAACATCCGGTGCCCACATGGGACCGGGGACCTGGGCGATGGCGGTTTTGCCGGGAAAGTTTAAAGAATGAGCTCATTTGATGCCGGAAACAAGGGAAGATTTGCAATTATTATTCCGGTCTACAACCATGAAAACGCTGTTTCAGACGTGATAAGAAAATCCCTTTGTCTGAACTATCCGGTATTTGTCGTCAATGACGGTTCCACGGATTCAACTGCGGACAGAATCAAGAACCTTCAAGGTATCAGCACGTTGCACCACAATGAAAACAGGGGAAAGGGAGCGGCGATTCTGACCGGTTTTGCACGGGCCGCCCAGGTTGCCGATTGGGCCATTACCATCGATGCGGATGGTCAGCATGACCCGCAGGATGCACTGAAGTTGGTACAGGCAATCCCCGACAATGCGCGGCCGATTGTGATCGGGAAAAGAGAGGGAATGGCCGGAATCCATGTTCCCTGGACCAGCCGGTTCGGGCGCAAGTTCTCAAATTTTTGGGTATTGCTTTCAGGTGGTCCCCGGATATCAGATTCGCAAAGCGGGTTCAGAATATACCCTTTGCCTGAAGCAATGCGCTTGCGTGTCACTGCAAAACGATACCAGTTCGAGGTCGAGATCCTGGTTAAAGCCCGGTGGAGAAAAATGCCCGTCATCGAAGCGCCGATCCTTGTCAGGTATGCTCCGGGAAAAGAACGGATATCCCACTTCCGACCCTTTATCGATTTTGTGAGAAATTCCAATACGTTTGCAAGGCTTATCTTCCAGAGAATTATGATACCCGCAAACATCAGAAATCGGGCGAACAAGGGGTGCCCTTAACCCTTAATTTTTAATCTTGCCGCTGCAATGAGAACTTATTTATATCGAGCGATTGTCTATCTGTCAAAAATAATGGGGACATGGGTTTTTGTCGTGTTTGCCTGGATTGTTTCGACGGGTTTTTTCATGCTCTTTCCCCGGCGAGTGAACACCAGCATCCGATTTTACCGGACGCTCTTTCCGGAGAGAAACTGGTTTACCCATTTGGGTTGCGCCTGGCGTCAATTTCATAATTTTACCGATGTTTTCTTCGATCGATTCATGTTGCAGGAATTTGACGATATTCACTATACGTCCGAAGGGATGGAGCGCCTGGAGCTGGTCCTGAAAGAAAAAAGCGGCGCAATCCTTCTGATGTCGCATATGGGGAATTGGGAGGTGGCGGCTCACCTTTTGAAGCGGAACCTGCCGGAAATGAATCTTCTCCTGTACATGGGTGTGAAACACAAGGAACAAATCGAGGGGATTCAAAAAAATAGTCTTTCCCAAAATGGTGTCCGGGTCATCGCGGTGGATGAGCAGGGCGGCTCGCCATTTGATATCGTGGAAGGAATTCATTTTATCAATTCAGGCGGCCTGGTTTCATTAACAGGGGATTTGATCTGGAAAAGGGATCAGCGAAGTGTCCCGGTCAGATTATTAGGCCACGAAGCGCTTTTCCCGGAGGCCCCGTATCTGTTTGCGCTGTTATCCGGAGCGCCGATATTTATTTTTTTTGCCTTCAGTACCGGCAGAAAAACCTATCATTTTACCCTGTCTGAACCCCTTTTTGTGAAGGCGTCATCCCGCGGAGAGCGAACCGCAGTTATCCATCGGGCTGCCCAGAGATACGCGCTTGTCCTGGAAAAAACCGTACGTCGCTATCCTTTACAATGGTATCATTTTAAGCCGCTTCCGAGCCCAAAGTTGAAATGAAACCGCCATGGTTTCGTAAGAGAGCAGTCAATCTTTGCTTTGAATTTAAATTATTATTATGTAATAACCCATTTGCATTTTCACTTGCTATGGGGAAGTTTGTTATGACACGTGATGAAATACGATCTGTAGTGCTCAGAGTTTTCAGCGAACAGTTTGAGATAACAAATCCGGATCTGGATGAAAACTTGCGGGAGGTTTACGAGTTTGACAGCATCGATGCCATCGAGTTGTTAAGAGAAATTGAAATTTTGCTCGAAACGCAATTGACCCGGGAAGAAAAAAAAATGGCCATGGATATTCGTTCCATCAATCAGATTTTGGATTATATTGAAGCTCTGGCGGCAGTCCGGTCCAACAAGTCGTGAACCGTGAATATTAGAGGGTTAACATGGCAAGAAGGGTAGTTGTCACAGCGTGTTCGGCAATAACTCCGATTGGTCACACGAAACAAGACATTGTCAGGCACCTGGCGGAAGGTATTTCCGGGGTGATAAAGCTGCGAACCGATGACCTGCTTTCCGATTTCATCCAGACCGGCGTCTTTGGAACCGTGGATTATCCGATTGCATATGATTTCAAGCGCCAGGACCGAAAAACCATGGGACCTGTTGCCTATTACGCCTGCCAGGTAGCCAAGGAGGTTTTGCAGGCATCCGGGCTGACTCAGGAATTTATCACCTCCGGCCGGCTGGGCGTGGCGTTCGGCTCCACTCATGGAAGCCCGACCGTGCAGCGGCAGATTTACAAGACTTTTTTCGGTAATTCCAAATCCAGTTATGCTTCCATCGGGGCCGTGGATTATTTAAAATCGATGGTCCACACCACGGCGGTGAATATTACCAAGATGTTCGGCATTACCGGAAGGGTGCTGTCTTCGTCCACGGCCTGTACCACCAGCAGCCAGTCCATTGGTTTCGGATATGAAATGATCAAGTTCGGCATTCAGGATGCCATGATTTGCGGTGGCGCCGATGAATATGATACAACGACCGTCGCGGTCTTTGATAATCTGCTGGCTTGCTCAACGGACTATAATGAAACCCCCCATCTGACGCCGCGTCCCTTTGACGCACGAAGGGATGGCCTGGTCGTGGGAGAAGGTGCCGGGGCCTTGTTGCTGGAAGACTATGAATTTGCCCGGAAAAGGGGGGCGACCGTTCTGGGTGAGATCATCGGTTTCTCCTGCAATAACAATGGGGGTGATCTGATTTTTCCAAGCATTGATGGCATTGCCGAAACGCTGCGTCTTGGGGTTAAAGATGCCGGGATCAGTCCCGAGTCGGTGGATTTTGTCAGCGCACATGCCACGGCCACAAAAATGGGCGACGTGATTGAAGCACGTGCCATTGAAAAAGTATATGGCAAATCACCCGTGGTTACCGCCTTAAAAAGTTATATGGGCCATACCATGGGGTCATGCGGCGCCATAGAGATGATTCTGACGCTTTACATGATGGCAGAGGGGTTTATTGCGCCAACATTGAATCTGGATACGATTGATGAAAGGTGCGCCATGATTACCCATGTGACAAGGCTCATTGAAACGGATATTCACATTGCTTCCATTCAGAATTTTGCCTTCGGCGGTGTGAATACTTGTCTGATATTGAAAAGACCGGATTTTTGAGATGGATTTCCATAAAGGTTCATCTGTATGAAAGTATCTGAATCCATCCCCCGCTGCCGGCATTTGAAACCTGTGTCTGATCTTGTCATTACGTTGATACTCTGGGCTTATTTTACGGCAGGTTTTGTTTTATTCTTTTCTCCATTTTATCTGGCTGCCTTTCTTTTTTCCGGAAACAGGGAAAGATCGTTCCAGAGACTGAATCATCGATTCTACAGGGGCTTTTTCAAACTGCTCAGGGTCCTTGTTCCCGCTACCCGGTGGCATATCCCCGAAGAGGTGCTATCGATCCGCTCTTCCGTGATCGTCTGCAACCACATCTCCTATCTGGATTCGATCCTGATGATTTCGCTCTTTGAACAGCACAGAACCATCGTCAAAAGCCGTTTTTTTACAATTCCCATTTTTCGGCAGGTGATAACATTGTCCGGATATATCCCCTCCACATCCGAAGGCGATTTATCGGGGCTGATCATTCAGCGGATTGAAGAAATGGATCGGTTTTTTGATGGCGGCGGGAATCTTTTTATATTTCCCGAAGGAACCCGGAGACGCGACGGCGTTATCGGGCCGCTCAACAAGGGGGCGTTTAAAATCGCCAGGCTGAGCCGGCGACCCATCAAGGTGCTTTTTGTTCAGCACACCGATAAGCTGTTCCCGCCCGGTAAATTTTTATTCAATTCCTGTTTTGAAGGTACCATTTCAGTTGAAACACTTGCCGGTATCGCGCCGGATTATCAGCGAGAACGCCTTTCCGTTTCCGGGTTGATAATGCAGGTCCGGTCGCTGCTGGAAACGGAGCAGTCCAAACACCTGCGTCGAGAGGATTTATGAAAATCGTTTTGATGTCCATGCCGGATGTGGCTCCGGTAATCATGCATGAAGCCGCCTTTCACATGCCCAATTGCGGTATTGCCAGCATCGGCGCCAATATTGATGACGGACATGACGTCTATATCATCGATCTCATCCGTAAACGCAGGCAGCTCAAAAAGTATTTGACCCGAACCCTGTTAAAAATCCGCCCGGAACTGGTCGGTCTGTCCGCCATGGCCTGGCAGTATGAGACCTGCATCAAATTGATCCGGCTGATAAAATTTCTTCTCCCGGATGTAAAAATTGTCATCGGCGGATATCATGCCACCTTGATGCATGAAGAGATCGCCACATCCAATGAGGCGGACCTGATCGATTTTATGGTCCGGGGTGAAGGCGAGGAAGCATGCCGCAGACTGGTCAATGCCCTGGTAGGCAGGGACCGTCTTGAAGACATTCCTTCGCTCTCTTATAAACCATCGGCTCAGGCTGCACTGGGAAATATCTTTGTGCACAATCCCAGAGGAGATCTGCTGGATTTGTCCCGGCTGAAATCGCCCATTCGGGATAAACGGCGGCTGACCTGGGGATACCATATCATGAATTCCAAAATCGAAGTGATGGAAACCTCACGGGGATGCACGCGCAACTGCTCGTTTTGCAGCATGCAACACATGTATGGGCGATCCTTCAGGACATTTCCCCTTGAGCGTGTCCTGGCGGATATCGATGACATTTATTATAATCGTAAGACTCACTGGATTTTTGTTGCGGACGACAATCTGGTACTGGATACCGAGCGGGTGATAAAAATCTGTGATGCGATTATTTCGCGTCAATACAGGAGGTTGAACCTGATCGTTCAGGCCGATTGTGTGACCATGTCCAGAAATGAGGAGATGGTTCGCAAAATGGCAATGGCCGGCATCAAATCCATTTTCCTGGGGATTGAAAACGTTTCCAAAAAAAATCTGGTCATGGCCCACAAAGGCAACATTGTCGATGCGTCCCGAAAAGCCATGGAGCTTTGCCATAAATACGGCATCATGGTGGTGGGGGGACTCATTTTCGGTTTTCCGGACGACGATGAAACCGCCATCATCGAAAATTATCAATTCCTGAAATCCATCGGATCGGATACCGCCTATTGCCAGATTCTCACCCCCTACCCCAAAACCGTCATGCGCCAGGAACTGCTGGATCAGGGCCTGGTAACCAATCCCGATGATTATAAGTGGTACAACGGAATATGGGCCAATGTTAAGACCAGGCACCTGGACGCCGATCAGTTGCAATATCTTGTCTGGTATCACCGTCAGAAGGTTATGGGCTGGTGGGAGCCATCCGAGCGCATCCGAAATCAGGGCCGTTTGTGGACATCCATCTGGTTGTTCGCATTTCGGCCCATGCTGAAGTTCTTCCTTGGCAGGACCCTGAAGAAATACGGCTGGCAGGGTCGCTATCAGCGGGCAATGAAACGCCAGGCAGGCGTGAACGTGTTCAAGGACCTTGAAGAATGGCGATAGGCGATAGGCGATGGGCAATAGGCAAAGGGCTTTTCCAATAGCCTATTGCCCATCGCCCATCGCCTTAAGCTCTTTTCCAAACGCCCGTGTCGCAAGCGCCCGGTTTCGCGGCCGGTAGGAATTGTCCGCCATCTCCTTGACGATGACTTTCTGCATGAGCTTGGACATCTTGATTTCCTGCGGTTCATCCTTGTAGAAGGTGTCCCAGGCATAAAAAAGCAGCTCCTGCAGCTTTTCGGCGGACATATGCTTGGGATGGTATACCACTTTGTCTGCGGAATAATCATCCCAGTCATTGGAAAAAATGCGGTTCTGCTGTTTCAGTTCTTCATAGGCTTTGGTATGGGGAAAGGGGGTCAGCACGGTGAACTCGGCAATATCCAGATCGATATCCAGCAGAAAGTCGATGAGTCGTTTGATGCTGTCCTCGGTATGATCATCCAGTCCAAGTAAAATCGTTCCCTCAACACCGATGCCGTGATCGTGGTATCTTTTGATCCGGTCCCGGATATACTTCGAGGTGTCAAAAACCGCCTGATAGACATACCAGGCTCCGGCCCGGGCCGCCAGCTCCAGCACCTGCGGATTATCTTCGATCGGGTGACTGCACCATTTTTTCTTCAAGGGGATCATCTCCCTGAACAGATCCAGCTCCCACCGGGTGTCCTGAGCCAGTGAATTGTCCACGAGAAAAAGCCGGTTGTTGTCAATGCTTGCCATTTCCTCGATGACCTTATCGATGGGACGTGGCCTGAATTCTTTTCCGCCAAGATAGGCCACCGCGCAGGGATAACAGTGAAAACGGCACCCCCGCGAGGCATGAACCAGATCAACCATCTGGATTCCCCTGTAATTATACAGATCTTTTTTCAAGAGATCCCTGCGAGCCGTCCCCACCATTTCGATGGGTGGCCGGTCTCCGAGATGGTCATAAATTTTTTTCAACTGCCCGTTTTTAAAGTCCGACAAGACTTTATCCATCTTTCCTTCGGCTTCGCCGATAAAAACAGCATCCGCATGATCCAGGGTCTCCTGGGCGTGCAGCATGGTGGCGATGCCGCCAAAGATGACCTTCACTCCCTTTTGCCTGTAAATGTCCGCAATTTCCCAGCCCCGTCTGGCCTGAATGGAAAGCATCATCGAGATGGCAACCAGATCGACCGGATCATCAAAATGGATCGATTCCAGATTCTCGTCAATAAATTCCGCTTCGACATCGTCCGGCAATGCCGCTGCGAAAACGATGGGGCCATGGGGCGGCAGGTGAAATTCGGTCTGTCTTTCAAGCTTGGACCATTTTGGGTAGATGATTCTCAATTTCATGGAATGTCCCTTCACACGCCGAGTTTGTCACCATCTGAAATATTATTGAAATTGATGTAGCGGATTCATTTATCAACAATGACGGATAATAGATCAATACACCATCTTTTTTGTCTTCCTGTCAACCCTAATCGCAAGGCCTTGCGGATGCTTTCAAAGACATGACCGCTTGATAAGGGATTGGCTATAGGGTATAGGGTAAAAGACCTACATCAATACCGGATAACACTTTTAAAATGTCATCAGTGTGGTTAGCAGCGCGGGTAGAATCAAGAAATCCAGGAAAACCGTATGGAAACTGAAAGAGTCGTGATTACCGGGCTGGGAACGATAAACGCCATCGCGGCAAATGTGCCTGAATTCCTTGGCGCCTTAAGAAATGGCGTATGTGGTATCGGTCCGGTGAACGTCTTTGACACGACCGATTTTAAAACGCATACCGGCGGGCAAGTCAAGCAATTTGTCCCGCAAGAGATGATCCCTGCGGAATTTTCAATAAAGCGGATGTCGCGTTCGGATATGATGGCCATGGCGGCGACCGTGGAGGCTTTAAATAACGCCGGGCTCTTTCCTGTTCCGGATGGGCTGCTGGCGGATACCGGCGTTGTGATCGGGGGAGGCGCCGGCGGCATGCTGGAGGGGGAAGAGGCTTATCGGCAATACCTCAAGACCAAGAACAAAGGTG
>AMWB02153302.1_pt1 | contig 13697 bp, 10 predicted proteins | sample 200311 | NCBI WGS metagenome assembly AMWB02 (sample SAMN02737377, study PRJNA173069) | bioreactor metagenome | biome: anode biofilm in microbial fuel cells | place: USA: California | collected 2010-12-16 | reverse complement strand
GTGGTAGTAGGGCGAATCGTACCAGGGACGGCAGCCCCAATAGGCGCTCCGCCAGTCATAGTAGGGAGCGCAACGGTACCACGGGTCGTACCAGAAGTTCACCCACGGCGACCAGGTCCAGGGATCGACGTACACCCAGACCGGATTCCAGTACACCGGGTAGTAGCCGTAGCGCCCGTACCAGCGGTTCGCCCAGCCGTAGTCGTAGTCGATCACCAGCGTGCAATGGCTCTCATACGGATCGTAGCGGTCGACGTCCCCGTCGTGGCACTGCGCGCAAAGGTAGCGCGGATGATCGACCTGGCGGTGCACGTAGTAGCGCACATGATTCGCGACCACATGAGCGGCCGAGTCCTCCAGACCCGTCACCGCATAGTTGACCTCGTTCATGGCCAGGAACGGGTCTCCCGCCACGCGGAACGCGAACGGTTCCCCGTTGTCGTCGCCCGCGAAGTCCAGCTCCAGCGCGCGCAGGTCGAACGGGTAGCGCGAGACCAGGGCCTCGACATAGCCTTCGCCCTCGGCGTCCTCGATGCGCAAAGCCCGGGCCTCGCGGCCGGGCAGCCGGTACTCGTGGCCGCCGAAGACGAAACCGTCGTCGAGCCGGTCGCGCGGCCACAGCACCGTGACCAGACCCTCGGTGTCGATCCGGTAGACCACGGCGTAGGCGTCCTGGTTGGTCTGGAACGTGATCCGCTGCTCGTCGCCGCGCCGGTAGATCTCGTCCTCGTCGCGATCGAGCCAGACCGAGACGCGCAGCGTTTCCGCCCCGTAATCGTACCCGTCGTCGGCCGTCGCCGCGTAGTCGTCGCGCGAGCGGTCGGGCTGGTAGCGACCGCTGCCCGCCGCCGGCGCCGAAGCGTCCTGGGCCCCCGCCACCGCGGCGGTCAGCCACACGCCCAGCGCGACAGCCAGCCGCAAGCCGGCGCCCCTGGCGCCGAACCCGCCGCCGATTCCGTGCGTGCCTTTCGCGGTGTGCCTGTTCATGTCCGCTCCTTTCGCGCCGACGCCTGGAGGCGACCTACAGACTGATGAACTGGGGGCCGTCGGCACCATCGCCGGGCACGGGCGCGGGCACGGCCAGTTCCGGCAGATTCTCGATGGTCTGGTAGGCCCAGATGATGTTGACGACACCCGCGCCCACGCTCGTCACGCCGAACTTCGCGAAATGCAGCCGGCCCGGCGCCACCGTCAGCTCGACGGCGTACACGTGCCCCGCGAGCAGTTCCAGCGTGCCGGCTACCGAATAGCCGTTGACCGGCGCCCAGCCGACACCTTCGAACAGGACATGGCCGGCACCGTCGCTGAAATCACCCAGATCCTGCAGCCGCGTCTGCGGTCCGCCTTCGGTCACATAGGGGATGCCGCCGCTGAAGAAGACCTCGATATCGGCCACCGCGACCTCGATGCCCGGCGTGACGCGGCCGCCCGTCAGCGTCGCCGGCAGCGCCGCCGCGCGCGCGAAGACGAACCCGTAGCCGGTGGCCGACGAAGTGTTCCGGTCGAAGAGCCCCAGGGGGATGTACCAGCCCTGGTTGTCGAGCGGGCTCATCGGCAGCGGCGCGTCCGCGACGAATTCGTAGCTCAGCGCGCTGCGCGCACCCTCGGCGTTGACCGACGCGACCGCGTATTCGTACTGCAGTCCGTTGACGACCTCTTCGTCCACGCACCAGCGCACGCCGGAGTTCACGTCGAAGTTGGCGTCATCCCACGCGACGATCGCGATCGGGTCCGGATCGAACGTGCGGTCCTCAATGTCCTCGTCGCCGAACTGGTACTGCCGTCGGTAGACCTCGTACGCGACCAGGTTCTCGTTGTAGCGGCCGTCGTAGGGATAGTAGACGAGGTCGTTCCATTGCACGATCACATAGCCGTCGCCGCTGATGCTCTTGACGCCGGTGGGCACGACCGGCGGCGCCAGGTTCGGGCAGTTCAGGCAGTCGTCGTCGGAACAGCCGGCCAGGAAGAGGCCTGGCGCCAGAACGGCCATCAGCATCATGGTCGGCACCAACCGCCTCGCTGTACGGCTGGTGCTCCGTCCGGTCGCCTTCGTCCACAGCTTCATCGCCATCCTCCTGGCCGGCTCGATCGTTCGCCATGCCCCCCAAGGCAGGGTTCATGCCAACGAAACCACTGCTCTCGAGGCCGCGGCCCGGGATCTCCCGGGGGCACCTCCCCACATGGATCTGGCGACATATCTCGTTTGATGACAGCCATTTAATAAAAAGGCCAACCAGCCGGGCAAGCCCCGCGAGATCGGGCTCCCGCCTGGCCTCACCCCGACGGGCACCGGGACCAGTGTGCGGATCAGGGGACAGTTTCCCCAAATGGGGACGCCGGACCCGGCGCGGGAGCTCTGCCTGCGGGTATCCATGGCCGGCGGCGCGTACCAACAAGGAAAAGAGCCCCAACCTTGCGGCTCGTCGACCCGGGGCTCGCCTCCCCGAATCGACTGGGGCTCTTGAATTCTGTCTTTGCTGTTCGAGGCGTCCGCGTGAAATCCGTGTTCCGGGAGAAGAGGGACCTGATTCTCCTACGCCGTCCTGTCAGGATGCTCCAGACCCCACCTCTTTCGCATCCCCCGGGCGGCCTCCTCGATGAGAACCCCTTCGGTCTGACGACCTCGGGCCGGACTCAATTCTCCCGAGAACACGGAATTTCGACTTCGTCCTGAAGGAGATCCCTGTTGCTCACCCCTTCGCCCGCATCACAGCACGGCGCGTACCAGTTCCGGAAGACCGTGAAAAAATGTTAACCTGTTGTCTACCATCAAGTTGCGAAAGACGCCCGACACGTTCGCGCCGCCGTGCCGACGTCGATTGTAAACGTTGTTGATAGTTCGCGCGTGCCTGCCCGCAATCGCAGGCGGGTCAACGGGTTAGATTGTAAAAAAAAATCCGGGCCGGAGCCCGGATTGACTGCTGCGTTTCCAGTGGGGCCCGCTCACTCCTCGCCGTTCAGCCCGTAGAGTCGGGCCTTCTTCAGCAGGTTCGGGTAGCTGATCCCCAGCGCCCGCGCCGCCTGCGACTTGTTGCCCGCGGCCCGCTGCAGCGCCTGCCGGATCTCCCGGCACTCCACCTCGGCCAGCACGTCGCGCAGCGCTGGCGCGCCGCCACCGGCGCCCGCCGGCCGATCCTGCGTGCCGCCGAAGCCGGCCGGCAGGTGCTCCATCCGCAGCACGCCGCCGTCGCCGGCGAGCACGATGGCCCTCTGCAGGGTCTTCTCGAGTTCGCGGATATTGCCTCGCCACGGATGCCGGAGCAGCGCGTCGAGGAACCGCCGGTCGAACGCCGGCGACGCGATGCCGAGCTCCCGGCTGAAGCGCGTGACGAAATGCGACGAGAGCAGCTCGATGTCGTCCGGGCGCTCACGCAGCGGCGGAATCACGAGCGGGAAGTCGAGCAGCCGGTAGTAGAGATCCTCGAGGAACGCCCCTTCGCGGGCGAGCTGGTGCAGGTCGCACTTCGAGGCGCAGATGACCCGCACATCGACGCGGAATTCCTGGTTCGAACCGACCGGTCTGACGACCTTCGTGTCCATGAAATGCAGAAGTTTGCCCTGCATGCTGAAGGGCATCTTGCCGATCTCGTCCAGGAACACGGTGCCGCCCTCGGCCTCGGCCAGCAGGCCCTTCTTGTCGGCATGGGCGCCCGTGAAGCTGCCGCGCTTGTGGCCGAAGAGCTCGCTCTCGAGCAGGGTCTCCGGAATCGCGGCGCAGTTGATCGACAGGAACTTCCGGCCGGCGCGGCGGCTCAGGGCGTGGATCGACCAGGCCAGTAGTCCCTTGCCGGTTCCGGTCTCGCCGTTGATCAGGACGGTCAACTCGCTGGGCGCGACCTTGCGCGCCAGGCCCAGGACATCCAGGAGCCGACTGTTCTGCGTGATGATGTTCTCGAAACTCTCGACGGCCTCGCACGGCAGAGCGCTGCCGGTGGCGCCTCCGCGCACCCGCTCCTGGAAATACGCCGCCAGGAAGCCCAGGTACGTGGCCAGGAAGTCGAGGGCCGCGCGGTCGAAGCTCGCTCCCGTGGCGCCGGTGCCCGACTTGCCCAGGAACAGGACCCCGAAGCACCGGCCGTCCAGGGCGATGGGCATGAACAGGCAACTGTCGGCGACGGTCAGGAGCGCCGGCACGTCGCGGACGATACGGTCCCGTGGGCCGAGCCGCGTGTGCAGCGAAGTCTCCGGTTCGGGCGCCGCGCCCGTGAACCAGCGAGCGAGCTGACCAGCCAGGTTCTCGGTCAGTCCGTGGCGCGCCGACACGCGCAGTGAGCCGTCGCCGCTGCGGGGGTCGGCCATTGCGATGAACCCGGAATCCGCCGCCGCGCGTTCGAGGCCGGCGCGCAGCACGGCCTCGAGCTGCCCCGGCAGCAGGTCCGCCGAACCTTCGAACAGGCCCGGCAGCGTGGCGATCGCATCCGAGCGCGCACCCGGCGCCGCGACGGCGCGCAGCAGGCCGTGCTCGATGGTCTCGCGCAGCCGCACGACGATCTGGGCCCAGCGGGGATCCTCGAGACCGCCCGCATAGCGTTCCAGGTCGAAGGCGGTCAGCAGCGCGTCGTCGAACTGGCCGAGGCGCACCTGCACGGCCGCAAGCCGCTCCAGAACCTGGCACAGCATCGCGTCGCTGACTCCGGCGGCCACGTGTTCGCGGGCCTCGCCGAGCAGACGGCGCAGGGACTGCAGCTGGGGCTCGGCAGCCGACTCGAGGCGCGCGTCGCACCAGGCCACGACAGCCCGGCACCACTGCGCGGGGAGCTTCTGGTCATGGAACGTCTCGACTGCCAGGCGGAAATGCTCGTCGGCTTTCGCGACGTCGCCGAGGCCCAGGCTGGACTGGCCGAGCGTCAGGTGGCAGAAACCCAGCTCGTAGATCTCGCCGCACTTCTCGCACACGGCGAGCGCAGCCATCGCGGCTTCCGTCGCGGGGCGCAGGCGGCCGGCCGCGAGGTGGGCTTCGCCGAGGCGCCGGTGCAGTTCGCCCTCGAGGTCGTTGCCGGCGGCGATGGTCCGCGACTTGGCCAGGCCCTGCTCGTAATTGTAGATGGCACGGTCCGGCTCGCCCCGCAGCAGCAGGATGTCGCCGAGATACTCGTCGGCGATCGTGGCCTCGCGCAGGAAGCAGGCCTGGTTCGCGGTCTCCTGGCCCTCGAGCAGCAGTTCCTCGGCCCTGGCCAGGCGGCCGCTCATGGTCTCGAGGCGCCCCAGCGCGAGGTTCAGGCGGCAGTGCTGCAGGCGGTCGCCCAGGCTCGCCGCCAGGCGGTGGCCCTTCTCGAGCACCGCCCGCGATTCGCCCAGCCGGTCGGTCTTGAGCAGCACGATGCCCTGGTTCAGATAGAGCATCGGCAGCAGGTGGCTGGCGCCGATCCGTTGCGCCAGTTCGAGAGCCTTCTCGAGCTGGACCAGCGCCCGTTCCCAGCGGCACCGCACGTTGTCCAGCAGGGCGAGGTTGTTCAGAAGGTTGGCGACGCCCAGTTCGTGCCCGATGCGGCGGAACGTGGCCAGCCCGTCGTTGAACAGTTCGTCCGCCTTCTCGAGCCGTCCCAGGCGAAGGTAGCAGACGCCCATGACGACCTGCAGCCGCGCGACGTCGGCGTGCTCGTCGGTCACCGCGAGGACCGCGAAGGCGCGCTTGGCCAGATTGAGCGCGTCGTGCAGACGGCCCCGTTCGCGCAGGGCGATGGCGCGGCGGATCTGGAAGGTGGCCGTCAGACCGGCGGCCTCGTCGGGCGCCGCCAGGGCTGTCGTTCGGGCCAGGAGCGCGTCCGCCTCGTCCAGCAGGCCTTCGGCCTCGGCCAGCTGTCCGATCAGGAGCGCGGCGTCCACGGATTTCTGCAGGAGCGGCAGCGCGCGGTCGCGCGGCAGCGTATCCAGCACCTCGCCATCGGTGAGCTGGCGGTAGTAGTCCAGCGCCGTCCCGTAGGCGGAGGCATGGAAGTGCAGATCCCCGATCTCCTCGAGGCGCAGCCAGTCAGAGGCCGCCTGGGGCCGCGACTGGCGCGCACCCTTGGCCTCCCGATGGCCCGGGCTGTGGAAATCGTCCTTCATCAACCGCATCCCTCGGCGAGGAAGTGGATTCGGTTTCTCAGGCCTGCTCTTCCGTGTCGTTCGCGCGCCGCCAATGGCGGCATCAGCCCGCCGTCTGCAGCAACCGCAGCAACTGGAGGACCAGATCCGCGGCAACGCTGCCCAGGCTCTGCCCGCTGCCGGCAGCCCCGTTGGTGAGATCGGCTCCCAGCCCGTCGCCGGCCCCGCCCGGATCACCCTGACCCGAACCGGAGGTTCCCGTGGTGCTGGTGGTCGACGGCACAACGCCGCCGTTCAGCAGACCACCGGAGGACCCGTTCGTGGAGACCGCGTGGGCAGCGGGGGACGACACGAAAACGGCGAACATCGTGAACGCCAGCAGAAGAACCAGCGTGGACTTGATTCTTCTCATCACACCCGTCCTCCGGACAATGCACCCCGTCAATGGCGGCGCGGGCCAATGACATGCCCCGGGCTCGCAACCGTCCATGCCATAATTGTTACGGACAAGCGCCCACCCTGTCAATCCCCGTTGTCACCAAGCGGTTGGCGGGCTGGAAGGGTCGCGGTCCCGGCTCCGGGGGACGCCTACTCCCCCGGCTGGGTCCGCAGACCGTACTTGGCGATCTTCTTGTAGAGGTTGCTGCGCTGCATGCCCAGCACGTCGGCCGTCCGGCTGACGTTGTACAGGTTCTCCTTGAGCTTCGCCTGCAGGAATACGGTCTCGCTGCGCGTCTTGAATTCCTGGAAGTCCTTGGCGGCGAACAAGCTGGAGTCCTCGGGCCGCGAATGCGCCAGCCCGGGCAGGGGCGGCAGGTCCCCCGGGCGGACGACATCGTCCGGGGCCAGGATCAACAGCCGTTCCACGAGGTTCCGCAACTCCCGGACGTTGCCCGGCCAGGAATATTCGCCCAGGATCGCCACCGTCTCGGGGGCGAACCGGCGCGGCTTGAGCTTGAGTCGGGCCGCCAGCTCCGCCATGAACCAGTCCAGCAGCAGCGGCACGTCCCCTTCCCGCTCCCGCAGGGGCGGCAGATGCAGGGACAGGACATTGAGGCGGTAGAAGAGGTCCTGGCGGAAACCCGACTGCGGCGAGGAAAGGTCGCGGTTCGTCGCCGCGATGATCCGGACATCCACCCGGCGCGTCTCGGCCCCGCCGACCCGCTGGAAGCGGCTCTCCTCGACCGCGCGCAGCACCTTCGCCTGGGCCTCCTCGCCCATGTCGCCGATCTCGTCGAGGAACAGCGTGCCGCCGGCGGCCTCCTCGAAGCGGCCGCGCCGCAATGTGTTCGCCCCGGTGAAGGCGCCCTTCTCGTGGCCGAACAGTTCCGACTCGAGGAGGTCGCGCGGGATCGCCGCCGTGTTGATCGCGACGAAGGGGCCGTCCTTTCTCGGGCTGTGGCGGTGCAGCGCGCGCGCGACGAGCTCCTTGCCGGTGCCGGATTCGCCGTTGATCAGCACGGTCGCGTGCGACTGGGACAGACGGCCGATGGCACGGAACACCTCCTGCATCGCCGGTGCCTGGCCGAGAATCTCGGGCGCGACGGCCTCGGCCGGCGACGCACCAATCTGGGGCGCACCCTGCTCCAGCGCGCGGCGCACGAGCGCCACGGCCTGATCGACGTCGAAGGGCTTGGGCAGGTATTCGAAAGCGCCGCCCTGGAAGGCCGCCACCGCCGAATCGAGGTCGGAATAGGCGGTCATGATGATGACCGGCAGATCGGGATGCTCCTGCTTGACCCGGCGCAGCAGGTCGAGGCCGCTCGTGCCGGGCATGCGGATGTCGGAAACCAGCACGCGCGGCAGCTTGCCGGCCGCCAGCGCCGCGAGCGCCTCGTCGGCCGTGCCGAAGCTGGCGCACTCGATGCCTTCGCGGCCGAGCGCCTTTTCCAGCACCCAGCGGATCGAGCGGTCGTCGTCGATGATCCAGACGCTATTCATGATTTTTCTCCGTTCGCCGCGTTGGCCAGCGGCAGGCGCAAGGTGAAGCAGGTGCGGCCGGGCGCCGACTCGGCCTCGATGCTGCCTTGGTGCTGCTGGATGAATGTCTGCGCCAGCGCCAGCCCGAGACCGGTGCCGCCTTCGCGGCCCGACACCAGCGGGTAGAAGATGCGGTCGCGGATGTCGGGCGGGATGCCGGGGCCGTTGTCGATGATCTGCAATTCCAGTGCCAGCCGATAGCGCTTCTTCGCCAGGGTCACCTGGCGCAGCGCGCGGGTGCGCGTGACGATCTCGCCTTCGCCCTGCATCGCCTGCGCGGCGTTGCGCTCGATGTTGAGGATCGCCTGGATCAATTGCTCCCGGTCGCCGGTGATCTCCGGCAGCGAGGTGTCGTAGTCGCGCTTGACGCGCACGCCCGGAAATTCGGCGTGGATCAGACGGCGCACGCGCTCGAGGATCTCGTGGAGGTTGATCTGCGCCGGCTGCATCGCGCGGTGCGACGAGAGCAGGCGATGCATCAGGTCCTGCAGCCGGTCGGCCTCGTGGATGATGACCGCGGTGTATTCCTTGAGCGCCGGGGCGTTCTCCATGCCGGCCAGCTCGCGGTCGAGCAGCTGCGCCGAGCCGCGGATGCCGCCGAGCGGGTTCTTGATCTCGTGGGCGAGGTTGCGGATCAGCTCGCGATTGGCCTGCTGCTGCACGGCCTCGCGTTCCTCGCGGGCCGCCTTGAGCTGCTGGTCGATCGGCCGGAACTCGAGCAGCAGGCTCGCCTGCGGGGTGTCGATCGGCGTGACGGTGCAGTCGAGATGAAGCGGCTCGGCATGCTGCTCGCCGGCCTCGCGCGCGACGACGATGTCGTGGCCGGTATAGCTCCAGTTGTTGGCCAGCGCATTTTCGAGCGCGGCGACCAGTGCCGGGGGGGTGCCGAGCAACTGGGCCAGCGGCTTGCCCAGGCAGGCGCGCTGGCTGACGGCGAACAGGTTTTCGGCGGCGGGGTTGCAGTGGCGGATGCGCAGTTGGGCATCCAGCAGGATCACCGCCGACGACAGCAGATCGAGGCCGGCGAAAGCGGGATTTTCTTCGGGGAGCAGCACCTGGGCATTCATGGCGGGATTCATGGCGAGAACCTTCGCAAGAAGCGCGCCAGCGCGGAAGCTACTTGAGATTGGCGAGTTCCCTGCGCAAGGATTCGATGTTGCGCTGATGGAGTTGCACCTTGTCGCGATAGCCCTGGATGCGCGCCTCGCGCTTGCCGCCCTGGATGCCGCCGCCGGCGATGCGCTCCTCGGGCAGGATCAGGTTCTCCTGCTCGGCCAGTTCCTTCTTCGCTTCCTCGAGATTCTTCTGCTCGTTGGCCAGTTCCCTTTCCAGGATGGCGCGCCGGTCGCTGTCGCGCGCCTTCTGCTGATCGCCATTGACGCGCGGGAAGTCGCCCGGCGTCGCCTGCTTCGGCTTCTGCGCCGGCGGGGCGAACGTCGACACGGGCTTGTCCTGCGCGATGACCTCGCAGTTCGTCAGGCCGCCCTTGTTGTTCGTATAGATCGTGCGGCCGTCCGGCCCCTTGCACTTGTACAAGGTGCTGGTCTGCGCCGCGGCGCCGACGCAGGCGCTGGCCAGCATGAGCAGGATGAATTTCTTCATGGCATCGCCAGTGTATGCGAAAGGCGTCGGGAAAAAAAGGACGGGGCATCGCCCCGTCCTTTTCGCGCATGAGCCGCAGGGCGGCTTACAGCGAGTAGTACATCTCGTACTCGACCGGGTGGGTGGTCATGCGGAATTTCTGCACCTCTTCCATCTTCAGCTCGATGAAGGCGTCGATGAACTCATTGCTGAAGACGCCGCCGCGGGTGAGGAACTCGCGGTCCTTGTCGAGATACTCGAGCGCCTGGTCGAGCGACGAACAGACGGTCGGGATCTTGGCGTCCTCTTCCGGCGGCAGGTCGTAGAGGTTCTTGTCGGCGGGCTCGCCCGGGTGGATCTTGTTCTGCACGCCGTCGAGGCCGGCCATCATCAGGGCCGAGAAGCACAGGTAGGGGTTCGAGGTCGGATCCGGGAAGCGGGTCTCGATGCGGCGGGCCTTGTCGCTGTGCACGAACGGGATGCGGATCGAGGCCGAGCGGTTGCGCGCCGAGTAGGCCAGCTTGACCGGGGCTTCGAAGCCGGGCACCAGGCGCTTGTAGCTGTTGGTGCCGGGGTTGGTGATCGCGTTGAGCGCACGGGCGTGCTTGATGATGCCGCCGATGTAGTACAGCGCGAACTCGCTCAAACCGGCATAGCCGTTGCCGGCGAACAGGTTCTTGCCGTCCTTCCAGATCGACTGGTGCACGTGCATGCCGGAGCCGTTGTCGCCGACGATCGGCTTGGGCATGAAGGTCGCGGTCTTGCCGTAGGAGTGCGCGACGTTATGCACGATGTACTTGAGAATCTGCGTCCAGTCGGCGCGCTTCACCAGAGTGCTGAAGACGGTGCCGATCTCGCACTGGCCGGCGGTGGCCACTTCGTGGTGATGCACCTCGACCGGCACGCCGCAGTCCTCCAGCGCCAGCACCATCGCGGCGCGGATGTCGTTGAGGCTGTCGACCGGCGGCACCGGGAAATAGCCGCCCTTGACCATCGGCCGGTGGCCGATGTTGCCGCCCTCGAACTTCTCGGCGGTCGCCCAGGCGGCCTCTTCCGAGAACACCTTGCAGTAGGAGCCGGACATGTCGACTTTCCACTCGACGCTGTCGAAGATGAAGAACTCGGGCTCGGGACCGAAGTAGGCGGTATCGCCGATGCCGGAGGACTTCAGATACGCCTCGGCGCGCTTGGCGATGGAGCGCGGGTCGCGGTCGTAACCCTTGCCGTCGGCCGGCTCGACCACGTCGCAGGACAGGATCAGCGTGGTCTCGTCCATGAAGGGATCGATGTAGGCGGTCGCGGGATCGGGCATCAGCTGCATGTCGGACGCCTGGATGCCCTTCCAGCCGGCGATCGACGAACCGTCGAAGGCATGGCCGTCCTCGAACTTCTCGAGGCCGAAGGCGGAGACCGGCACGCCGACGTGCTGTTCCTTGCCACGGATATCGGTGAAGCGGAAGTCGACAAACTTGACTTCCTTCTCCTGGATCATCTTGATTACATCTTGGGGCGTCATGAGAGCTACTCCTGGTCAGTGATCTGAAAAAAATGCCGAAAAAACGTGGAAGGGTTTAGCAGTAAGCATGCCAAGAGGCACGATTCGACAGGGGATTGTGCCACAAGGCATATTCGGAGAAGGGGAGAAAGATTTCAGGCCTCCAAGTGCACCACTTCGGTGCATGCTAACCAGAGTGCGCCCCATCATGGTGCCCTGATGTGCCGGATGCCCCGTCGTTCTCGACATCGAGGTGGACGAGCACGTCCAGCACTTCCGGATGGGCGGCGATGGCACGCCGGCGGGCCGCCTCGCCGATTTCATGCCCGGCGGCGACCGTGATGCCGCCATCGACCTGCAGATGAACGTCGACGAGCACGCGGTGCGCCATGCGGCGGGTGCGCAGATCATGCAGATCGATCACGCCGGGGGTGTCGGCCAGCGTAGCGCGGATCGCGGCGACCTCCTGCTCGGACAACCCGGTATCGACGAGTTCGCGCAAGGCCTCCCAGGCGAAGTCGAGGCCCAACTTGAGGATCATGAAGCCGACCAGCACGGCGGCGAGCAGGTCGAGGAAACGCCAGCCGAGCAGGCTGCCGCCGATGCCGACGGCGACGACCAGCGCCGAGGCGGCGTCGGCGCGCGTGTGCCAGGCATTGGCCATCATCACCGCCGAATGCAGGCGCGCGGCGACGGCCTTGAGGTAGTGGAACAGGCCCTCCTTCGCCGCCAAGGTCGCGAGCGCGACCCACAGCGCCAGCATCTCCACCGGCGGCACCTCCTCCATGTGCTGCAACTGCTGTCCCGCCGCGAGCAGGATGCCGCCGCCGACCAGCGCGAGCGAGATGCCGAGCACCAGCGTCGCGGCCGTCTCGATGCGCGCATGGCCGTAGGGGTGCGCCGCATCGGCCGGATGCGCGCCCTGGTGGTTGGCCCACAGCACGAGGAAGTCGGACAGCAGGTCGGAGAACGAGTGCAGGCCGTGGGCGATCAGCGACTGCGAATGGGCGACCCAGCCGACGATGAGCTGGGCGACGGTGAGCAGGAAGTTCACCGCCACGCTCGCCCAGATGGCGCGCTGGGCGGCGGCGAGCCGCTCGGGGGTGCGCAACTCGGCGCTCAGGTCGGCCGGGGATGGGTGCTGGTGGGAATGGTGGTCGGGCACTTGCCGTATACTCCTTGCCCCGCATTGTATCGCCCTGCCCTGCCGACCATGCAGACCGCCGCCATCCAGTTCGACGCCTTCAACGCCCTGTCCGACCAGGCGGCGCAGGCCCGCATCGAAGCCGCCCGCGCGCAACTCGGCCGGCGCGCCGTGCTGCTGTGTCACCACTACCAGCGCGCCGACGTCTATCGTTTCGCCGACATCACCGGCGACTCGCTCAAGCTCTCGCGGCTGGCGTCGCAGTCGGACGCCGAATTCATCGTCTTCTGCGGCGTGCATTTCATGGCCGAGGTCGCCGACATCCTCTCGCGCCCCGAGCAGATCGCGATCCTGCCCGACCTCGCCGCCGGCTGCTCGATGGCCGACATGGCCAACCGCGCCAAGGTCGAGCGCTGCTGGCGCGAACTGGCCACCGTGCTGGATCCCGACGCGGCGGTCACGCCGGTCACCTACATCAACTCGTCCGCCGATCTCAAGGCATTCTGCGGCGAGCACGGCGGCATCGTGTGCACCTCGTCGAACGCGCCGAAGATCCTCGAGTGGTCGTTCGCGCGGCGCGAGAAGGTGCTGTTCTTTCCCGACCAGCATCTCGGCCGCTGGAGCGGGCACAAGATGGGCATCCCGCTCGACCGGATGGTCGTCTGGAATCCCGACCTGCCGATGGGCGGCCTGACGCCCGAACGGATCCGTGACGCGAAGATCATCCTCTGGCACGGCTACTGCAATGTGCATCAGATGTTCCAGCCGACGCAGATCGACAAGTTCCGCGCCCAGTATCCCGGCGGCAAGGTGATCTCCCATCCGGAATGCGGCTTCGAGGTCTGCGCCAAGTCGGACGCCGTCGGCTCGACCGAAACGATCATCCGCGTCGTCAAGGAATCGGCGCCGGGCACGCGCTGGCTGGTCGGCACCGAGCTCAACCTCGTCTCGCGCCTCGCCGACGAGGTGAAGGACGAGGGCAAGGTCGTGCAGTTCATGGCCGGCACGGTCTGCATGTGCTCGACGATGCAGCGCATCGATCCGCAGCACCTGGCATGGACGCTCGAGAATCTCGCCACCGGCAACGTGGTGAATCAGATCAAGGTGCCGGAACACGAAGCGCGACTCGCCAAGGTAGCTCTTCAAAGGATGCTCGACGCATCCTGAGGCAAAACTCGGCGCCGGCGGGGCGGCGCCGAAGTCCGGAATTACTGCGGCGCCATGCTCTCCGGCATGCGCACCGCGACCACCTGCCCCTGCGCGGTGATCTTGCCATTCGCCGTCACGGTGATGTCGACCACCACCTTCTTCTCCTTGACCTCGACCGGCACACCGCGCAGTTCGAGTTCGACGCCCATGGGCGTCGGCGCGAGGAAGTCCACCTTGAGCGAGCCGGTGACGAAGCGCAGCGCCGGCGCCGACCCCGGCGCCCGGCCGGCGGCGCGGTAGGCCGCGACGGCGGCCGTGCCG
>AMWB02039466.1_pt1 | contig 13708 bp, 7 predicted proteins | sample 200311 | NCBI WGS metagenome assembly AMWB02 (sample SAMN02737377, study PRJNA173069) | bioreactor metagenome | biome: anode biofilm in microbial fuel cells | place: USA: California | collected 2010-12-16 | reverse complement strand
GCCGGTGCAGGTGGTTGGAGCTGAGGACGGCTCCCCCATCTCCGGGAAGAGCCGTCCGCGTGCATCGAACCGATCTGCCGTATGCAGTATGGTCCCGAGCCTCGGACGTTGACAGGGTTAGCGTTGGTTCGCGGCCGTGCGGTTGTCCGGTGACGGCTATATCCCTGTTGCTCCTGCGGTTTCCCGCAGACAACGGTCGTGGCGCCTAGTGCCACTCATCGCGGTGTTGTTGATTTTGAGGGCCTGCTTTGTCCATCGGGCGATCCCGACCGCCGGGCCGCAAGGCCCGTGTGGTGCATCCTAACCCCAGTGCGTGACACCCAAGTTTCGCACTGTTATTAGTACTCCGGTCGGCCATGCGATCCCTCTTTTCCTGAATCATTTTCTTGGGAGTATCGGTACTCAATACGGTTTCTTCAATCGTGACCGGCCATGATCAGGACGGCGCCTCCTCGGCCAGCGAGCCTTGGACCTTCCGCTGGACGGCCGTCGCCATCTGACGCGACAGGTTGAACCAGTAGCCGGCGAAGTCCAAGACGCCCCAGAATGCGGGATGGGCGGCCACGATCAGCACGTGGGTGTCTCCGTTCCCCGTTCGGGTCGTCAAACAAAGGCAGTCAAACGAGACCCTGTTGAGTCCGATCCCGAGTGGCGAGTTCGGTATCGGGATCGGACTGGCCCTGCCGGTCTCGGCAGGCTTTGACGTGGACGTTTCAACGGCAGGCGGCGGTTCTATCCTTGTCCAAGCGGCCAGTCTCCATTTGGGCTCTTCATCGGGTTGATCGTCACAGCTTCCTTTTTCGCTCATGTTGACATCCTCATGTATATGGTCATCACAATCGTGTCAGGATGGAGTGGAGGCGTAAGCACAAATCTGCACTGACTCGTTGTTAGCCCATCTGGACGGTGGATTTCGCGTCCGAACCAGAATCAACCATGTGCCGTCATGTCCAACTGACAAGGTTACGATCGTATGGAATCTTGGCACACGCGCGATCGTGACCGTCCGGCGGAGGCTCTGAGTGGGCCAGGGAACCCTACTGGACGGTCTTTGGATCGCGGCCGGTGACGAGTCGGTGGGTGGTTGTGCGGAGGCATTTCGCCAAGACGAGGATATCCCTGTCGAACAGTGTTCTCTCTCGGGCCTCGATCCGGCGGAGGGTGGCAGCATCCATGGGGACACCCATCGCCGTTACCGCCGCTGCGAGCCGATCGACCGACCATCCTTGGCGGAGTCTCAACGACTTCACCCGCGGGCCGCAAACGTTTTTCCTGGGTTTGTTCTTGTTCACGGACGCCACGGTGAAGGAGTTGTGCATTCCAAACAAGGGCCATGTCGCCAGACACAACCCCCGGCGCCTGTGACCCCGGGAACCCTTCGGGAATCCAAATCCGATATCGCTTGGCCGTGGGGGGCCGACCACGCGAGAATCGCCCCATGATCAGCCCACGAGCAGTTCACAGCGGTTCACAACGCATTGGAACGGATACTGACCCCACATCCGTCCCCAAGGCCTCCCAAGAGGCGTTACGAGCAACATCCAACGCCCAGAAGCTGCGGACGCTCTGCCAGATTCTGGGGCTTCGTTCTGCCGACATTGCGAGGGCGACTGGGACTTCCAAGGCGTTGATATCGATGATTCTCGGCGGCGAGAGGCCTGGCAGTCCGGCGTTCTGGTTCGGCGTCGAAAGGAATCTGGCCAAGATGGTGGAGCAACGACGCGTCCCGGCATTCGTACACGGTTCTGCCGTCGCGCCCATAGACGTGCTGTCATCCTGCACCAACACGGCGATTCAGGCCGGGGGCGTCAACCTTGCAGACATCGGGCATGTAAAATCCGGGCGGTAACATCTTGGCCTGCTCTGTTCCTCAAGGAACGTCAGGTACAGCAAGAATGAGTTCAGATACACCGAATCCGTGACGGCCACGTACAGTTCCAGATTGCCCGCTGCGTCGTAGTTGAAGAACTCCTTCTCGGATTCGCTGTAACTCGCCTGCACCAGCCGATACTGCGCGTCGTAGGTGTACGTGATCGTCGTACCAGCAAGCGCCGATGTTGCAGCCACTAGCAACGCCACGATCAGCAGCGACATGTTATGTTTCATGTTAGTCTCCAATCTGGAAGCTTCTTCACTGCCCAGCCTCTGTTCTGGCTCCCGAGGAGGACGCGCCGTTGGTCGCGGCGTTGAGTTGAGATTCGAGGTACTCACGAATCTCCCCAGTTGCCGGTTCCAGCGCCCTGGGCGTGATCTTCGCACCTGCTTGAACAAGCAGCTTGACGTTCTTCGTGCGCCCCTCAACCACCTCGTTCCATAGAGGAAAGCCATCAAGCGTGTTAGGGTCAGCCCCGTGTTCCAGAAGCAGCCGGATCACTTCTGTGTCTCCGCGCAATAGTGCATATCGAATGGCCGGTTGCCAAGTTCTCGCAACCCCGCTCGGACCGACATCGGTCTTGGTTGCTGTAACCATGTAAGGGAACCGGCTAATCAGGGACCTCACCACTGCCACATTCTGATCAAGCACTGCCAGCCAAAGAGCATTGCCGTCTTCGGCATGCGGGACCGCACCATGGGAAGCAAGGACTTTCTCCATTTCGTTATTGCCCTTCGCCAACGCATATGCAAGAGCTGTGTATCCCATCCTGTTCGGGATATTGGGATCGGGGACGGACTTAACCAGTTCTCGGACAGTGTTGATCTCACCAATCCTCGCTGCTTCGATCAGGGCCAGAATACGTTCATCATGATATCCCCAGAAGAACGGATCGTCTTTTGTCGCTTCAGCGCACAGCTCCACGGTCTTCGCACTGACCCCCACCCCCTGACTCAGCGACCCGATAATATAAGGGTTGCCAAAAGGGTCATTCCCGTTGCGTTGGCGCACGGGATGGTTTTCTGGAATATAGAGGTAGATGCAATTCAAGGGAGATCTACCCAAGGATGTCCTTGAGATATCATCCCTATAGATCGGCGTATCCCACTCCGTCTTGCCATTCTCTATCGCCCATTGCTGAAGAGGCTTTGATTCAATGTAGATTGCCTCCTCACGTGCGACTTCCGCCTTACGACGGATATCAGCGACGCGTTCCATTGAAATACCTTGACATCCAAAGCTCAGCGAGCCGAAGAGAGCGGCCGAGAGAAGCCACTGAAACCGACTAGGTAGATCACTCATTGGTTCTCCATATCGCGAAGATGATAGTCCTCTTGTGCTTGAGGGCGAGACGCTTGCACATTGTTTCATCCTGCAACACATATTCTTCGTTCCTTCACTTCTGCCAAGCCGCTACTCCCACGCGATCCCCTTGCGTCCTCGTTTACCCCCGATTCAGCCCTTTTCGTTCTTCTTCATTCTCCAGTGGCGAATATCCCGGCGAAGTGCCGAATATGCGCACCACCCGCTCCCAATCACCATAATAACGATGAGAGAATAGGCCACCGGTTCGCTGTTGTTCACATACTGCCCATACCGACCCCTCTTTATGATCTCTGGATGCAGGATGTTGGCCACCATGGAGATGATGCACAGGAGGAAAACAGGATAAGGAAGATAATGAGCCAGATAGTGGAAGAGTTTCCTCATTTGCCGCTCCTTGCTTACCTGAACCACGCCGTAATAGCACCGTACGAGTCCGTAACGTTGTCGACAACTCTCGCATCAACGACAAGGCCAACATATACGTAGCCAATCGTGAGAGCGACAACCGCTTGATTACCTCTAGTGTCGGCACTAAACGCAGCTCCGCCACGAGTATTGCTTTGGCCGCCAGCAACACTCAAACCGGACCATCCTGTCTTGCTAGAATCTTGTGCGTAGAAGGTATATGATCGTGAGACGCCTATCGCATCACTCACCAACGCGTTGCCTGCCGGTTTCGGATAAGCAACGACATTTCCTCTCTGCTGAAGCCCGAAGCCAAAATCAACTGAACTGGAGAATCCGTCATCGATTGTCCAAGTCCCGCTGACGCCACCACCTACCGCGGGCATCCATTTCCCCGTCTTCTTCCAAGTCTTACCCGCACCAACAACGACACCTCGCACACCACTGTTGTCGTAAATGTAGTCTCCCGCGCTGGCAACTGCTGCCTGATAGTCGGCATCACTAGCATAGCCGTTCCCGGTGTAAAGCCACTTGTAACCCGACCACGGGGCATCTTGGCACAGTCCAAAGGGATCCAAGAATGCGAGCGGGTTGTCGCTTCCGTAAACGTAGAGATTGAGCCCGCCTTGAAGCCCAATCGGGTCAGTCGTCGTGAAGCGTCTCAGTTCAGCCGAATACAGCCGGGCCTTCATGTGGTACAGCCCCGCACCGTCGTGCCAAGCGCCGTAGCCCCCAACAAACGTGTACGGCGTATCCACCGTTCCCGTGTGATCAAGGATTTCTCCGTACGGGGAGTAAGTGTACTCGGCGACGATTGCGCCATTCGTGTCGGTCAGAGCCAGGGTTGAACCCAACTCATCGGCGTGCGCGTAATACACCGCTCCATTCGTCTCGATCTGCGCGATCAGAGTCAGCCCCCACACGAAATACCGGACCGGCTCGCCGCTCTCATTCAGTTCAACCAGCACGTTGGGCAGGGCCGCTCCGCGGTCCAGCACGTCGATGTAGTTCGTCCCGTTGACGGTCCGTTTGATCCGATTCCCCAGCCCGTCGTACGCGTACCGGGTTGTGTATCCCTCCATCATGACGTTTGTGGCCTTGTTATCATAATCGTAGCTGAACGCCAAGCCGGTCAGGTTCGAGATCAGGTTGCCGTTCGGGTCAAAAGTGTAGTTGTTGGTTGTCCACGCGGCATCGTTCGGAGTCGTCTTGGCTAGAACTTCCCGTAACCTATCCGCTTGGTCAAACGACATCCGTTCCACTTTCGGCTGAAGCGTCGGAGCAAGCCCTGCCAGAATCTCCTCCTGCATCCGGTTGCCGATGGCATCCCGCGTGAAGACGCGGTCGATGAAGGCCGTGGTCGCGCCGACGTAGGCCAGCTCAGTCAAACGCCGGGCGTCGTCCCACGTCCACATGCCTTTGACTCCGTTGGGATACAGCATTCCCGTCGGACTGCTCGCGTCATCATAACCGTAATGGGTCTCCCGGCCTCCCCAGTCCTTCACCGCCGCCAGCCGGTTCAACTGATCATATACATTCGAGACCACGAGCCCGCCCGGATACGTGATGCTGACACGGTTCCCGTTCAGATCGTACCGATACGACACGACACTCTCGACACCCGACACCCGCGTGGTTGACGCAAGTATCCGATTCATTACATCGTACGCGTACGTCACCACGGAGTTCGCGGAGGACACCGAGGACAGGTTCCGGTTGGCGTCGTATTGGTAAACGACCGTAGAGGAATCCGGGTACAAGATATTGGTCAGGCTGTTTATCTCATTATAGCCGTACTGCGTTGTCGCGCCATTGGCATCACGTCGGCTGACGATATTGCCGGCCGCGTCGTACGCGAAGGTAATTCCGTGGCCCTCGGCATTTGTTTCGGAAAGACGGCGATTCATCCCGTCATAGGTAAACGTTGTGCGCTGGCCCTTCCCATTCATAAACGCCGTCAGGTTGCCGACAGGGTCGTATTCAAAACTCTCTCTGGCTCTATCCGGATGGACTTGGGATGTCCGACGTCCGACGGCATCGTACGTGTATTCCGTTCTCAGCCCATTGGCATCGGTGGAAGCGGCGACTCTGCCGAGCGCGTCATACTCGACGATGTTGGAGTGCCCCAGCGGGTCGGCCCAAGCGACAAGTCTATTCAGTGCGTCGTATGACTTGGTCCAAGCTTTGCCAAGTTGATTGGTAATAGATACTGCGTTCCCATTCTGGTCATACCCCAAGCCGACGACGTGTCCCAACGCGTCAACGACAGCAATCACGCGTCCTGCCGCGTCATAGCGGTTGCTCGTCACGTGTTCCAGGGGATCTGTTGAGGACACCAGCCATTCGCGTGAATCGTACCGCAACTGCACGACTCCTCCATCGGCATTTGTGATGCTCTTCAACTCGTACATCGTTGGAGTGTATGAGAAGCACCGAGGATTTTCCCTGGCATCGATCACGCGAATGAGCCGTCCTGCATCGTCGTACACATTGCTCACCGTGTTATCTGCTGCATCCCGAACTCCCGTAAGCAGGCGTCGCTTATCATACGTGAACCGCGTTGTATGGCCGTTGGCATCGGAGAATGCCTGAAGATCGCCACATGCACTGAACTCGTTGGTAATCGTTCCCCCATCGGTTCTCTGGACGGTATGCGGCAGTCCGTTACTGGCATACGTATAGGTTGTTACATTCTCGCGAGGGTCGGTGATCGTCTGAACGAGCCCGGAGTCGTAATAGGCGATATCCGTTGAATGGCCCAGCGCATCCGTCGTCCGGACCAAGTGATGTTCACCGTCATACTCGTTGCTCGACACGTTGCCCAGAGCATCGCGCACCGATACCATGCGATAATACTGATCGTATCTGAGCGTCGTCGTGTTGGTCATGGCATCGACGATGTTCGTCGGGTTGTGGTTAGCGTCATAGCTGAGCAGGGTAGTACCGCCCTTCGCATCCACAATCCTCACCACATGCCCTTGTCCGTCGTAGAACCTGGAAACGCGATTACTCAGCATGTCCTCGGTCCCAACATTCCATCCGTTCTCGTCGAAATAGTGGATGGTCAGCTCCCCTTGCGGATTCTCCTCAACACCACGGAACCCGCTGATAAAGAAGTTCCACGTGTTGCCGGAGCCGAACAGCTGGCTTTCAACCTTGCCGAGGGAGTTGTAGTTGTTGCTCGCGATCAATTCCCCGCCCGGATCGTGGATCGCTGTCAGCAGATGCTCGTTGTTCGTGTCATACGTGTAGACCGTTTCATAGGATTCGGGGTCGGTGGCAGAGACAAGATTCCCGTTCGAGTACTCAAAGCCGACGGTGCGACCGGACGAATCGGCCACAGAGGCAACAAGCCCGCTGCTGTAGGAGAAAGTCAGCGTTCGACCGAAGGCGTCGCTGACTTGATCCAGCCTGTTGCTGGTTGTGTATGTGAAAGTCACCTCATTGGTATCCGCGTCCTGCCACGCGGAGATCAGTCCGTTTGTGTCGAACGTCATGACCTGGCCAAAGCGTCTCTCCAGCACGTAGCCGCCATTTTGCTTGTGCAGCGATGCCGTTTCCCCCGGGGGTGCCACATAGGAACCATCCGGCATTCGCACGTGTTCTTCGGACACATCTCCCATGCAGACCACGGCGGCGTTGCCCACCAACTGATCCATGGCCCACGTCGCGGCCAACGCATTAATCACCCAGTCCCGGCTCAGCGCTGTCTGGTTCTTCAACAAGTCCTGGCAAACGTAGCTCTGCACGATCAGCGCCACCGCGTCCGAGGGTTGTCGATACCCAAACCCCAGTTTCCCATCGCTCACGTCGCGAATGGAGACGTTGTACCTGTGAGTCCACCCGTATCCCAATCCTGCGTTGTTATGGTTCATGCCGCTCTGATACGTGCGCGCGAAATTCAAGCCCCGAGGCTCCGGGCCGCCGAGGGCTAAATCCGAATGCCGGTAAATGCTCTCGCCGGTCTGAAGGTCAACCGGGTCCGCGCTCGTTGTCTGGTTGGCTGGCCCGACCAGCAAATTCTGGTAAGAGGAACTGGCCGCGCCTTGTGCTACAGCATTCGGACCTGGTGCCGTCCCGATGCTCAACGGATACGACGGGACACCGGCGTAGTTGACGACGAGTCCGCTGGTGAAATACACCGTTGTTTGAACAACAACGCCGTTCACCGTTTGTTGCTTCCACCCGCTTATTCCCCCCTCATACCCGCCGCTCACCAACATGCCCATTGCGCCATGTGCCGAATCTGCGGACACGAAGCCTGCACCAGCCCATTCGCCGAACTCAATCTGTCCATCTTCTGGCAGCAAGTAGCTGTATCCATTGCTCAAGATGTTGTTCTCGATACTGGCAATCAGACCAGGATGGTAGTTCGTCAGAAGCGGTTCTACGGATTCCCAGTTATTACTCGTCGCGTAGTACGTCTTCTTGCCTTGACCGTTGCTGACCTTGAGAAGTTTTGCCGTCGACCCAAACTCATTGGTCGCCCCTTGACTCTGCTCCCAACAACCGTGCTCCAACGCGCTGCTGAAGAACGCCCCCGCTTGAAACCATGCAGTCTTACTTTCCGATGATCCGGCAGAACTTACAACGAGCGCGGGAAGGTCAATGACACAACCGCCGCCATACTGCTCGTAAATTAGTCCCGTGTGCTGGTGTGAAAATCCCCTCACGCCCGCGACGCTGGCGAGCAGGGACTCCGATGCAATCCATTGTATGAGCCCTGCTGTGGCCGTGACCTGCAGCCTCCCGCCTGAAACCGCCTCGCTGTTATCGGACATCCCCAAGGCCGTGCTACGCTGCAGTTCTTTGTCCTGCTTGGCCAACAGCCTTGGTGATGCACCCACAAAGTCCAGGACCAGCACGACCTTCGAGCCGCTGACGACGCGAAACGTGTTTGTTCCTTCACCATCTGAGTCCCGCGCATACGGGTGACTGTAAGAAACAACGAGATCGTTGGTCATTCCGGCGGTGGTAACGTTGCCGGTGGCAATCAACTGCCCGTCGAGTCGGAGTTCCGGTCTGAAATCATTGGTGGCATAGAAGATTGAAACGCGTTTTCCCGCGATCTCATAACCCTTGAAGGAATGGGAGAGGCCACAATGGCTGATGCTGACGGTGATGTTGTTCGCATCGGGTAGATGATCATAGGTATCCAGCACTTCCGCCGACAACGCGTAGGGCAGCTCCGTCGAGTAGTTCGTCAGTGTTTGGGAGACAAGCCGCCGCCCGCTGATGATTTCGTCGGTCTTTGAGTTCGGATAATACGTCCTGATGTGCTTCAGCAGGTTGGTCGTGTATGTGGTGAGCAACGTTTCAATGTTCGTCCCATTGATATTCTGAACGTAGTCATTGGATACCGTGGCACCCTCCGCCGCGCTCGCCAGGAACGAGGCCTGGGTATATCCCATCGCGGCGGCAAGATCTATGCCCGCGATATCCTGATATTCCTTGAAACTGGGATCGAAGGTGTACCATGTGCCCTCGATCTCTGCTTCAACCCACATGCGGTACATTTCGCAGCTTGCGGGATATTCGCTGAAGAAATGCCCGCCGTTGCCCAGCAACTCGGCAATCTTGTTCTGTGGAACGCCCAAGCATTTCGCCAAGTCCGACCTGCTATATTCGACCACCCCTCTTACGAAACGCGTGTTGAAACCCGAAACACGCAAGAGCGAGACCAGGAGAGCCGCCTGATCCCAGTCATTGCCACGGCCGGCCAGCAGACAGCCGTTGGCCCCGTTCGCCAGTCCGTAAGTCGGCGGATCATAGGCGATGTGGTTTCTGACGTATTCATATATCAACTTGGGGTTGTACTGCAGAGCTCGTGCCAACGCCGTGATCTCTTCCGTGGCCTCCGTTTCATTCGTGGTCACCGTGGTGCCCGAGCTTTCTTCGCCCTCCAGCAACATCATTCCCTTCGCTGTCGGCGGTTTCTCAACCGGAGGAGGAGAGCACTCCATCATCTGCCACCCGGCGTTGGATTGCATAACCATGCAACTCCAGGAAAACAGGCACATGATCAGCCAGCGAGTCAGTTCCGGGTGAGGCGTGGGCATCGCACCAGGGTCTCTTGCGTCCAAGCTCGACACGTGCAATTGACTCTTGTTTGGCTGTTCCGCGATCAATTCACTGTTCCGTGATGCCCATGTCGTCATAGTAGATGCTCCCGCCGTTGCCGCTCTGCAAATGCAGACCGTTCAGGTTGGTCACCGAACTGCTCTTGAATCCCAGTCCACCGAGTTTCTCGATGCCGTTGACATACAGTTTCCATGTCTGATTGGAATAGTTCTGCTCGATCCCCAGTTGCACCCATTGTTCCGTCAACAACGTGTTTGTGGCGATGACCCATGTCCCGCCGCCGCTGCCATCTCCGTCAAAAGCCACAAGTCCGTTCGTCGAGTTGAAGCTGAGGAGGCAACTGGCGGTCGAGGGCAAGTTCGTTGGCGGTTGCTGTTGATTGCCCAGGAAGACGTACATCTTGGCGGTGGTGATTGCACTCGTTGAGGAGCAGGGCTTGGTCATGTTCTCCTGTAGCCCTTCCATCCATACGGCCTGTTCTCCGCGCCGTACAACGCCAACTTGGACCTGCACTCCGTTTGACGAGGATGCCACCCATCCGTTCTGTCCATCCAGCGCCCCAGTTTCGTATCCATTGGTCGGCTCAAAGTCCGCATACAGAACATAGGAATTGCTGATTGCCGGATCGAAACCGACCCCGACCTCGTCGCCATCTCCGATCTGATCGTTGTCGGTGTTGTACGCATTTGGATCGCTGCTGTGCTCATATTCAGCGAGATTGTTCAGCCCATCACCGTCGGCATCGCCAGTTGCCGTCTGGTTCAAATTCGTGAAATGCACCATCTCCCACCAATCGGGCAGCCCGTCCTGATCGTCGTCCGGGTCCTGAAGCGTGATATCCACGCCCGTTACATTTGTGGCGACATACACCGAATTGCTGATATAGGCGCCCCAAGCTTCGGTAGCGTCTTTGATGCCGTCGCCATCCGAGTCTCGGAATGCTTTGAACCAGTAGTTGGTCAGGTTGGGAATATCGGTCATTGAATAGGCGCCCGTGACGGTCAGTGAACTGGAATGATTCGTGGCCCAACTGTTCGACGTGGTTACTGCCACAACCCAAATCGACCCCGTTTGTCCGCCCGCATAGGCAATGCTCCCCGACACATCAACAGGAAACGACGTGGCATTCAAAGGATCTGTGCCGACGGCAACTTCTTCGCCATCCAGCGAGCTGTCAACATCGGTATTGGAATTCGTCGGACAGGCTCCGTTCTGATACTCGCCCAGATTGTTCAGGTCATCAGAGTCCGCATCATTGGTCGGATTGGCGTTTGTGCTGCCGAAGTAATACATCTCCCACACATCTGCCATATCATCGAGATCGTCATCGTAAAATTCGTCCGCACCCATATCCACGATAGAAACGATGTTTGAATGGCCGGGGTCGTCCCAACGCCCCTCGCCATCAATATCGTTGGTAGATGCGGATGTGCTGCTGCCCGCGTCGATGCAGGGCGAGTTGGCCTGAAGCCGATAGCTCAGTGGAACCATGAGCGGGTTATTCGTTATGTTACCCGCGCCGCTCCAACCGCCTTGCACCGCACTATAGGTGATATTCGGGGAACCCCAGCCGTAGACCTGGTCGGAAGAGTTGCCCCAGATGATGCAGTTCTGAAGTTCGGGGGCTGACCCGTTCTCGTAGTGAATGCCATTCCACTTATTGTTGGCGAGGGTGCAGTTGTAAAGAGAAGGACTTGATGTGTAGCAGACGACGCCGTCCCAGTCGTTATCGCCGATGATGGTATCTTTGATTGTGGGAGTCGAATCATAGAGGTAGATCCCGTCGCCCTCGTTGTTCAGAATCGCGGAGCTCCCGATATATGCGTCAGACTGTTCACCGTATACTCCGCGGACGTTGGACGTGATGGTGCAGTTCTCAATGGTCGGGGTGGCATCGTAGCAGTAGATCCCGTCACCTTCATTGGCGCCGATGGTGCAGTTTTCTATCAGGAGAGAGGAACTGTTCTGGCAATAGATCCCGTCACTTTCGTTGTTTTGAATCAGGCACCCATCAACAAATGGCTCCCCCTCAGACAGGTACATGCCAAATCCATTCCACGACATCTCGCAATTCTGAACCGCTGGACTTGCTTGTTCACAGTAGACGCCCGCCGCGTCGTTGGAGCTAATCGTGCAACCGCTGATCGTCGGGCTTCCGTTGGTTGCGTAGACTCCACAGAAGCCATTGCCGGAAACTGAACAGTTGGTTATGACGGCGGCAGACGAATCACAGTAGATGCCGTTACTACTGGAGTTGATGATCGTGGAGTTCGCAATACTCGGACTCCCATTGAATGAGTGGATTCCATTGGCACCGTTACCGGCAATCAAACAATTGGCCACCGTGGGACTGGCTGCATCACAGAAGACTCCATCATAGAAATTGTAGTAGATTGAACAGGTGTCGATACCCGGGTTCGCCTCCAACGCGTAGACTCCATAGTAATTCCCGAAGATCGAACATCGTGCGATTATGGCGGTTGACTGACTGACAATCCCATAGCCGTTGTCATAGATTGTGCAATCATCAATTCGTGGAGCCCCGCCGTTATATGCCCAGATGCCAGCATAATTACCTACAATGATGCAGTTTGTTACCACAGGACTTGATTCAGAGCTGTCAATGCCGTCATCGCTATTGCCCGAGATTACACAGGCGTCAATCTTCGCATCTGAAGCGACATAGCAACCCACGCCAATTCCGCCGTTAACTTCGACCATGCAGTATTGGAGCGTGGGTTCTGAGCCGATGCACGTGATACCAGCAGCCCAACCCGTGGGAGAACCGTTGCGAATCGTTATGTCAGACAGAACTGTTTCAAGGCCTTGCCCGTTGTTGAAGTAGAAGACGCAGTCTGCAGCGTCGCCGTCCACGATGCAGTTGGTTGCTCCATTGGTGGACATGAGCATTATAGGATCAGCAGGAAACTGTAGATTCCGGTTTTGCGGCCCCGCGAAAGTCCCGTCTGCCACGAAAACGATGTCATAGTCGCTTGTCGCCACATCCAGCGCCGTCTGAATGTTCGTCGCGGCCATTACCCAGTTCGTGTAGGGATATGTGTGCGACCCCGTGGTCGACACGTAGATGAAATTCCCTGCGGTCGGAATCGAAGTGCTGCTGGTCGGGTCGCTGTTATGAACGTATTCGTAAATATTCAGGAAATGGTCACCGTCCGCGTCCGAGGCGGCGTCACTGCTGCTGGTCGGGTCAAGTCCGTGTTCCGACTCCCAGCCATCCGGCATGCCATCCGCATCCGTATCGACGTTCGTCGGGTTGGTGCCCGCCTGATACTCCTGCCAAGTCGAGAGGCCGTCCCCATCGCCATCTTCTCCGGCTTCGTAAATACCGTGAACCTGGTTGCTCTCAAGACCCCACTGACAAACCACGACGTCGTCCACGACGCCTTCAAATCGCTGAGTCGGCGAATCGTCCGTTGAGGCTCCAATCCGAGGGTTGGTGTTTGTCTGCTGGATGTTTGGGTTGGAGGTTCCCCAGTCGTAGTTGGTTTCCGCTCGCAGACTGCCGTTGATATAGAGTCGCTGCAATGCGCCGTCATACGTCCCGGCAACGTGATACCACGTCCCATTCGTCAGCGTGCACGGGACGCGAACCCACTGGGAACTAGACACGCAGACCAGGAAAGAAAGGTATCCGTTCGTGTAACTCAGTTCGTAACCTAAAGTGGCTCCGGGTTTTCTCTTGGAAAAGAAGACCGCCGCGCCGTTTGTGTAGTCCCGGCTCGGTTCTATCCACAGGGCGACGCTCACGACGGGCGGCTGGAGGCTTTCGCTGTCATAGAGCTGCACATAATCATCCACACCGTCCAAGACCAAGGCATTGCTGACGACGCCAACGGTCCAGGAGTTGGACTGAATGTTGCATGCCGCACCATGGTTCAAGTTGGTCGTGGAATCGAGAACGTTGGTACCAGCGCCCTCGTCAAGCTTCCACCACCCGACGAGATCGGGCGGGTAGGCGTTCAACGGGTCGAAGCCGTACTTCAGCTCCCACCAGTCCGGCAA
>AMWB02132276.1_pt1 | contig 13719 bp, 11 predicted proteins | sample 200311 | NCBI WGS metagenome assembly AMWB02 (sample SAMN02737377, study PRJNA173069) | bioreactor metagenome | biome: anode biofilm in microbial fuel cells | place: USA: California | collected 2010-12-16 | reverse complement strand
AGGGCGAAACCGTTCGTAACGCATCACCATACATTGCATACGGATCTTTTTTTACGGGTGGCGCCGGAACTTTATCTTAAGCGGCTTCTCGTGGGCGGTTTTGAAAAAGTTTATGAGATCAACCGTAATTTTCGCAACGAAGGTATTTCGGTGCGTCATAATCCGGAATTCACGATGCTTGAGCTTTATCAGGCCTACGCGGATTACGAGGATATGATGGCGATCACCGAGGAAATGGTGCATTATCTGGTCGTGATGCTTTATGGGAAAGAAGAGATCCCCTGGGGCGATAAGACGCTTAATTTTAAGACACCGTGGAAGCGTATTTCTTTTTATGGCGCCCTTGAAGAAGCTACTGAAATAGACTTCCGCAAAGTATCTGTGCGTGATGCCGCGAAGAAATTCCATATCGAGGTCACTAAAGACATGGAAGATATCGATATTTTAAATGAGATCTTCGGCGAAAAGGTCGAAAAGGACCTTTGGGACCCGACCTTTGTGGTCGATTATCCTACTGTGATGACGCCTTTAGCTAAGGCCAAAGCCGAGGATCCGGAATTGGTGTACCGGTTTGAGTTATTCATCGCAAAGATGGAGATCGCGAACGCCTTCTCCGAACTTAACGATCCCTCGGTCCAGCGCGAACGTCTCATAGCTCAAAAAGAACTTATCGGCGAATCGAAAGAGGTCGATGAAGATTTCCTGATGGCGCTTGAATATGGGATGCCCCCCGCGGGCGGGCTCGGGATCGGGATCGATCGTTTGGTCATGCTTCTTACCAATCAGGCTTCGATCCGGGACGTGATATTGTTCCCTCAGCTCAAGCCCGAAAAAAAGACGATCGAACAGGCCGAAGCGGAGGCCTAGAGGAAACCTATGGGATTTGAAACCTTTATCGCAGGAAAACATTTAACGCGGCGCCGCAAGACCGGTTTTATTTCGCTGATCTCCTTTATTTCGATCCTTGGAGTGGCGATCGGGGTCATGGCCCTGATCGTGGTGCTTGCTGTGATGAGCGGATTTGACCGCGAACTTAAATCAAAGATCGTGGGCGTTCAGCCGCATCTGAGGATCGAAAAGGTGGACGGGATCGAAGATGCCGATCGCGATCTTATCGCCATCCGTCGGCATAATATCCCGGGCCTTGTTTCTGCGGCAAAATTCATCGAAGGCCAGGCGATCCTCCGGAGTACCAAGAATGCGACCGGCGTGGTCGTTAAAGGTATCGATCCCGACAATGAGGACCTTAGTATCTTTGAAAAGAACATGGTGTCCGGGACCTTGAATTTCAAGGATTCCGTGCAGGTCGAGCGCAAAAGGTTCCTCTGGTTCTTTAAACATAAGATCGAGACACGCCACGGCAGTATTTTTATCGGAGAGAATCTGGCAGCATCGCTTGGCGCACAAGTAGGGGATGTGATCTATATGATCACGCCGATCCCGGAGCCCGAAAATCCTTTTGTCCCTCTTCCGATGCATGTGAGGACCTGGCCGTTCCTGGTGCGCGGGATCTACCGCGTGGGGATGAATGATTTTGATACTTCACTCGCGCTCATTACGATCGACCAAGCGCAAAGGATCTATCAAATGGGTTCCAAAGTGTCGGGGATCAGCATGCGCTTTAGGAACGTCGACGATGCCGAAAAATGGAAGTGGGTGATCGCAGGCGATTTCTCCAGCCAGTATTACTTCCGTTCCTGGTACGACATGAACCAGAATTTTTTTCAGGCTCTCAAGGTCGAAAAAAGTGTGATGACGATCCTTCTGGCATTGATCATTCTGGTCGCGGCGTTCAACATCATCTCGACCCTGACCATGGTCGTGATGGAAAAGACCAAGGATATCGGTATTCTCCGGGCGCTTGGGGCGACACGCATGAGCATCGGCAAGATCTTCGTGATCGAGGGGTTCAGTATTGGTTCGCTAGGGATCGTTCTTGGAACGGCGCTGGGACTTTCGCTTGCGTATAATCTGAATCCGGTTGCGGATTTTCTCAAGAAAACCACGGGGCTGGAGGTGTTCCCAAGCGATATCTATCTTTTTGACCGCATTCCGTCCGAAGTGCACATCCCGGATGTTGCGGTGATCGTCGGTTTCGCGTTGATCGTAGCCGTAGTGGCCGGTTTTTATCCGGCGCACCGCGCGGCGAACTTGAACCCCGTGGAGGCGCTTCGCTATGAGTAACGTCGTTGAAGTCCCGCTTCTCAGCGCGTTCGATATCCGAAAGAACTATGAAACACCGGCCGGGACGCTCGAGATCCTGCGCTCGGTACAGCTGATCATCCGTAAAGGCGAGATGGTCTTTATTACCGGAAAATCAGGTTGCGGAAAATCGACCCTGCTGCATATTCTCGGCGGTTTGGACCGGGCAAATGACGGGAAGATCTTTTTTGACGGCAAAGACATGACCGAAATGTCGGAAAGAGAGCTCGCAAAGTTGCGCAGTCATCACGTTGGGTTCGTTTTCCAATTCTATCACTTGCTTCCGGAGTTAACCGTTTATGAAAATGTTCTGTTGCCGACGATGATCGCGGGAAAACCGAATAAACCTTGGGTCAAAGAAGTGCTGAAACGGGTGCGGCTCTGGAATCGCAGGACTCACTTTCCTTCCGAACTTTCCGGTGGGGAGCAGCAGCGTGTGGCCATCGCACGGGCGCTTGTGAATCGTCCGTCCGTGGTGCTTTGTGATGAACCGACCGGGAATCTGGATCCGGAAACGGCCACTTCGGTCATGGTGCTTTTAAACGAACTTAATCAGCAGGAAGGCCAGGCTTTTTTGATCGTGACGCACGATGAGGAAATGGCGTCGCGATACGATCGCTCCTATCGCTTGCAGGAAGGCGTGCTGGTTGCGGGCCAGTCGATGGTGCCGAGGCCCGAGACGATCATCAATAACAAGCCGGTCTTGTGAAGGATCAATAGAACTCGTACTTTTAGTCAAAGGAGAAAATATGGAACTTCAGGTTTATATCGACGGGAAATGGTATCCGAAAAGCGAAGCGAAGATTTCGATCTTTGATCACGGGCTTCTTTACGGGGATGGTGTGTTCGAAGGGATCCGCGCGTATAACGGCCTGATCTTCAAGCTCGAGGAACATTTGATCCGGCTTTGGGAATCGGCGCACACCCTTATGCTTGCGATCCCCATGGATGTGAAGGCCATGAAAGCCGCGATCATCGAGACGCTCAAGAAGAATAAACTGATGGATGCTTATATCCGCGTCGTTGTGACGCGCGGCGTTGGCGATCTCGGGCTTTCACCCTGGCTTTGCAAAAAGGCGACAGTCTTTATCATTACGGATAAGATCACTCTTTATCCCAAGAGCCTTTATCAGAAAGGTCTCGAAATCATTACGGTGCCGACCGTGCGCAATCTTCCCGAAGCTGTGAATCCGTCGATCAAAAGCCTCAATTACCTTAACAACATCTTGGCAAAGATCGAGGCCAAAAACGGCGGATGCATCGAAGCATTGCTTCTCAATCACCAGGGCTACGTGGCGGAGTGCACTGGCGATAACGTGTTCATGATCAAAAAAACAGGCAAAGGACAGGCCGTAAAAGATTATATCCTGCTTACGCCTCCGACTTATCTTGGTGCGCTCAAAGGCATCACGCGCCAGGCCATTATCGAGATCGCGGAGAGGATCAAGTTGCCTTTTGAAGAGCGTATTCTCACGCGGCACGACCTTTTTAACGCGGACGAAGTGTTCCTTACCGGGACAGCGGCCGAAGTCATCCCTGTTGTGAAGATCGACGGGCGCGGGATCGGAGGAGGAAAACCGGGAAAGATCACGAACATGCTTCTCAAAGATTTCCGTGCTTTAACCCATAAAGACGGTGTGCGCTACATCCTTTGATCTGCCCCGAGTCCGGAGTTAATCCATCATGATCTGCAATGTTTGCGGGACCAAAGAAGCGACCATCCATTTGACCGAGATCGTCAATGGCAAGATGGCCGAGGTCCATATCTGCGAGGCTTGTGCCGAGGAAAAAGGCACGGAGTTCAAGACCTATTTTAATTTTGGGGATCTTCTTGCCGGAGTGCCGGGCCTCGAAGAAGGACTTGGTAGTTCGGGGAAGAAAGTATCACTTGTTTGCAAGGATTGCGGCATGAATTATGAGGATTTCGCGAAGAACGGCCGCCTCGGTTGCGCGGGTTGTTACACTTCCTTTCAGAAACCGCTTGCAGTCGTGATCAAACAGGTCCAACGCTCGAACTATCATGTCGGCAAGAAGCCATCCCGGATCCCGAAGGATACACGTAGCGTTCACGACCTGCGCCAGCTCCAGGAAAAGCTTCGAAAAAGCATTCAAACAGAAGCGTTCGAGGAAGCCGCGCGCCTGCGAGACGAGATCAAGCAGGCCGAGGACAAGATTAAAAAAGGAAAAAAGACAAAAAGTGAGTGAGATCGACCGTTTTATCGATCAGCCGGTCAACTGGCTCCGCGCGACAGGCCCCGAAAGCGATGTGGTGATCAGCTCGCGTTTACGCTTGGCGCGCAATCTTGCCACCTATCCTTTTCTGAGCCGTCTAGCTGCCGGGCAGCGCGACACGATCATCGACGAAGTAAAGGAAGCGGTCAAGAACTCGAATTTTCTTAAAAAATCTTATTTTATTTCTTCAACGGATCTTCCCGAACTCGACCGCCAATTCCTCTTGGAACGCCATCTGGTCAGCCGGGAGCTGATCGTTGAAGAGGGAAAGAGCGCCGTTGCGATCACGCCGGATGAAATGGTGAGTTTGATGGTGATCGAAGAGGATCATCTGCGGCTTCAGGTGTTCCAGTCGGGTCTCAACCTGGTGGAGACCTGGCGTATTGCCGATGAGATCGATAGCGAACTTGAAAAAGACCTGGATTATGCTTTTGATGCGACGCTCGGATATCTGACCGCATGTCCGACGAATGTCGGGACCGGGATCCGCGCCTCATGCATGCTTCATCTGCCGAGTCTTGTGTTGACCAAACAGGTCCACAAAGTTTTGCAGGCACTTTCGAAACTCAATCTCGCAGTGCGCGGGCTTTATGGCGAAGGAACGCAAGCGAGCGGGAATTTTTTCCAATTTTCAAATCAGATCACGCTTGGCCAGCCGGAAGAAGAGATCATCTCGAACCTTGAAGGCGTGATCCGGCAGGTTATCGCACATGAGCGCGAAGCGCGGGAATACCTCAAGAAAAAACGCAAATCCAAAATGGAAGATCAGATCTGGCGTGCCCTGGCGGCGCTCAAGGCCGCCCGCATGATGTCTTCCTCTGAGGCGATCCAGCTTTTATCGCTCGTGCAGGTCGGGATCGATGTCGGGGTCCTGGAGGGGCAGGTGACGCATACGGATCTGAACCAGCTTTTTCTTTTGATCCAGCCGGCGCATCTCCAGAAGATAAACGGTAGGGAGCTTAGTTCGGCGGAACGTGATTCCCGCCGTGCCGCCCGCATTCGCGAATATTTTTCAAAAGTCATCCTTTAGGGAATAGAGTAATTTTCCGTTATTCATAGAAGGTCTTAACAAGAGTTTTCATTCGGAGGTTCAAAATGTTCGATCGTTTCACAGAAAGAGCCCGTAAGGTCATTATTCTCGCCAAGGAAGAAGCAAAAAGGTTTAACCACGATTACATCGGCACGGAGCACATTCTGCTCGGGCTTATCAAAGAAGGGGAAAGTGTCGCCGCAGCAGTGCTTCAGAATCTCGGGCTTTCTCTAGACACGATCCGTTTAGAGGTCGAGAAGCTTGTTCAATTTGGGCCGAGTACGGTCGTCTCCGGGGATATTCCGTTCACACCTAAAGCCAAAAAAGTGATCGAGCTTGCGATGGACGAAGCGCGCCGTCTGGGTCATAACTATATCGGGACCGAACATTTACTGTTGGGTCTCATCAAAGAAGGCGAAGGTGTGGCAAGCCATGTGCTCATGAACGTCGGATTGGACCTCAACAAGGTTCGCGCGGAGGTGATCAAGCTTTTAGGTTCCACGACACCGGGAGGCGAACCCGGCGCTCTTCCGCCGAGTATGGGGGGGGCGGGGGCCGGAGCGAAAGCTAAAACAAAAACGCCGGCGCTTGATGCTTTCGGGCGCGACCTTTCACAGCTTGCGCGTGACGGTAAACTTGATCCGGTGGTAGGCCGTCAGGACGAGATCGAGCGAGTGATCCAGATTCTTGCGCGCCGTACCAAAAATAACCCCGTGCTTTTGGGTGAAGCGGGCGTCGGGAAAACAGCGATCGTAGAAGGCCTTGCGCAAAAGATCATCGCGGGCGATATCCCTGAGATCCTGGCCGACAAACGCATTGTTGTGCTCGATCTCGCGCTCATGGTGGCTGGGACGAAATACCGCGGACAGTTCGAGGAACGTATCAAGGCCGTGATGGACGAGATCCGCCGCACGGAGAATGTCATGATCTTTATTGACGAATTGCACACGCTGGTCGGCGCCGGCGGCGCCGAAGGCGCGATCGATGCATCCAACATTCTTAAACCTTCGCTTTCCCGGGGCGAGATCCAGTGTATCGGTGCCACGACGCTTGACGAATACCGCAAATATATCGAAAAAGACGCAGCTCTGGCCCGCCGGTTTCAAACCGTGGTCGTAGACCCTCCGTCCGTGGACGATACGATTCAGATCCTCAAAGGTTTACGCGACAAGTACGAAGCTCACCACCGAGTGAAGATCCTGGACGAGGCGCTTGAGGCCGCCGCGAAGCTTTCCGATCGCTACATTTCCGGACGGTTCCTCCCGGACAAGGCGATCGACATCATCGATGAAGCAGCTTCCCGCGCACGGCTTTCCGTGACAACGATGCCCAAGGACCTCAAAAAGGCCGAGTCGGAGATCGAGTCTCTCCGCCGTGAAAAAGAATCGTCGATCAAGGCCCAGGACTTTGAAAAGGCTGCGAAAATGCGCGATGACGAACGCAAAGCCAAAGAAGAACTCCAGCGGATGAAAAAGAGCTGGAAGGAATCCAAATCCGAGGTCGAGGTGCAGGTGACCGCCGAGGATATCGCCTTCGTTGTTTCGAAATGGACCGGAGTGCCTCTTTCACGCCTTGAAGAAAAAGAGACAGCGCGTCTCTTGAAGATGGAGGAAGAACTTCATAAAAAGATCATCGGCCAGGACGAGGCGCTTCGCGCGATATCGCATGCGGTACGCCGGTCCCGTTCCGGGCTTCGTAATCCGCGTCGTCCTATAGGATCGTTCATTTTCTTGGGCCCTACCGGGGTCGGGAAAACGCTTCTTGCCAGAGCACTCGCGGACTTCATGTTTGGTGATCAGGATGCGGTGGTGGTGGTGGATTGTTCCGAATATGGCGAGAAATTCAACGTGTCGCGGCTTGTCGGGGCTCCTCCGGGTTATGTGGGGTATGAAGAAGGCGGGCAGCTCACGGAGAAAGTGCGCCGCCGTCCGTATTCCGTGGTATTACTTGATGAAATTGAGAAAGCGCATCCCGATGTTTTTAACATCCTTCTCCAGCTTATGGAAGAAGGGCGTCTGACGGACTCTTTCGGCCGTAAGGTGGATTTCCGGAACACGATCGTGATCATGACCTCGAATGTCGGGGCGGATCTGATCCGGAAGCAGGGCGATCTGGGTTTCGCGCCGAAAAAAGACGATATGAACTACGAATCGCTGAAACAGAAGCTCTTAGATGAAACGAAAAAAGTTTTCCGTCCGGAGTTTTTGAACCGTGTGGACGATACGATCGTTTTCCATCCGCTCTCGCGTCAGGACCTGGAGCAGATTATCCATATCGAGCTGAAAGAAGTGCAGGATCGTCTCAAAAATAAAAAGATGGAACTCATCCTCTCCGACGAGGTGCTCAAATTCCTGATCGACCAGGGGTATGATCCCGTGTTCGGTGCCCGGCCCCTCAAACGAACGATCCAGCGCTTCATCGAGAATGTTCTGGCCGAAGAGATCCTTGGCGGGAAATTTGAGGAAGGGGATAAGATCAGGGCGGAGATCCGTGGTGAGAGGATCTCTTTTGAAAAAGCGACATAGTCCCAATGGCTATCAATTTCAACAGAGTTGAAATTGGGGCAATCCTTGTCAACCATTTGAGAAATCAAATTTTAGACAAGGATAGCGCAAGAGGCTTACGCGCATGCGCTTTTTCCTGAAGGCCATCCTTCTTTTTCTAACAGTCGCAGTTTTGGCCTGCGTTCTTTTTCTGAATTTCTTTCTGCACAGCATCGCGCGTTCGGAAGATTTCAAGCGTTTTGCCGAACAAAAAGTCGGCGAATATCTCAAGGCTAAGGTCCATATCGGTGAGATCCGTCCCTACCGTTTGAGCCAGCTCGCGCTCGAAAAGATCCTCATAGAAACCCCCTCCGCGAAAGGGGGTTCCCAGCTGATTCGCGTAGATCGTCTGCTTTTTCATTATCATTTTAAACAGCTTTGGGAACGCAAGTTCGATGCTCCCGCCGGAGTGGTTTTGAAAAACCCCGCGATCTTGATCGAGCAGGACCAGTTCCCTTACCGCTATTTCGAAAATCCTCCCAGCGGGTCCTCAGGTTTTTCAATGCCCTCGCTGGATTTCACGGGTGGTGAGATCCGTTATCTTCTCCCGGCGATCGGAAAAGAGATCCTGCTTCGGGATGTGCAGGGCAAAATACAGCCGGCGCTTGATAAAAAAGTCCAGGTGGATATCCGGGCCCATGCGACCGGACTTATGGAGGGGCGCGTTCGGATTCATGGGGTGGTGGATCCCTTCCAAAAGACGCACGATCTTTGGCTGGAACTTGAAGCCATGGACCTTGCCCAGGATATTCCGCTTCCGTTCAAAGCCCTTGAAGGGAGGGCTCATTGGGTGGGACAGGACCTTTTTTTTGAAGATCTCAAAGGAGCCTTGTACGGATGGAGCGCCGAACTCTCCGGCGTTTTTTTAAATCGTGAGGGCCAACCCAAGATCGATTGCCACCTACGGGTCGGGAAGGGGGCGCCAATGGTTAAGCTGGATCTCTTATTGGACCTTTCGCGTCACGATCTGAGCGGCGTTTTGGAATTTTTGGAGGGAAACGTTTTTAATTTTCAAGGGAAAGTCCACCAGGATCGGAAACGTTTTGTGATCGATTCTCTCGCTGTAGATCCTGGGTATCAGGGGCGCGGAGAGTTGGATTTTACGAGCGGCAATTATGAACTGATCTTTGAAAAAGGCGCTAAGCGGATGGCGGTCCATTCCAATCTTCGGGGGCTGGACTTTGCGCTGAATTTTAATTTTGATCATGTAAGACTCTGGGGATTGGATCTCGTGACAAGGGGAAAGCTTTTTCTCCATGCTGCGTCTTTCCGCTGGAGGGGGCGCGATTTTTTGTTTAAAGGGGAATTTGAAACGGATTATTTCATCCTGGATCGTCAGCCGTTCGAGGATTTGAAGGGCGGTTTTGAATTGAGCCCTGTCGGTATGACGGGGTTCAGAAGTTCCTGGGGGAACAGGTTTCGCATGACGGGGCAGGTCATGTTCCCGGGGAAGAAGCCCAAAGCAAAATTTTTGGTTTATGTCCCCGATCTTGATCTGGGGCTCATCCAGGAGTTTGCGGCCAAACCTTTACCCAAAGCGCTCGGCGGTCGCTTGGAGGGGAAATTTTCTATTGAGGGCGATTTGGCGAAACCCGAGGTTTCGGGTGTTTTTAACATCCGTGACGGAAAATGGGGACAACTCAATTATGACCGTGGTATCATTCAACTTCGGGGGTTCTTCCCTTATCTGCCCCTCAAGGATTCCAAGATCTGGAAGGGACGGACAGTTTTCTTTCTGACTGGTGCGTTGGATTTGAAGCTTGACAATATATTTGCCGGAGTAAAAATACAGACTCCGGACAACTTGGTGATATGGAAGGGGATCGAAGCGACCCTTCATAAAGATGACGGCAGTATGGAGATGAATCGCTCGAAAGTCGGCGCGTGGGGTGAATTTTCTTTGCTTGAAGCGCGCTCCGGGAAGAAGGCGCAAGCGGAAGGAACTGTCGGAATCCAGGACGAAGAAGAGGACGAAACGGCCGTCAAATTCGGTCCCAAATTAAAATTCTAAGGTTTTTATAGTGAGGGGATTATGTTGCGTTGGAACCAGTTAAGAAGGACAGTTTCGGTCCGGTCATGGCTGAGAGATTTCGGGACCGGATGTATGAATATCTTCGAAGGCGCCGGAGGCATCGCGTTTCTTTTCAGGGATGCGTGCGTTTTGATGGCTTCGAAAAAGATCCGGTGGAAAGCCACGCTTGATCAGATGAACAAGATCGGCGTGATGTCGCTTCCCTTGGTCTTTCTCACTATATTGTTCACAGGCATGGTCCTCGCGCTCCAATCGGCCTATCAACTCCGACTTTTTTCAGCGGAAAAGTTCACTGCCGATCTGATATCGGTTTCTCTTTGCCGTGAGCTCGGACCGGTACTGACCGCGATGGTGGTGGCCGGGCGCGTGGGAGCCTCGATTGCTGCCGAACTCGGGACCATGAAAGTCACCGAACAGATCGACGCGTTGGAATCTCTTGCCACAAATCCCATTCAATATCTTGTCATTCCAAGGTTCATTGCGGCTTTATTCATGCTTTTCATCCTGACCATTTATGCGGATGTGATCGGGATGTTCGGAGGTTATCTTATTTCTGTTTTTAAACTCGGAATGAGTTCGCATATGTATATCAAACGCGCGATCGATGCGCTGCAGGTCAAGGATGTCGTGACAGGTCTCATCAAAGCCTTTTTCTTCGGCGGGATCATTGCGATCGTAGGCTGTTATTTCGGGTTCACCGCCCGTGGAGGCGCGGAGGGCGTCGGCCGCGCGACCACGCTTGCAGTCGTCGTTTCCTTGATCATGGTGATCGCCTCAGACGCGCTTTTTTCGGCGCTCTTTTACTTTTTTTAAAGAAAGAACGGTTATTTGTGATTGAGATCCAGGGACTTCATAAATGGTTTGGAACGCAGCACGTCCTTCGGGGGGTCGATCTGACCATCCGGGAGGGAGAGACGGTAGTGATCATCGGCCGTTCGGGATGCGGAAAAAGCGTGCTTCTTAAACACATCATGGCGATCCTGGAGCCCGATCAGGGAGACATCAAGATCTATGGCCGTTCAATGTTCTCGATGCTTCCGGACGAGCAGGACCAGTGCCGGTTGCAACTCGGGATGCTTTTCCAAGGGGCCGCGCTTTTTGACTCACTGACGGTCTTGGAAAACGTTGGTTTTTCACTTATAGAGCATACGAAACTTCCCGAAGAAGCAATCATCCAAAAAGTTGAGGAAAAGCTTGGCCTGGTAGGGCTTGCGGGGATCGAGGAGCTGATGCCCGCCAGTCTTTCGGGGGGTATGAAAAAAAGAGTGGGTCTGGCGAGGGCGATCTGCAACGAGCCTAAGATCATTCTTTATGATGAGCCGACCACCGGATTGGATCCGATCAACGCTGACGTTATCAACGACCTTATTTTAAGGATGCAAAAGCAGCTCAAAGTGATCTCGATCGTGGTGACCCACGATATGACGAGCGCTTACAAGGTGGCGGACCGCATCGCCATGCTTTATGATGGCCGGATCATCGGAGTTGGAACACCGGATGAGATTAAAAATTCTCCGGACCCTATTATTCAGCAATTCATTACCGGATCAGCGCACGGCCCTATTACGGATCATATAAAAAAGGAAACGGAGTCATTATGAAGAAGAAAAGCAATGAAGTTTCGGTGGGAGTCTTTGTTATTTTAGGGTTCATTTTTTTGACCCTTGTCCTATTTTTTGTCAGCGGGGTCTACTTGTTCCGCTCCGGATACACGGTGGATGTGCTCTATGATTATGTCAGCATCCTGAACAAAGGAGCGCCGGTACGCATGGCCGGGGTCCGTATTGGAGAAGTGAGTAAGGTGGATCTCTTTTTTGATGAACAAAAACAGAACAATCGCGTGAAGATCAAACTTTTCATTGAAAAGGGGGTTGAAATCAGGGAAAATTACGAGTTCACGATACGGGGTACGCATATTTTAAGTGAACCCCATGTGGAGATCACGCCGAGGCCCGGTTCCTTCCCGTTGCTTCATAAGGGTTCGGTCATGGAAGGGGTTCCCTTGGTCGCGGTCGAAGAAATGATCGAAAAGGCCCATGAGGCCCTGGACCATCTTTCGTCGCTTAGTGGTTCGCTCAACGATTCGCTTAAGAAACCTGACGGGGACATACGTTTAAGTTTCAAAAATATCGAGTCTTCGAGCGCGTCGCTTGCCAAAGTCCTTGAAAAAGTTGAAAAAGGGGAAGGGACGTTGGGGAAGTTGTTAATGGAAGAGGATCTTTATCAAGAGATGGATGCGTTCGCGAAAGACGTCCGGGCGCACCCCTGGAAGCTTGTCCGTAAGGATTCGAAACATAAGAGGAAGTGGTACTTTCTCTTTTTAGCATAACCCATTCATAGGAACCGATGAATACTATCCTTGTCTTGGATTCTTTTCTTGAATGGTTGACAAGGACAGCCCTGACTATTATTTTCTTTCCCAGAATGGTAGTCAGGGCAGCCCCAATCTCAGCTCTGCTTCGATTGATCGGGATTGGGACTGCCCCAATTTCAGATTTCCTGAAATTGATAAGTATTGGGACTAACTTTTTATACCTGCTGTGCAGGCAATATCAAAGGAGCAGTGATCATGATACTTTTTATAAGGATTCTTTTTGTTTTTTGTTGTGCCGGTTTTGGTCATTATGCGCAGTGGCTTTCCGGATTTCATTTGCCGTTCGGCCCTTGGCTTTCAGCAGCGGCGGGGGCTTTGGGCGGTAGCGTCATTGTTTTGATCGATGTTTTCTTTAAGCAATACACGGTCCGGAACATTCTTTCGGTCATCGCGGGATTCGCGCTTGGGCTTTTGACGCAGCGTCTTTTTATGATGGTCCTGGCTTACGCGAATTTCCCCGAGGACGTCAATCGCAATTTTGGCGTTGCCACCGCCATTATCTTTTCCTACCTCGGCATCATCACCGTGCTCCGCGGACAGGATGAATTCAGCCTGATGATCCCGTTCGTTCACCTGGATTCCAAAGGCCCGGGCGAGGAAATGATCCTTCTTGATACGAGCGTCATTATCGACGGGCGCATCGCGGACATCGCCAACACCCATTTTTTATCGAGTAAACTGATCCTTCCGCGCTTTGTTCTGAAAGAATTGCAGCTGATCGCGGACTCCTCGGACCCCTTGAAGCGCAATCGGGGCCGAAGAGGTCTCGATGTGCTTAACGCGATCCAGTCGAACCCCAATATCACGGTCAAGATCCACGAACTGGATTTTCCGGAATTCAACACGGTCGACGCGAAATTGGTCAAGATGGGGCAAGTGCTCCAGGCTAAGGTTTTTACTAACGATTACAACCTGAACAAGGTCGCCGAACTCCAGGGCGTCAAGGTCCTCAACATCAACGATCTTGCGAATGCGTTGAAACCCGTCGTGATGCCGGGAGAAGAGATGGAGATCAAGATCCTCAAAGAAGGTAAAGAGCATGAGCAGGGTGTGGCGTATCTTGATGACGGCACCATGGTCGTGGTGGACAACGGCAAGCGCCGTTTGGGCCATACGGTGAAGGTGACGATCACAAGCGTTCTCCAAACGCAAGCCGGGCGCATGATCTTCGCGAAACTTTCCGATGATAACGGGCACCATGCCGACCGTGGAGGAGACCGCTGGCGCGAGAACCGGGAACGTCATGGAAATGATCCCCGCCGTCAGCGGAACGGTCATGATCGTCCGGATCGTCAAAACCAGCCGG
>AMWB02091966.1_pt1 | contig 13729 bp, 10 predicted proteins | sample 200311 | NCBI WGS metagenome assembly AMWB02 (sample SAMN02737377, study PRJNA173069) | bioreactor metagenome | biome: anode biofilm in microbial fuel cells | place: USA: California | collected 2010-12-16 | reverse complement strand
CCGGCTACCCCGACGGCCTGAAGGCTGAAGAAATCCCGCTGCAGGCCCGTATTGTCGCGGTGGCCGACGCTTTTGACGCCATGGTGTCCGACAGGCCTTACAAGAAGGGCTTCTCCGTCCGGAAAACATTGAACGTGCTCGAAGAGCGGGCCGGCAGCCAGTTCGACCCGGTCGTGGTCGAATGCTTCCGCAGCAAAGTGGCAGGCAGATTGCCGCCATCTGCCAGGTGAAATTTATCAGCTTGCCAAAGTGCGTCAACACTGTTTCAGCCGACTGCCCCGACATGCGCCCGTTGCCAAGGATTGCAGGATGTCCATACCAAGGGTAGTGATCCAACGCATCCAAGCCCGACACCAGGCCGGCACGAACAGGATTGGGGTGAATGTAGCGGATCAGTTCAAAAAGACAGGATTTTTCTTCACAGGCGATGGACTTGCAGCGGTTCTGGAACAGGTGGCCGGATCAGTCCTGCCGAAGGTTGAAACAGGCGGCATACCCGGTAAGGAGGCGACTCTGTCGTGGCATTGGCCAGCTATGTCGTTGAATGAATTATAATTCAACATCGCTAATGCACTAATGCAACAACGTCCCCGGAATTTCCCGGAATTTCCGGAACTCTATAAGTAAGCTGTCCCCGGAACTCCGGGGGACTCCGCGCAGTTTCCCGCAAGCCGATGCACGGAAAAAGGGGTAAGCCCGGGGATTTGTTCCCGAAAGGTTTGCCCCTTTTTATTTGATTTAGCATGAAACCGTTATGAATTAAAAAAATAATAATACATATTGCAAGTTAACAAAATATCTTATATAATATTTAACGTCTATGCTCATGATTTTCGTCAATCACCATTCATCGCGTAGCACGTGCCCAGTGCAGGCAGGTATCGGCTTGCATTCCTGGCGAACTGACCGACATCTGCATTCCCTTCCTCCCCGAATAAGGCACGTGTCTTCACTGATTCAGGCAGATTGCGCACGCAATCATTCCATCGGAGGTCCCCTATGCGGTCATGGTTGGTCGGAAGGTCGTTCATCGTCATCCTTACTATTATTGGCGTGCGTCCCGGTTGATACCTTGAGATTTGAGAGGAAGATACTATGAATAAAATCATAAAATTCGCATTGCTGGTTAATTTCATATTGATACACTTCATTTCAGGTGCTTGCGCTGCTGACCAAGTGTATTTTTATCACACCGATCCGGTCGGAACGCCCATGGCCATTAGTGATGCCAATGGCCAGGTAGTCTGGAGGGGAGACTACAAGCCGTTCGGTGAAGAATCTTCTGTTTCGGGCGCTCTTGCCAACGACCGGAGGTTTGCCGGCAAGGAGAAGGACGAGGAAACAGGGCTATACTATTTCGGCGCGAGGTATTTAGATACAGAAATCGGGAGGTTTTCGGCGGTTGATCCGGTTAGGGTGGTAAGCACAATTACTGGTAAAGTTAACGATAATATACTTAAAAATACGCAACTTTTAAATTATTATACATATTGCCTAAATAATCCCTATAGACGAATTGATAAGTTTGGAACTTGGGCAGAGGATGTTCATGCTGGTTTGGAACCTGGCAGTAAATATGGGACATTTTATTGGATAATGAATATGGGGAATGATAATATGAACAGAAATATTGCAGAGAAAATAGCGATTTCAAACAATATTACAGATATTGGTGAAACAAGCCCAAAGCCTTGGGGTGATTTTTCGCGACATTTTAACATTGATGCTCCGCGTGGGTTTAGAGATTCGAGGCTTGCTCATGCAGATCATGAACTAAGATTAGCAGTATCGCTGCATAAGGTTGGAGATTATGATGGTGCATATGCTCATTTGGGAACTGGAATGCATAGTTTGCAAGATTATTTTGCTCATCGAGATTATGTCCCCTATGGTGGTGTGATTCCACATCCTGGTTGGTATGACAAAGTGACCGACCCAAGGAATACAAAAGCCTTGGAACAAACACATAAGGCCACGGCAATATACATGCAAACTTTTTATAGTATGACTGAATAATGAAATGAACAGATATATGATAGAAATCATAGTAATGTTGGTGGTTTTAAACTATGGCTGCGTCAATAATGCGAACTGTATTAATCATGCTGTCGTAGCTAATGCAATGGAATTACCATTTTCTAGAATAAAATCTATAAAGCGGTCAGTAAGATATGACAATATTAAGATTGATGGAGGAATTAATTTAGAGGATGGAAAAATAAATGTCGAATACATACTGGAAGAATTGTCAAATAATATTAAACAAAATGATTTTGAGGTTAATATAACTTATAGATTGTATGCCAATGTAGAAAGTGCGACAGGAGAATACGTTTTCTTTGAGAAATATTTTGGTAATAAGGTTGATCGGGGATTATATAACAGAATTGCATACAATTGCTTAAGAGAGGTGAAAGCTGATCCGGAAGGTTGTTATGTAGGCATGGGTTACTACAGGTCTTCATTGATTATTCAAAAAAACAACCTTATTATATATATTAATGAGATAACTGAAAATAAAAGAAGTATCGTAATGAGTATGGTGCTTGATGAAGTAATTGAAGCGCTACGCAAAATATCAATTGATATACAGAGATAGTCTATGTGTACAGGCGTGCAGAGATGGTAATCACCTGATAGTGTAATAAAGGCGTTACCTGTAGCTCTTTGAAAAAGTAGTGCGCCATTATTTCATGACACGTCATGATATTTCACGCTTCCAGCGTAAATGAAAACGGCAACAAAGTACCTGAAAAGCAACAAGGGATTAAGCTGTGATTGCTTAACCCCTCGTTTTTATTGGTGGAGATGAACGGGATCGAACCGTCGACCTATGCGTTGCGAACGCATCGCTCTCCCAGCTGAGCTACATCCCCTCATTCAAATCTGCATATCGAGTTTTCCTTTTTATCACAAACAGCTGAAAAATGCGAATGGAAAATTCCCTGCGTTCTGGCTTCCATGCCATCTCTTGCAGATTCATCCGGTTATGGAATGTCTGCACTGTCGCGAGTGGATGCGGGCATCTGCCCTTCCTCAACAACTTCTCTTTGATGGAGCACGTTATAACCTGGAGAAACTAAAGGATTATTGCTTTTGCCGGAATGACGGGAAAAAGCCTTTCAGGATTATTGTCCAATGCATCAAGAAATACGCTGCTGAGCACTGTTTCGACGAAGCGATAGGTCGTTGATGCATAACCAAGGGCTTGAAATGCTTACTTGATTGACCGGTTTGACAAGGTGGCATCATTCTGTGGGAGTTGATTAACAAGCCAAAAATACGTGACTGCCTGGCCTGTTTGCGGCGATTTGTGAAATAAATGAACAATTGCGGTTGCATACCGGTATAGGATATTGTATATAGTGGTGCACTGCCGAAGCAATCCGCATCTGTCCGGGACAGATGCTTGTGGTGCTTCAATTTCAAGGAAGTATGGAATCAGTCGAGGGGGGAATATTTACTATGGGATTCAAGAAACAGGGCCTCGGGATTTTTTTTCGAAGCGGTCTTGCAGTGACGCTGTTGCTGTCAGGTGCCGGTCTTTCATCGGCTGCGCCGGTGGAAACCCAGGATGACATGTTCACCCTGGGTGAGGTTGTTGTCACTGCCAGGGAAGGCGGTGTGGAAGCATCACAGACGCTTCACGAAGTCACCGCCAGGGATATCGAGGCGCGTAACGCAAGGACATTGGATGAGGCCATCCAGCTGCTCCCCGGGCTGAACGTCAGGAGAGGGGGGGACGGCACGCCCCGCATCGATATCAGGGGGCTTCGCACCCGCCACGTTATCCTCCTTGTCGACGGCATTCCCATGAATTCCGCCGTCGACCAGCAGTTCGACCCGACGTTGATCCCGGTGGAAAACATCGCCAAAATAAAGCTTACGGCTGGTCCCAGCTCGGTGCTCTACGGGCAGGGCGGGCTTGCCGGGGTGATCAACGTCATCACCAAGAAGGGCGGCAGAGACGTGAAGGGCAACGTGAGCTACGAGGCCGGTGACCGGCAGGAGTACCTGACCAGGGCAAGTATCGGCGGGAGCAGGGGAGTTGTCGATTTCTTCCTCAGCGGCAGCGCCTACCACCAGACCAGTTTCCCCCTTTCCGACGGTTTCGATCCGACTCCTGCGCAAGGTTCCGGCTACCGTATCAACAGTGACGACGAGCGGCAAAACCTGTCCGGCAACTTGGGCTTCCAGGCAACCAAGAACCTGAGCCTGGCACTGACGGCCAGTTACGTGCATGCCGAATACGGCAAACCGTCAAGTATCATACCTGCAAGCCAGATAGCAAATACCAATCGGTCTGTAGAGTGGAACCTTGAACGGGGCCTCGACCTGTTCGCTGCGAGACCCCGCTATCAGCGGATCGAGGGACTTGAAGGCTTTTCGATCCAGGCAGCGGCGGACTACGCTCCCAAGGGGCCATTCAGCCTGCGGGCCTGGGCCTACCACAACCGCCTCTATTATGACGACCGGGGTTTCGATGACGACACCTACACGACGATCAGCAGGAGCAATTCCTATGACGTTACCGTCAAATCACGTATCCAGGGTTTGACCGCCCAACCCAGGGTCGATTTCGGCAGAGCGGGCATCCTGACCGCAAGCCTCGGGGTGGAGAACGACAAGTGGGAAAACCAGGGATATACGATTGAAAGCGGTAATGTTGTGACCGACGCTGGCCTGGACGAGGATTTCAATATCTATTCGCTGTCGTTGCAATACGAGTACGAACCGATAAAGAACCTCGGCCTCGTGGTGGGCTACGGCCACTACTGGCAGGACCGTTCGGAAGACTCGGACGCCGATTTCAGTGTCCTGGCAGGCATTCACTATGATTTCCCCACCGGCACCAGGCTGAAGGCCGCGTTCCAGCGAAACGTGCGCTTCCCCACGCTTGACCAACTGTATGCCGTTGACGGAAGAGGCAACCCTTCCTTGAAGACAGAGAGGTCGTATCAGTATCAAGTTGGTGTGGAGCAGAAACTGCCCGGCGACAGTCTCATCTCGCTGACCGGCTTCAGGACTGATGCGAAGGACTTCATAGAAAGGGTAGATGACATCATCGACAATTACGATGAGTACCGCTTCTACGGTGTCGAGGTTGCAGCCGAGACGCGCTTCGTCAAAGATCTGGTAGTGCGGGCGAGTTACAGCTACCTTGATTCGGAAGACAAGTCTTCCGGAGCCACCAGGGACGAGCTTCAGTATCGCCCCAAGCACAAAGTCTCTTTTGAGGGGTGGTATGACTTCCCCTTCGGCCTGACTCCCTATGTGTCAGTGCAGCACGTGGCCGACCAGGTCACCTATGACCGGGTGACCAATGCCATTCCCTACAAGATGAGAAACTACACGCTGGTCAATGTGAAGCTGAGCCAGGAAGTGGTGAAGAACCGCCTGAAAGCGTACTTCGGGGTGAACAACATCTTCGACGAGGATTACGAGACCAGTTATGGTTTCCCGCAGGAGGGCAGGTTCATTTACGGCGGCATCCAGCTGAATATCTGAGGCGTGCCTGACAAACAGGTTGCTTTCGTGAAAAGGAAAGGCGAAGATAGGAACATCTTCGCCTTTCTTGGTTTGCCGTTCCCGGTTGACCGTCTGGAAACCAATGCTCACTGTCAGAAACTTTTCCTATACCTACGAAGGACAGGCCCAGCCCGCCCTCTCCGGCATATCCTTCACTGTCGGGCCCGGTGAGTTCGTTTGCCTGACCGGGCATTCCGGGTGCGGCAAGAGCACCCTGCTCCTGTCCCTGAAGCGGTTGCTGCAGGGGGGGGCTTCATCGGGGGAGATATGCTGGCACGGGAAATGCCAGGCCGGTGAAGGGGTCCTCGCCGGGATCGGCCTGGTCTTCCAGAATGCCGAGTCCCAGATATTGTGCGCCACGTCGTTTGATGAAGTAGCCTTCGGACCCGAGAACCTCTGCATGCCGGTGGCGGAAATGACGGTGCGTGTGGCGGATGCCCTCGCCGCGGTCCGGCTGCTGGAATTCGGCAACCGCAACGTTGAGCGGTTTTCCGCGGGACAGAAGCAGCGGCTGTCGATCGCTTCAATTCTCTCCATGGGGCCGGAGTGCATACTGCTGGACGAGCCGACCTCCCAGCTGGACCGCACGGGTAAAGAGGACCTGTGTGCCATTCTCCGCCATCTCAAGAGCCGGGGGATCTCCATCATGATCGCGGAGCACAATATCGAGCCGTTCGTGGGCCTTGTCGACCGTTACTATGCCATGTCGGGCGGCAGGATCGAGGCCGTCCTGGACGAGCCTCCGCGCGGCACCTCTGTCGGAAGGGGAAAGGGCGGCTCGCCGCGACCCGTGCCCGTTTCCGCACAAGTTGTGCCGTCCATTTCGGCTGAAGGACTCGTGATTTCCTATCCGGGTACGGGGCCGGTCCTCAATGGCATCGCATTTTCCGTTGTGCAGGGAGAACTGGTGCACATCTACGGTGAAAACGGGTGCGGGAAATCCACATTGCTCAAGGCGCTGGCGGGAGCGCTCCAGGTGGATTCCGGGAGGCTCCTTCTTGCCGGCAAAGACATTCTCGCCAAGACTTCCACATTGGGCGACGTCGCGCTCCTTTTCCAGAATCCCCAACGGCAACTGTTCGAGGACACGGTGTACGACGAGGTGGCTTTTACGCTCAAGCGCCTCAAGCTGCCTCCTGATGAGGTCGAGGCCCGGGTGACGGCAGCCCTGGAGTTGTGCGAAGCCTCCCATCTGGCAATGCGCCTGCCGCTCACCCTGAGCTATGGTGAACAGCATCGTGTCGCGCTTGCCAGTGTCATAGCCCCTGAACCCTCGATTCTCCTGCTTGATGAACCGTTTGCAGGGCTTGACCCTGCCCAGCGGCTGCGCCTGTTGAACATCCTCTCATCCCTGCGGGCCGAAAGGGGATCCACAATTGTCATTGCTTCCCACGATCCGCTGCCTGACCCGGACTGGGCCGACCGCATCATCTGCATGGAAGCCGGCAGGATCGTGGACCTCAACAGGATGTCGCAATGAGAAAGTGCGCGAAAGACAGAAGCGACTATGCAGGCCAGTATCGGCCAGGGAATTCCCTAGTCCACCGGCTTCCTTCGGGCTTTAAACTGGCGCTCAGCAGTGGCCTCTGCGTATTCACCCTGGCGGTGCGCGAACCGCTTTCCTTGTTGCTCGCGACAATGCTCTGCCTGGCGTATTATTTCGTGGCGAGGCTTACCCTGCAGGATCTCTGGCGCGACATCCGCTTCTTCCTCATCCAGATGGTGATGCTCGTCGCGCTGTATCTCCACAATCAAGGGTTCCCGGAAGGATTGTGGCCGGGAATGAGGACCTCACTCCAAATCCTGCTGTTTTTCATTCCGGGCATGGTGTTCATCCGCACTACCCAGGCATCGAGCATGATGAAGGGCCTGCGGAATATCGTTCCCTTCCGGGCATTGTTTCTCTTCTTCACCTCCCTCAGGTTTGTGCCGCTCTTTGCACGGGAACTCCGGGAGATTTACATGGCCCAGAAGCTGCGGGGGGCAGAATTTTCGCTCCGCCGGGTGCTGTTTCCGAGATTCTGGCATGATCTCTTTTTCTGTATCTTCATACCGTTGATCGTCCGGGCGCTGAAGATTGCGGATGAGGCTGCCCTGTCGGCACAGGCGCGCGGCATGGGCGCATTTCCGGGCAGGACGTTTTACGATGAGCGCCAACTCGAGAAGCGCGTAGCGCTGCTCATGGGGGAGAATCGTGAACCGGCTTCGAACGTGATCCAGGATGGACAGCATGGGTGACAACCGTTGCCTGAAGGGAGCTGGAAAGCATGAAAAACGAAGTGCCGTTTCTGTGGAACCGCTTCACCATGAGGGAAGCCCTGCTGCTGGGTTTCTGCGCAACTTTCATTGTCATTACCAAGGCAACGCTGCGCATGAAACTGGGGATTTCCGGTCATTCGATGTTCTTCATGGTATTTTTCCTCCTCCTGGGCCGTGGCTGTGTCCAGAAGACCGGCGCGGCGACTCTCGTCGGCCTTCTGGCGGGTGCGCTGAGCATGGCGCTCGGCATGGGGGGGAAAGGGCCGCTCAAGATGCTGAATTTCCTGCTGCCGGCCTTTGTGATAGATTCCGTCGGGTTTTTTCTCCCCCGGCTGCCGTTCATCTATCCGCTCTGCATCGTGGTGGCATTCCTTGCCGGTGCAACCAAGGGAATCCATTCGGCGGCACTTGAATACCTGGCCGGTGTCCCGGCCAGGATAGTTCTGCAGAAAGCGGCCCTCGAGAGCCTGTTCGGGGGGATGTTCGGCTTCCTCGGGTCGCTGCCGGTGCCGGCGGTCCTGAGGAAGCTTCGCACAAATCGGCTCATACATGATCCCTGTGCCCGGAAACCTGAAAAGTAAGGAAACTTATAGATCATTGCCGCGGCATCAGCAACCCTTCCTGGCGGTTCAGCACCAGCCCGATGACCTTTTCTCTGGGGAGGAGTTGCAGTGCCTTGTTGACCTCGCTGGTGGGGGTCACTCCCGCCCGGACGACGAGCAGGATGTGATCGACGAGCGGCGAGAAACAGAGGGCGTCGGCGCCGGAAAGGACCGGCGGCACGTCGAAGATGACGTAGCGCTCGGGATAGCGGTTTTTCATGTCGGTCACCACGTCCCGCATCCGCTGGGAGCCCAGCAGTTCGCTGGTGCCGGCGATGGTGCGGCCTCCGGAGATCAGGGTCAGCTTCTCGATGCCCGGCCAGACCATCAGCGATGACAGCGGCGCTTCGTGGAGCAGGTGGTCCACCAGGCCTTTGTCGCTCTGGAACCCCATGGTTTCCCGAATTTTCTGGTGCTTCAAGTCGCAGTCCACCAGGAGTGCGGTCTGGCTGAACTCCTTGGCAAAAGTCAGTGCCAGGTTGATGGCCGTCAGGGTCTTGCCTTCGCCGGGCAGCGCGCTGGTGATCATGACCGTCTTGCCGCCCGACTCAAGGGATGCCTGGAGGATGCGGGTGCGGAGCATGCGGTAGTACTCGACCTCCGGTGCATTGGGAAGCGATGCGACGCAGCGGTTGGTGAGGATGAGATTCTGGTCCAGCTTGACCGCCCGGGAAATGGAATACTTTGGCGAAACCCAGCCGGCTTTGTCCTTTTCTCCCGTGATCTCAGGCATGTCCGCCATGAGCTCGGTTTCGTCCACAGGTTGGGGAGCACCGGGGGCAATCCCGTTTGCCAGTCTCTTCATCAGATTGCGGATCGTTGTTGGTTCCATGGTTTGTAACCTCGTAAAGGCAGAAGACAGGAGTCAGAATTCAGTAGCCAGGAGAAAAGCACAACTTAGTTCTTTACCCTGCGACTGAATCTTAATGACGATGGCTTCTAAGTATGTGGTTGATAATATGCACTTTCGACCCGTTAGCAATCCGGCAAGAATATTTTTAGTATTATTCTGAATTCTGACTCCTGGCTCCTGTATTCCGTTTTTATCACATCCCCAGCTTCCTCAGCACCTTGGCCCAGAAGATGTCAAGGTCCATGACAAAGAAGTGGAATATCATGAGCAGCAGTACCAGGGCGGCCACGGTGCCGGCGATAATGAGCTTGCGTTTCGGGTCTTTGGGCTCATGCGTCTGCCAGGTGACGATTTCCGGGATCCCGGCCAGCACGGGAAAGCCGGTTGCCCTGGAGAGCTCTTCTGGTGTGCGGGCCGAGTTGTCGCCGAACTCCTGGAGGGAGGCGGCTCCGACACCGGCGCCGGCGCCCAGGATGAGGCCGATGAGCAGGATGGCGGGCACGTTGGGGCTGACCGGCCTTTCTGGCAGGCGGGCCGCGTCGATGATGGTGAACTTCTCTCCCATCTGCTCCTTTTCAAGGCCATGGGCGACCTTGGCTTCCATGTACTTCTTCATCAGGTCATCGTACTTGAGCTGGAGGTTGTTCCTCTCGGACAGGAGCGTTTTGTAGCCCTCCTCAACCCGGGGCGATGCGGCGATGCGGCCGCGGTATCCCTCCTGCCTGCCTTGCAGCATGGCGATCTGGCGCTTGGTGGAATCGATTTCCGACCTGGTGCTGGCCAACTGGGAGGAAAGGGTCACGTAGGCCGGATTGTCGGGTTTGGTGAGTGAGTCGCGGCCTGCGGCCCTGAGCTGCCTTTCCAGCGTGGCGATCTCGGACGTGACCTTCTTGACGTCGGGATACTCGTCGGAGTAACGGTTTCTGAGCTCAACCAGCCTGACCCGCAGCTCGTTCAACCTGGTCTTGTCGGATGATGCGGCGTCGGTGGGGATGCTGGCAAGCTGGGACTGGAGGTACCCTTCCTGCTCCTTCAGGGTGCGCAGCCGGTCATGCATCTGATCCAGGTTCACTTCTGCCCTGTCCAGTTCCTGGAGGTTGATCTGGGACAACTCCGGAAGCGAGTTGAGGTTCCTCTGCTTGAAGACTGCCAGCCGTCCGTCAATGGCCGCAAGTTCAGATTTCACGGACTTCATCTCCTCTTCCATGAATTTGGAGGCGCTGGTTGTCTGCTGTTCTCTCACCCGCAGGTTTTCCTCGAGATAGAGTGATGCAAGAATATTGGCGATCTGCTGGACCGCTGCCGGGTCCTTTCCCTGGTAGGCAAGGCTGAAGGCAATGGTGGCATCGGTGCGGTTGCCGGTGCGCCGGTCGATGACGTTGGCGCTGATGGTTTCAAACTTGATGTCCCTGCGCATCTTTTCGATAATCTGCTCGGTTGTCCACCGGTCCTTCAGATCGGCATAGAGGTTGAAACGATTGATGACCTCCAGTAGGTTCGTCGAGCTCATGACCCGCTGGTTGATGGTCTGCAGCCGTTCCTCGGCGAAACTGGTCACCGTCGTGGTGACGTATTCCCGCGGGATTTCCTGCTCCTCGATGAGGATGGTGGAGGTGGATTTGTAGATCCGGGGGAGGAACAGGGCCGCGATGATGGCGACAGCCAGGGTGGCCGCTGTGGGTATCACGATCGACTTCCGCCGCCTTTTGACGATGGTGAGGATGTCGTGAAGACTCTTTATTTCTCTTTGCATTGATGGCCTCACAAAATAAAATCTGTTTAATTGGTTGAATTGGTTGAATTTGTTGCATTAGTTCAATTGTTTGTATTTGATCTATTTGTTGTTGCCTTCAAGCAATATATAACCAATCAAACCAATAAACCAATAAAACTGCTTTTCAACCAATCAAACAGGTTTGCAACCTGTTCTACCATCCCACCGGATGCTGCACGGAGAACCTCACAAAGACGATATTCCGGTCAGCCTCGACAGAATCGTAGTTGTCGAACAATTTGGTAAAGCGGTAGGAAGCCTCAACGAACATGTCCCTGCTGAACTCGTAACGGATGCTCGGCGTGGCGAGGATGACGTCTTCATCGATGCGCTGGCCGGTGAAAGCCCCTTCCGTCGACTCGTTGTGGTAGTAGCTGACTGCCAGTGCGCCTGACAGTTCATGGTAGAAGCGTTTACGCACCTCTGCGATCAGGCCGGTGCGGATCGTCGTTCCCGAAGACTGGCCGGAAGATGGTTTGACGTCGCTGCTGAAGGACAGGCTGCCATTGGTTGTCTCGCCCCGGTAGCTGAGAGCCAGTTGCCCGACCCAGCCCCATTCGCGGCTTGTCTGATCTGCCGGGATAAGGAATACGTCCGGCGGAATGACCACCTGTGCCAGGGTTTCGTATTCGGAGATCGTGTGCCTGGCCCCGGCATAGGCCTGGACGCTCCAAAGCTCGGTGAGTGATGTGTCGATCCCGAGGGTGAGCGAGATGTTGCCTACCGTGGAACCGGTGAAGTCATAGTGGGCATAGCCGACATTCAGGCTGCCCCTGGTGTTCCGCATCAGCGAATCCATGTTGTGCAGCAGCGAAAGCCCGGCGTTGTGCCAGCGGAGGTCCGTGAATTCGTCGTTGTCGTAGTCGTCCTGATCATAACCGTAATTGACTGCGAGCGATGTTTTCTCGGTTAGGGAATACTCTGCAGCGAAGGAGTATGACTGGCGGTGTCTCTTGACGTCAGCCAGCACCATGCCGGTGGTTTCGATATCGCGGTCTGGCCGGGAGTCGTGGATGTAGGCTGCCGTCGCGGAAAGCCTTGTTCGCGGCGTCAGCAGGTAACCCAGCTTTCCCCGGAAATCCTGGTCAACGGCGTTCAACGCATCGTTCCGGGCATAAAGGATTCCGTGAATGCGCAGCGTAAGGGCCGCTTCCAGGCGCTCGCTCCGGTCCGAAAGCTCCAGGCCGGGGGAGAGCGTCGTGATGAAGTCACGCTTCTTGCCCCGTGCATCAAGGAAGATGTTGTCGTTGTATTCCTGCTTGAGCGAAGCGAAGGGCGTGAACTTGATCTCGTTGCCGTAAGCGGAGCAACAGAACCCGTTCAGGGCAATCAACATGATCGGCAGGAACAGTTTTGACCACAGGGACTTACGCAATCGGAACCTCGAGTTGAAAATCAGAAGTCAGAATCCGGAATTCGGGAGCCAAGAGCCAGTAAAAAACGGGAATTCAGGAGCCAGAATTCAGGAGTCAGCATGAAAAACAAACCTGAAGACCAAAGGCATTGCATAAATCAAGGCTTTTCAACGCCTTTATCCTGTATTCTGCTTTTACGGCACAACAATCACGTCCCCTCGTTGCAGAACGATGTTGTCTTCCAGATGCTCCCCCTCCACCACGTCGTCGTAGCGGAAGCGGTAGGAGTTGGTGGCAGCCCCTTCCCGGCGGAAGACCCTGATGCTGTTTTTTCTGGCGAAAGGGTTCGGCCCTCCTGCCATGGCGAGGGCCTGCAGAACCGTGATGCGGGAGTTGAGGACCTGCCGGCCGGGATTGTTCACCCTGCCGATGACGTAGACCAGCATGCTGTTGCTCTGCCGGACTTCCACATTCAGGACGAGATCAGACACGTAACGGGAGAGGAGGGTTTCCAATTCCTGCTTGAGTCCGGCGACAGTCTTGCCTTCTGCTTTCAACTCGCCGATCAGCGGGAAAGTGATCATGCCGTCTGGCAGAACCACTACCGTCCTGGTGAGGGCATCGTCCTTCCAGACGGAAATGTCCAGCATGTCTCCCTGGCCGATCATGTACTTCGGATCGGCCACCAGTGGGGGGGCTGTCGTTTCAGCTGTTCCTGAATCGGCTTTGGCGATGCTCTGGTCCGTCGCCGTGGCCCCTGCCGGAGCTGCAGCCACGATTGCCAGGAGAAGCATCCCGGTCGTTAGAAAATGTTGGATAGTCGGCTTCATGTCTTATACTCCTTGAAATACTGTATTCGAAATACAGTATTCAGAAGACAGAATTCAGAATCCAGAATAAAAACGTTCATAAACTTCAATCTGAATTCCGCCTTTGGGTTTGTGCAGTTATTCTGACTTCTGACTTCTGACTCCCGTTTTTTTACAGACTTTTCAGCATCCTTTGCGCCTCGTCCTTGCCGATGAACACCTGGTTCGACGACACCGCCTTGGCCAGGTGCTGCTTGGCAAGGTCTCGTCGGCCCATTTTGCAGAGCACCATGCCGAGATGGTAACTGACCGACGGGTTGCCCGCTGCCTTTGCCGATGCCGGGCTGATCCACTGATAAGCCTTTTTAATATCACCTTTTTTATAATATATCCAGCCTAATGTATCCTGTATGGTCGGCTCGCGCGGATTTCCGGCGTGAGCTTTCCTGGCCCAGTCGATCGCCCTGTCCAGCTGTTTTTCCGAGGTGGCGGTTTCAGCGAGCAGAAATGCCAGGTCGTTGGCGGCAAGCCAGATTCCGGGCCGGCGG
>AMWB02002994.1_pt2 | contig 13745 bp, 15 predicted proteins | sample 200311 | NCBI WGS metagenome assembly AMWB02 (sample SAMN02737377, study PRJNA173069) | bioreactor metagenome | biome: anode biofilm in microbial fuel cells | place: USA: California | collected 2010-12-16 | reverse complement strand
GCGGCGTCGGTGCCGGTGCCGCGGTCGCGCACGCCGGTGGTCTCGTAGCGCTCCCCGCCGAGCGAGGCTTCCAGCGAGAGCATGTCGGAGGCCCGCCAGATCATCTGGGCGCGAGCGTTGTCGGTACGCCAGTCGAATACCCAGTTGGGACGCCCGAAGAACGACCAGGCATCGGTGCGCTTGAGATTCAGAGAAGCCTCCAGATCGCGCCCCCGCCAGCCGAGCTTGCCGTCGATCAGTTGCGACTTGCGCCGTTCGTCGGCCACGGTGATCTGGTAGGGAAATGGGGAATCGGGCACGGTGCGGAAGCCGTTGTCGACCTTGTCTTCCGCCAGCAGCGACCATCCCAGCCCTTCGTCGTCCCGCCCGCCAGAAACGCGCGTGAAGCGGCCGTGGCGCGAGTCGACGCCCTGCATCAGGCTGCCGCGATGGGTGCCGCGCGTCGTGATGGCGATGGCGCCGCCCATCGCCTCGGCGCCGAAGCGGGCCGAGGCAGCACCGCGCAGAATCTCGATCTTCTCGACCTGCTCAGGCCGCAACCGAGAGAATTCCGCGGACGACGAGGCAAAACCATCGACGAAGACGGCGATGCCCTTGACCCCGCGCATGGTGACGACGCTGTTGCTCACGTCCAGCCCGACGCGGGCCCGCAGCATCTCCATGATGTCCGCCGGCTTCTCGCGGGCGATGTCGGTGGCAGTGATGAGGGCGGGATCGGCGGTGCCGTCATCCGCAGCGTACGCTAGCGATAGGGTCATCACGAACAGCAGAAACACCTTCACCAGGCAAAATGTCCTAGACGCCGCCGAAATACAAAATCGGCGAGTAGGAACAGCGCCAAGGTGGCCGATGTCATTCCGGTAACCAGCGACAATACGTCCAGATGCGGCGCTCCAGGCATGTAGGCAGCGCGTAGCCCCTCACTGATGTATGTCGTCGGCAGCAGCAGAGCGATCCAGCGGAATGGTGGTTCAAGCATGTCGTAGGAATAGAACGTACAGCCGAAGAAAGTCATCAGCATCATCAGGAGTGAAAATACTTCCTGCCCCTTGTCCGGCCGTTCGGGAACAAGAAGCACGATCAGGATGAGCAGCGAGAACAGCAAGCCGCCGCTGCTGATCACCAAAAGGAAACAGGCAAGGTCTTGAGGTGCAAGCCCAAGGATGAGCCAAACCAAGCCAGCCACTAACAGGCTATTTGCCAAACTGCTGCACAGGCCGCTGGCAACCATCGCGATAAAAATGGTGCGCAGGGAAACTGGCGCGAGAAGCCATTCTTCAAGGGTGCGATAGAAGTACCCCGCGAGGACCGAACCGCCAATGGTGATGAAGGGTGCAGTCACGACGGCAATGGCGATGATGCCGGGTGCCACCACGCTACCGTAGCCGCCAGCATCTGTCGAAACCATGCGACCCACCACGTGGCCGAAGACGAACAGATATACAGCAGGCTGTATGAGTGCCCGTATGAGAATGAGCCTGGCGTCGGCGCGGGCGATAATCAGGTTGCGGTGCAACAGCGTCAGGGCGAAATGCATGGGCCTTCTCCGACTGCAAGACGGAACAGTTCGCCGAGCTTCCGTTCCCCTGAGGCAGACAAGCCGCTCCATGCAGCCATCGCTGTCGTCGATACGAGCGTTCCACGGTTCAGGATGCCGATGCGGTCGCAGAGTTGCTCGGCTTCCTCCAAGTAGTGAGTGGACAGCAATACCGTCCCGCCCGCCCGACGGAAGGTGCGGACATACTCCCATAGCATTTCGCGGACGCCCGGGTCGAGGCCGGCGCTGGGCTCATCGAGAATCAGGAGTTCCGGTTCCGTCAAGAACGCCTTGGCCAACATGACCTTGCGCTTGCTGCCGCCGGACAGCCCGAGCACGGATGCATTCCCCTTGTCTTCCAGTTGCAGCGTGCTCAGCCAGCGGGCCGTCCGAATTTCGGCCAGCGCCGACGACAGGCCGGCATAGCGGCAGTGGAAGAGCAGGTTCTGGCGCACATCGAGGCGCGTGTCCAGGTTGTTCTCCTGAGGCACAACGCCGATGCGGCGCTTGATCTCGGCGGCATGGGAATACGTGTCCATACCGAGGACGTGTACCCGTCCGGCAAGGGGACGCAGCAGCGTAGCGATGGCCTTGATCAAACTGGTCTTGCCGGCGCCATTCAGTCCGAGCAGGCCGAAAATCTCTCCCTGACGGATGTCTATGGAAAGATCGGCCAGTGCGATCGTGCCGTTCGGGTAGGCCAGGGTCAATTGTTCGGTTGACACCGCGTTCATCGTCCCCCCGACAGCAGGCTTTCGATCCTCGCGCGACCGCTCCGGGTCGCTGTCGTCTCGTCGAGAAATCGCATCGTTTCTCCGATGGTTCGCAACTTCAGCGCGCAATGGCTGACTGACGCCGTGGCCATGTCGCCGCGCACCATGCAGCGCATCGGACATTCGCCGCCGCAGACGTAGCGCACCGTGCAGCGATGGCATTTCTGTCGCTCGTCGACGCTGTTTCGTTTCAGGCTTTCGGCGACCCGGTAATAGCGATCACCCGGAAAATCGCAGTCATGGACATTTCCCATGCAGACCGAATTGACGGCGACAAAGCGATGGCACGGATAGACGTCGCCTTCGGTGCTGACCGCAAGCATGCCCTGGCCCGCCAGACACGGATACAGCTGCCGCTTTCCGCGCAGGCGATAGGCGGCAGCCTTGTACAGTTCTCCCACCATCACCATCGGCTTTCCGGCGAGCAGCGCCTCACGGGATTCGGCGTGAAGCCGGCTCATTCCCTCGACGAACATGCGCCAGTTGCCACGGCGCCACGGCGTCGGGCCCGATGCCGGTTCCACGCGCCAGCCGGCCGCACCGAGGGTCGTCACATGACGAACCGCCGCCTCGGTTTCGCTGGCGCGCTCCTCTGGAATCGTGCCTCTCAGCGCATAGGAAACGCCTGCCCGCTTCAGCAGGGAAAGGTTCGCGACAATCCGGTCGTAGACATCGCCATCTTCGTTCTTGAACTTCCTGCCGTAATTGGTGATCGAGCGGCCGCCATCAAGACTGACGGCCACATGCGAAAAATGCCGACGCAGGAAGTCCAACTGTTCCGCGTCCAGCAGGGTACCGTTTGTCGTCAAGGCAAACTTGATCTCGGTATTCAGTTCCTCTCCGAGCCGCGTCCCGAACGTCACTGCGTGGCGGATCAGTTGAAAATTCATCATCGGCTCGCCGCCGAAGAAGGAAACCGTCAGCCGACCGTTGCGAGGCAGCAACCTGCGCAACGCCGCCTCCATGGTGTCGGACGTCATCGCGCGGACTGGACGGCCATAGCCGCCGCCGTCCGCATAGCAGTAACTGCACGACAGGTTGCAATCGCCGGAAACGAGCAAATAGAGGCTGCTCAATCCTTCAACCATGGGCGCCTCCGCGGCCGGCGCCAATCATCCGCTTGGCATTGGCATACAGTCGTGCACGTTTCTCCGTATCCTCAACGACGGACACGAAACTGCGGATGCCGGCCGCAAGGCAACGCATGACATGGGCGCAGTACCTGGATTCAGGAACGCGAATATCGCCGCACCGGAAATGAGCCTGCGCATAGCACTGCCCGCCGCAAAGATAGCGCGCCCAGCACGTCGAGCATTGCGTTCGGGCGACGTCGAGTTCGGAAAAAGCCGCATGCACGCGTACATAGGCCGGGTTGTGGTCGTCGGCGACGTTGCCCATCGCAAACTCTGGAACGCCGACCAGACCGTGGCATGCATAGATGGATCCGTCCGCAGCGACTGCCGTGTTGCATCCGGCATTGCAGAAACGGTGCAGCTTGCGGCGGGTCAGCATGTTGGCGACGACGTTGATCGCTTCCCGTGGAGCATGTCCGTCGAGGCCGTTTTCGATGGCCTCAACACACAATGCCTCGTGCTGGCGAGAATAGGATTCGTATTGGGCGGCGCTCATAGCCGCAGGATTGTCTGCGGGGCCGTCCACCGGAGAAAGCGAGACTCGATGCGTGCCGAGTTCGCGCATGTGCCGCAGCGCGTCGCCGTAGCGATCGGCGGCCGTTCCGGTGAGCGTACCGAGCAGGGACACCTTGTCGCCGCAACGATCGATGAGCGCGGGTAAATGCCTGGTTGCATGCTCGTAGGCGCTGCCCTTCGGGGCGATCCTGTATCGATCATGGTCCGCCTTCGCTCCGTCGACGCTCACCGAGACCGATGAAAATCGCTCACGCAGGAACTCGATTCGCTGCCGATTGAGCAGCATGCCGTTCGTCGTGATGCTGTACGAGATGCGGATACCGCGTTCGGCTTCAAGGCGGATGCCTGCCTCGACCATGGCCTTGATGCCGCGAAAGTTCATCAGCGGTTCGCCGCCGTACATCGAGACCGAGTACTTGCGCCCCGGCGCGGTAAAGAAGCGCCGGAACGCGGCCTCCGCGACGTCCGGCGCCATCATCATGCCTGGGTTTGCGATGTGGCCGCGATCGTTGTAGCAGTACGTGCACTCCAGGTTGCAGTCATGCGCCACGTAAAGGCAAAGGTTGTCGGTCTCTCCCCACGGGCGCGGATCGCGGGTCTGACAGTGCCGCGCTTCATCGGCGAGGACATCGCAGATCCGTGCGGAGGGAGGCGCAGCGTCTTCGTTCGCCTGCCAAGCGAGCAGCGCCGCACTATCTTCCTTTGCCAGCCTGAATACGCGATAACTGCGCGGAAGGAAGAGCAGGTCTGCGGGGTCGCCGGGAATCACATGGAAATCACGATGCATGTGCGGAGGGATCGACCGTACGGCTATCGCGCCGGTTGGACACTGCGTTCTTGAGTCTCATCGTCAGCGTCCGGCGCATCTCCGGATCGCTCACGACCGAAATAATGTCTGGCAGGATCTCCTCGATCACCGTCTTCATGTAGTAGCAATGCCGTTCCACCGGTGGATTGATGTCGCCGTGCTCGGTGTAGGAGTACTTCGCGCAGGCGCCGCCGCACAGGTAGCGCGCCCAGCAGTCGCGGCAGCCCTCGCGCCGGTCCACCGTCGAGTCGATAAACTGCTGGCGGATCGCCATGAAGCGGGGCGTTTCGCGCAATCCCGGATCGGCGACATTGCCCATCTTGAATGCCTCTTCGCCGACGAAACGATGGCACGGGTAAACATCCCCTTCCGCCGTCACCGCCAGCAGGTTGCTTCCGGCGTTGCAATGGTAGAGCGCATGGCTGCGCGAGACGAAGTGGAACATGACGTAGAACGGGTACTCGAAGGCGACGGCCTGCTGACCTTCGATGAAACTGCGAAGTCCCTTTCGGTTGATTTCGGTGATCTGCGTAACGAAGCGGCGGTACTGCTCGTCGTCGAGATAGAGCGGGTCACCTTCGGGCGCATCGACGTTGACGATGCCGATGCCACCAGGCTTGAAGCCATCCAAGGCATCGTAGATTTCGCCGACCCGGTCGTGCCCTGCCGAGGTGACGATGGAGCGGAAGCCCCAGTTGAAGCTGTTCCCCGCCGTGAGCTTGCGAATGTTCTCTTCAGCCGCAGCGAAGACACTGCTGCCGTTCTTGCTGATGCGCTGGGCGTCGTTTAGTTCGCCCGGACCGTCCAGGCTGAAAGTGGCATCGACGATATGATCGTCGAAGAACTGCTTGATTTCGTCATTGCAGAAGGTTCCGTTGGTGACGATGCCGAGCCCGATGTCAGCCATTCCTTCCTTGCTGTAGATTTCGCCAAGAGCCGCTGTCTTCTTCATCAGCGGAAAGTTCATGAGCGGCTCGCCGCCGAAGAAGATCAGGAAGTGATGGCCTTCGCCTTTCGAAAAGAAGGTTTGCAGGGCCTGCGTCATGGTCTGCTCGCTCATGCGGCCGCGCTTGCCGTATTCACCTTCGCCGCCGTAGCAGTAGGTGCACTTGAGATTGCACTCCTGGGAGACGAAGAGATAGATGCCGCTGACCTTGGCCGTGATGTCCTCCGGACCTCGCAGCATCTTGGCCGGCGGCGCCTTGCGGCAATAGTTGTCCATGAAGGCTTCGGTCTCGCGCCAGCGCTGTTCAGAAGCGGAGTCCAGTTCCTCTCCCGCTTCCGCTTTCCTGAGAACCACTCCAGTCGCTGCATCGACCTTGAATACCGAGACTGGCTGGGTCAGGAATAGGTACGACTGGCCATCCTTCGAGAAAACGTGGAAGTCTTTTCTTGCAACCATGCTTGTCCCTCCTCAAGACGGCTTCCCGGCCGCCACCGATTGCTACGTCAAGTTACGAGTTACTGAACTGCGTGATTCGCGATTACATCTGCGGACCGCAGCCGCACATCGGACCACCTTCCGTGCTGCAGCAGGCGGCCATGGTCATCTTCTCGAAAGCCTCGTTACAGCCTTCGAGCGACTCGAACACGACTTCTTCGATTTCGATTGCGTTTTTCGTTTCCATGAATGACTCCTTCACAAGATCAACAACGATGGAGAGGCAGCCGGGAAGATGGTTACGGCAGCGAGAGCCACCGGGAACTAGAACTTGCCGTTCAGACCAACGGCAAGCGTGCGTCCGTCAGACCACTCAAGCTTGCTGAAGGTCTCGTATTTCTTGTCCGTGAGGTTGTTGACGGCGACGAAGCCTTCCCATTTCTGCCCGAGGGCGGGAATCCTGGCGCTGATCTTGAAATCGACCTGGGTATAGCCGTCAGCCCGTTGCGCATCGGTCAGGTTGGCGAAATACAGGCCGCTTACGTAGCGGGCATTCAGCGTTGCAGCCCAGGCATCGCCGGGCGCATAGGTCACGCCGGCATTGAACTTGCGCGGCGCTATCCGCAGCGACTGGGTTCCAGGTGCGCCGTCTCGGACGTAGTCGCGCGCCTTGGTATACGAGAAGTTGGCATAGGGCTTCCATCCTCCTCCAAGATTGCCTTGGTAGGCGAATTCAAGGCCGGAAACCTTTACAGCGGCCACGTTCTGATACTGCTGCTTGCCGGTGGCCGCATCCGTGCCCAAGGTGATCTTGTCTTGATAGTCGGTCTGAAACAGTGCGGTACGGAAAGTACCGACGGCCAAGCGGTTGTTCATGCCGATCTCGTAGGTTTTGGAGGATTCGGGCTTGAGATCCGGATTGTCGACGCGCGTGGTCGATGGTTGAACGAACCTGAAAACGTTGAGGGCCGGCGTGTAGGCAGTGCCATAGGACGCATAGAAGGAAGTGGCCTCGGTGACGTGATAGCGGGCGCCAACCCGCGGATTGACGACATTGGCCACCGAACCGCTGCCATTCTTGGACATGCCGTTGATCGTGTCGGGGGACAGTTCGATGCGATCCTGCCGAATGCCGGCGGTCAGGACCAGGGCCCCGAATCGCTGCTCGTCCTGTACGAACAGCCCGTCGATCTGGCTCTTGCTGCCGGTAACGGAACGGACTCCTGTCGAGGCGACGACGGAATACTGTTCGAAATCGCCTGTGTCCCGCGAGTAGCCGAGGATCAACTCATTGCCGGCAAAGAGCCGGGTCTGGAGAAACGCTTGAAAAAATGTGGAATCGCTGTCGCGGCCGCCGTAGCGGAACAAGGCCAGGTCGGCGGCAGAAACGGTACCGGGGGTGATGAGGGTGCCGTTCCAATACCAGCGGTCGAAGGTATACCTCTGCTTCAACTTGGTGCTCGTGAAGTCGATCTTGATGTTTGTGTCCTTGCTCCAGTCATAGCGATAGCCGATGGTGGCCAAGTCGCCATCTATGTCGGATCGATCGTTCGGTCGCCCGCCGTAACCGGCAGAGCGTGTTGCAAATTGCCGCAACTCCAGGGTTAGCTCGTGCCCATCTGCGGGGCGAAAACCCGCCATCAAGCCGAGTTTGTTGTCTTTCCAATCCCTCGGCGCAAGATCATATTGACCGCCCAGGTCGGCTGTTGGGACCGACTTGTAACCATCGCTCTGGGCATCGAGAGCGGAAAGGCGGATATCGAAGGTGTCGCTGGCCGTGCCGACGGCGGCGCCCAAGGTCCGGGTATTGTGCGATCCGTAGGATGCATCGACCTCGGCTCCCGGCCGTCCTGTCCAGCGCTTCGACAAAACGTTGATGACGCCGGCGACCGTATTTGGTCCGTAGAGCGCCGACGCCGGGCCGCGCACTATCTCGATGCGCTCGACGTCATGCAAAGGCACGAAGTTGAGGCCTCCACGTCCCAAGACCTGGGAAACGATCGAGTCCTGGGCCATACCTCCGACCAATACCTGGGTGTATTTCGGGTCGCTGAATCCACGGATGGTCGGGGTCACCTGATGCCCCACGCTTTGCTGTGCGACGAAATCGATGCCCTCGACATCGCGCAGGGCGTTGGCAATATTCTGGCGGCTCTTGGTGGCGAGATCCTTCTCATTCAGGACGCTGACGCTGGCTGGCACCTCATCAGCCGGCCGTTCCGTACGTGTCGCTGTCACCACCATCTCCGACAGCACGCTTTCGTTCGCCGGACGCAGAATGCTCACCACCACATAATTCCGCTCGCCCTCCTGCCGGAACTCCAGCCCGCTGCCGGCGAGCAGTTGTGTCAGCGCGGCTTCGACGCTCATCTCGCCCTTGATGGCGGCGGCCTTTACCGCGCCGACGGTTTCCGGCGTAAACACGAGTTGTACGCCGGCCTGGCTTGCCAGCGCGCGCAGGGCCGAGGACAGCGGCTGCGTGGGGATGTCGAACTTCGCAGTGGGACCGGCCAAGGCCACCGCGGCCTGCAAGGAAAGGATCAGTGCGACAGTGGCGAATCCTCCTGGCCGCTGGGCCATCGAATTGCGTCGTGACATGGTTCTTGTTCTCCCTGAAATGAATGGACGTTGCGCAAGAAGCGCCTTCCCTATCTATGACGAAATGGCCGGCGTCGTCCCTATGTCCCTGCCGCGTCATGCGACAACGTGCCACATTGGTGAGGGTGCTGCCCGGGATTAGGATTGCCGCATGCCAAGTGCCGTTTCCGTCTGCGCGCTCCAGTCCCACGATGCGATCTTGTCGCGCCTCTATCGCGATCATTTCGTGGCGGTGCGCACCTATCTCGCCCGTCGGTTGGGGTGCCCGGAGGCAGGGCGCGAGGCGGCCCAAGATATCTTCCTGCGGCTTCTGCTGCGCCCCCATGCCGCGCCTATCGACAATCCTCGCGGCTTCCTGCTCAGGTCCGCGCGTAACCTGGCCATCGACCTGCTGCGCGCCGAACGCATTCGGCCGGTCATCGAACCCATTGAGGATCACGAGGGCACGCTGGTCGATCCGATCTCTGACCCGGCGCGCATCGCCGAGGCGCGCCAGCACCTGCGCGCCTTGGTGGATGGCATCGGCAAACTGCCGCCGAAATGCCGTGACGTGTTCTTCCTTCATCGTTTCGAGGGCCTGACGCAACGGGAGATCGCCGGCCGGCTAGGCATCTCGGTGAAGGCGGTGGAAGCCAATCTCGCCCGGGCGATGCTCCACCTGCGGCGCCACTGGCAAGGCTGACGCCGCCATTTGACAGGCGCCTGCGCGGCGCACCAGAATGCCGCCCATGTCGCTGGCGTCATCTCCCCCTTCCGCAGGCAGCCTCCCCGACGAACGCATCCAGGAAGAAGCTGCGTTGTGGTTCGCGCGCCTGCGCGGCGACAATGTGTCCGCTGCCGAGCACGCCGCCTTTGCCGCCTGGCTTGACGCCGATTCGCGCCACCGGCATGAATACGAGATATTTCAGCGCATTTGGGACGCCTCAGTTCATTTGCGGCCGGCGGCGGTTGAAGCACCGAAACGCAGGCGGGCAACACGCGTTGCGGCCGGCCTGGCGGGAATCGCGCTGGTCTGTGGATGGATGGGCTGGGCTTGGCTCGACGGCCGCGTGGCGACCGATCCTGGCGAATCACGGCATATGCGGCTCGCCGACGGCAGCGAACTCGATATCGCGCCGAACACACGCCTGCGGGTGAAGTTCGATTCCGGACGGCGGCGGCTGGAACTAAACGAAGGGCGGATTGTTGTGTCTGTCGCCGCCGATCGCCAGCGCCCATTCGAGGTAGCGGCCGGCGGCGGCATTGTCCGCGACATCGGCACACGCTTCGAGGTGGATGCCGGGCGCGAGCGAACGCGGGTCATCGTCGCCGAGGGCATGGTCGAGATCGATCTTCGGGCATCCGACACAGCCCCCCGGAAAGTCGGCGCTGGCGAGACGGCGGAGTACGACGACCGAACCGTCTCCCACGCCCGTCCGGCAGACGCAACGGCCGCGCTGGCCTGGACTAAAGGGCAACTGGTGTTCGACGCCGCGCCGCTGGCGGACGTAGTGAGGGCGCTGAACAGTTACCGCAGGACGCCCATCGAACTTGCTGATCCGTCATTAAGGGATATCCGCATCAGTGGTGTCTTTCTAATCGGCGACGAAAACTCGGCGTTGCGGGCGCTTGAGAGCGTGGCACCGGTAGAATTTGTGACAGAGGGTGCCAGGGTGCTTGCCCGGACGAAAAGCTAATTGGCGGGGGGCGACGTAAGTGTTTCCCGGATTTGCCTGGGAGTACTCACCAAAGCTCTACGAATGGTCTTATCCAATTGAAGCTCCGCGTTGCTGCCTTAATTCCCAGGACACACCATTGCTACGCATCACCGCCGTTACGGTTTGCCCCAGCCGCTGTTCGATCACCGACTTCCACGGCACCAAACTGAATCCCATACCGTCATCGAGCATTGCGTAGCGCCCGCTGGCGAGCATGACGCTGCGCCGATAAATGCCAGCCACGCGCCGCCCGTCGGTCACCGGTCGATGCTCCAGTCCGGTTTCGGCGGCAATGTCCTGAGCGGCCTTCGCCAGCTCGCGCGCGCGCAACGTCGCCAGCAGGTTGCGAGCGAGGACGACACTTTGCCCGCGGTGCTCGGCCAACCCCTGTTCGGCGAGGAAGTCGGCGCGCTGGCGTAGCGCATCCTTCACGTCGGCGCCAAAGCCCAGGTCACCAAGCCCCTTGCCGCCGCCGATCAACTGCTGGTCCAGCCAGGTGGCCCCAATCACGCGGGCCTGCCGCTCGATGGGTAGATGCGATTTCAGCTCCACCGCCACGCCACCACCAAGGCGTTGTGCATCGTATTGGCGGCCCTTCTCGGCCAGATCGTCAGGCACGCGCCAAACGCCATCGGCAACACGCTCCACGATGCCGGCTCGGCGTAGCGCTTCAAGCCGCCGCACATGGGTGGCCACCACCTCGCGCGGATCTCGGTTGGGTGTGGTCGCTCCTTGAGCGACGGCCAGGTGATGATCGGTGCGGTACACGCCATCGATGGCCAGCGCGGCGATATTCCGGTCGGCCGCGCGCACGTCGGCCGAACCCTTCACCTCCACCACGGCCCCGATCGGGTACTGCTCCAGGTCCGACCGTAGCGGCAGCGCGACGTAGTGCGCCTTGCTGTCGATTCCGTCGATGATCAGATAACCTTTGTCATGCAGCTCGTCGGCCACTCCCTTGCCGACGACGCGGCCGACGATGGCGCGGTCATCCTCGCTGGGTTGGAACACGGTCAGTTCGCGCTGTCGGCCGCTCATGGCGCGCTGCATGGTGCGGATGATGTCGCCACGCTCGCCCATGGCTCGCAACGTGGCTTCGGCGTCGGTGCGAATGGCCCACATGCCGAGCTGCTGTTCGGTCGCCAGGCCCATGCGCTGCAAGCGCTGCAAGCGACCGATCAGCATCTGCCGCTGGCGTTGCAGCCGGGGCGCCGCCAGCGTCTCCGGCAGCATCAAGCCATCGACTGCCTCGCGTTGCAGAGTGCGATCAAGCCCCGTCCACCGCTCCTGATCTACTTCGCGTTGCATGGCGCGCTGGATTTCCAGTTCGGTGCGAGGCCCCAGCCATTCGGTCGCCAGTTCCGCCGCCCGGTGACGCATGCCCTCCGCGATGTAGTCGCGGGAGATGATGAGGTCTTTGCCGGTGTCGTCCTTGCCGCGCAGGACGACGTGCGTGTGCGGGTTGTCGGTGTTCCAGTGATCGACCGCCACCCACTCAACCCGCGTGCCCAGGTCGGCCTCCGTGCGTGCCATCAGGTGCCGAGTGTAGGTGCGTAGATCGTCGAGCTGTTCGGCATCCTCGGGCGAGACAATGAAGCGAAACTGGTGCCGGTCCTCGCGTCCGCATTCCTCGAAAGCGGTGGTATCTGCCGCGTCGGTTGTCGGGCCGTAGGCATGACCCGGCCCGCCTTGGCGATCGACTCCCTCGCGTTCGATGTAGCGCAGGTGCGCGGTGGTCGAACGCGGTCCGGCCTTCGCCAGATTGACCAATAGCGCCTTGATCGTCACTCGCCGGGCATTGAGCGTGAGGGAGGCTCCGGCGAAGCGGGCCGCGACGTGGCCGCGCCCCAGCCGGGAGCCGGGCCGCTGGTCGGCCTTGCCGAACGTCTTGCCGAGCTTGGCACCTGCCTTGTTGGTCTGGCGCAGTACCTTGTTGATGAAGGCGTCGCCGCGCTGTTTCGGCGTGCCGGGGCGGACGCGGAAGCGGTCGTCATCGTTGCGGTTCATCGGGCAACTCCATCCAAGATCAGCACAGTCGAGCGGACAAAGCACGCGCTTTCACTAATGCCGACGTGGTGTTGCGCACTCTCGCGGCACGCGGCAGCCTCTTGGCGCGTGCCGCGCCACCCCCACGTGCAGACAGGGTTTTCAAGCGGCTGAGTGCCGCGACCTTTTATCTTGCCTTCCGCCTTTGACTGTCGCTTGCGCTCCAGGCGTCGGCGGCCCGGCGGCGCTGCGCTGCTCGCAGCCAGGCCACCGGGGAACGCGACCACGGCCATTGGCCGGGCACGTTCAAGGCAAGACGCCTGCACATGGAAAGGCAGCGCCGACTGTTGCGCGACGTGCGGCGCACGATACGCAGGATCGGCGCCTGCATTGCACACATATGCCAGCAAATGAACACGCCGGATGGCACGATGAAGCACAGCGAATTGGCGACCATCATCGGTGCGTCTCCAGCCAGACCGGGTGCGCGACACCAATCACAGTGGACGCGCTGACCGGCCCGAAATACCGGCTGTCGAACGACGCTGGATTGGTCACGCTCAGCAGGAACAGCTCGCCCGACTCAAGGCGACGGCACTGCTGCCACGATGGCAGCGACCGCCCCAGCCGGTCGGCTCGCAGCACGGCGGCGGAAGGTACGCCGTCGATGCGGACGGTGCCACCAGCGATGCACACCTCCTGCGGTGCAACTGCGCCCACACGTTTGAGCAATGGAACGCGCGTCGGCAGGTAGCCGCGCTTCGCAGCCAGCGCAGAGGCCTCGGCCGGCAGCGGGACGAGAACTATGCTGTCCACGGACAACGGATGTGGCAGCGAGCCGGCCTGGTAGGCAAGCGGATCGACGCGATACCAGCCGACCGCGACGCTGTCGGACGGGTTGTAGATCAGACACGGCAGCGGCTCCACGAAAGCGGCCCAGGCCAGCGCTGCTAAGCCGCAGGCTGAAATGCCAGCCAACACGATGCGAGCGCGCGGGCGCGAGCGAGGACGCGGCGCGGCGTTGGTGCTGCGTGTGACGGTGGAATGGGCGGTCATGGCAGCGGCCTCCTGGCCAGCCAAGCGGCGTGCCGCTCGGCGGTGTATTCGGGCAGCGCCAGACGTGCGGACAAACGGTTGCCCAGCGTGCACCAGTACGCGGGCGACACGTCGATGGTGGCGATGCCCAGTGCCTCCATAGCGTCGATCCGCTCCAGCACGGCGCGCACTGCGGGTTCGCCCTCGGCTTGCAGCAGGCGCGCCCCGGGCCGCACGCCGGAAATGCGCTGCGCCGCGTCCAGCGGTGTGCATGCCTGCAT
>AMWB02055474.1_pt1 | contig 13752 bp, 12 predicted proteins | sample 200311 | NCBI WGS metagenome assembly AMWB02 (sample SAMN02737377, study PRJNA173069) | bioreactor metagenome | biome: anode biofilm in microbial fuel cells | place: USA: California | collected 2010-12-16 | reverse complement strand
CGGCCATATCGCTGCCGGCCGCGTTCGACGGCCGGCCCTTTGCGGGAGAACCCCTGGCCTGCGCCATGAACATCTTCAGACGCAGCGGCATAAAAGGCGGCCAAACCGTCGCCGTCGTGGGCATCGGTTTTCTGGGTGCCCTGCTGACCCAGCTCTGCGTCGGCGCGGGAGCCCGGGTGATTGCGGTCTCACGGCGCCCCTTCGCGCTCGAGACGGCCCGTCGGTGCGGGGCCGGGATCTGCATGTCGTCCGAGGATCCGTCCCGGGTGATCGCAAGCGTCCGGCAGCTGACCGGCGGCGACGGCTGCGAGCGGGTCATCGAGGCGGTCGGCCGGCAGGAATCCCTCGATCTTGCGACGGAGTTGACCGGCACGCGGGCACGCCTGATCATCGCGGGCTACCATCAGGACGGGCCTCGGCAGGTCGACATGCAGCAGTGGAATTGGCGGGGCATCGATGTGATCAACGCCCACGAACGAGATCCGGAGATGTATCTTCAGGGGATCCGCGAGGCGGTGGCAGCCGTTGAAAAAGCCCGTCTCGACACGGCATTTTTATACACGCATGTCTTTTCACTCGATGCGTTGCCGCTTGCCTTCGCAACGTTGCAGGAGCGGCCTGAAGGATTTTTAAAGGCATGGATCTCCCCCTGATGAACAAAAAGCGGCCGTCGGCCGACCGGCCCCCTCGGCCCCGTCTGGGCTTTCTGGGCGTCGGATGGATCGGCCGCCACCGGTTGCAATCCCTGCGGGAAAGCGGTCTGGTGGAGATTGCGGCCATTGCCGATACGCTGGCCGAGAACCGAAGACGGATCGATGCCATCGCGCCGGATGCGCTACAGGTGCCGGATCTGGAAAGCCTGCTGAGCCTGGATTTGGACGGGGTGGTGATCGCAACACCCAGCGGCGGGCATGCCCGGGAGGCGTGTGCCGCGCTGACGGCGGGTCTCCCGGTCTTCTGTCAGAAACCGCTGGGCCTGGACGGCCGGTCGACCCGCGAGGTCGTGGAGTTGGCCCGTAGGGCCGACCTTCTGCTCGGCGTGGATTTGAGCTACCGTTGCGTGAAGGGGGTGGACGAGATGCGCCGGATGGTGGCGCAAGGTGAGATCGGGCAGGTCTTTGCGGCGGACCTTGTCTTCCACAATGCCTATGGGCCCGACAAGCCGTGGTATTACGACAAGAGACTTGCCGGCGGGGGGTGCGTGATCGACCTGGGCACCCATCTCGTGGACCTGATGCTCCAGGTGCTGCCCGGATCGCGGATCAGCAAGGTCCAGAGCCATCTGTTCGCCCGCGGCCGCTCTCTGGACGATTCCTCGAACATCGAAGACTATGCCGCCGTTCAGCTGATGCTGGAGAGCGGCGCGAGCGTCCGCCTGGCCTGCTCCTGGCACCTTCAGGCGGGCCGCGAGGCATTGATCCGGGCCGCCTTTTACGGGACCAACGGCGGCCTCTGCCTGCGCAACGCGGGTGGATCCTTCTACCACTTTGTGGTCGAGCACTACCAGAGGACCGCCACCCGGGTCATGGCGCCGGCCTCCGATGACTGGTGGGGAAGGCAGGCCGTGCGCTGGGCGCATGCATTGACCAAAAGCCCCCGCTACGATCCTGCCGCGGATGAGCTCGTCGCGGTGGCCGATATCCTGGACGCGATCTATGCCGCCGCCTGAACCCGCCGCCGACCCCGGCTATGGCGACGACGGCCGACCCGGCGCGGGGAGGCGTCCGGCAGCCCCGCCTGCACCGGCGCCATTTTTCCCGGCCGGCCGACCTTTTCGGGTGTTGATCACCACCGACACCATCGGCGGCGTGTGGATGTATGCCGTCGAGCTGGCCAAGGCCCTCCGCCGGCTTGGCGTCACCCCCTTCATTGCCGCTCTGGGCGCCTCACCCGATAGGCTGGACGCGGATACCGGGGGGCTGCCCATCTTTTATCACGACTGCCGGCTGGAATGGATGGACGATCCGTGGGAGGATGTCAACCGCTCGGGCGATTGGCTGCTTCAACTGGCCGAACGGCTGGATCCGGACCTGATTCATCTGAACGGCTACGCCCATGCCGCGCGCTCTTTTCGGCAGCCCGTTCTGGTGGTGGGCCATTCCTGCGTTTACTCCTGGTACTGGGCCGTCAAAGGCCGGGCGCCGTCCGCACGCTGGCATGCGTATCGGGAGGCGGTTCGGGCCGGACTTCGCGCCGCCGGGGGCGTCACCGCGCCCACGGCGTTCATGCTGCGTGCGCTTCGCAGGCATTACGGCGATTTCAGCATGGTTCCGCCGATCCCCAACGGCCGGCGCAGGATCGATTTTCCGCAGGCCCCCAAGCGTCCGTTCATTCTCAGCGCCGGCCGGATATGGGATGAGGCCAAGAATGTAGGCGCTCTGGCACGCATCGCCCACAGGCTTTCCTGGCCGGTTGCGGCCGCCGGCGCACAGGACCATCCCGAAGGCGGCCGAATGACATTCGACAACGTGGACATGCTGGGCCTTCTGACGCAGCGGCAGTTTTCGGACTGGCTTTCGCGCGCATCGATTTATGCCCTGCCGGCGTTTTACGAACCCTTCGGTTTGTCTGTTTTAGAGGCGGGCCTTGCCGGCTGCGTCCTGGTGCTGGGGGATATTCCGAGCCTGCGCGAGATCTGGGATGGGGCGGCCCTTTTTGTTCCGCCGGCGCGTACCGATATGCTCGAAGCCGCCTTGATTCGCCTCATCGGCGATGAACGCCTTCGCCGGGAGCTTGGAGGCAAGGCCAGAAAGCGGGCCCTGGGATACACGGTCGAGGCAATGGCCCGGGCGTATGCGGGGCTTTATGAAACACTCGCCGGGCGTGACGGCATGATGAAGGGGTCGCGCGCCCGGCCCATCGGTGCGAGGTAACATGACGGTAAGAACGTTCGATATCGCTTTTTTTGGATCGTCGCTGGTCTCGGCCTACTGGAACGGCGCGGCCACCTACTATCGCGGGCTGATCCGAGCACTGCACCAGCGGGGGCACCGCGTTGTCTTCTATGAACCCGACGCCTATGAACGGCAGCAGCACCGGGACATGCCTGATCCGGACTATGCCGACGTCGTGGTTTACCCGGTCCATGATGAAACCGGGGTGAGGAATGCCTTGGATGCCGCAAGGCAGGCGGACGTCATCGTCAAGGCCAGCGGTGTCGGGGTGTTCGATGAACTGCTGGAGGCGTCGGTCCTGGAGCTCAAAAACGACCATAACGCCGTCGTCTACTGGGATGTGGATGCGCCGGCAACACTTGCGGCCATCGCGGACGATCCGGCCCATCCCCTCAAGAGTCTTGTCGCCGATTACGACCTGGTGCTGACCTACGGCGGCGGCCCGCCGGTGATCGCCGCCTTTGAGCGCTTGGGTGCCCGGCGGTGCGTGCCGGTTTACAACGCGCTCGATACCGCCACCCATTTTCCGGTTGCAGGGGATCGGCGCTTTGCAGCCGATCTGGCCTTTCTCGGCAACCGCATGCCCGACCGCGAAGCGCGCGTACACGAGTTCTTTTTCAAGCCGGCCGCGTCATTAAAAGATCGTGATTTCATTTTAGGCGGCAGCGGATGGCTGGAACACGCCCCCGTCCTGCCTAACGTGCGCGCCCTGGGACATGTCTACACGAACGATCACAACGCATTCAACAGCACGCCGCTGGCTGTCCTGAACATCAACCGGCAGAGCATGGCCGATGTGGGGTTTTCTCCGGCGACCCGAATTTTCGAAGCCGCCGGCGCCGGCGCCTGCCTGATCACCGACCGCTGGCCCGGCGTCGACCGGTTTCTGACGCCGGGCAGCGAATGCCTGACCGCCGGCAGCGGGGACGAGGTGATCGCCCTGCTCGAGACCCTCGACCCCGATCAGGCCCGGCAGATCGGTGAGGCGGCGCTGCGGCGGGTGCGCGGGCAGCACACCTATGCCATGCGGGCTGTGCAGGTGGAAACGCTGTTGACGGAAATACTGGAGGAAAGATGACACGCTCCGGCAATCTGAACATGGTCTTTATCGGCCTTGCAATGAGCTCTTCATGGGGCAACGGACACGCGACGACCTATCGCAGCCTCATCGCGGCGCTGGCGCGCAGGGGGCACCGGATCACGTTTCTCGAGCGTGACGTGCCCTGGTACGAAAACCACCGGGATCTTCCGGCGGCGGATTACTGTCGGATCGTGCTTTACAAATCTGTCGCGGCACTGCAGCAGCAGCATGCGGATCTCGTGCGTGAGGCCGACGCGGTGGTGGTAGGCTCATACGTGCCCGACGGGGTTGCGGTGGGGGAGTGGGCGGTGTCGTCCGCCCGGGGGATTGTCGCGTTTTACGACATCGATACGCCGGTCACCATCGCGGGGCTGGAAAACAAGCGCTGCGACTATCTTACCGCCGAATTGATCGCCGGGTTCGATCTCTACCTGTCGTTTACCGGCGGCCCGTTTCTTGCCGCCATCCGCGAGAAATACCGCCTTCCGGAAGTCATGGCCCTTTATTGCAGCGCGGATCCGGACCACTATTATCCGGCATCTTATGTATCGTCTGAGTCAATGCACTATGATCTGGGATATATGGGAACCTACAGTCCCGACCGTCAAGAAGCCCTGGAACGCCTGTTGATCGAACCGGCACGCCGGTGGCCCGCGGGCCGGTTCGTGGTTGCCGGCCCTCAATATCCCGGGCATATGAAGTGGCCGGCCAATGTTGCGCGGATCGACCATATCGCGCCCGAAGCGCACCGGGAGTTTTATAACAGCCAGCGCTTCACCTTGAACCTGACGCGCGCCGACATGATCCGCGCCGGCTACTCGCCCAGCATCAGGCTCTTCGAGGCTGCCGCCTGCGGCACGCCGATCATCAGCGATGCGTGGCCGGGTATCGACACCGTGTTCGTGCCGGGCGAGGAGATTCTGATCAGCCGAGGCCCCGAGGAGACTTTACATTGGCTCCAATCACCCGATGAAGACGGGCGCCGCACGTTGGGCGCCCATGCCCGCAGTCGCATCTTGCATTCCCATACGCCCTATCATCGGGCCGCCGCCCTGGAAGAAAAGCTGTTTGCGCTGCTTGCGCGAAAACCGGGCGAAGAAAGATATCATGCAGGATAGATAGTATGATAACAAGGTGTTGGAAGAACAGGGCTACATCATATAGGCCAACGCGCTGCGGTAATTTTTATCGATGTTTTTGGTGGCCCCTTCGACGCTTTCCTTCAGGTTCAGCCAGTTGTCATCCGATCTTTTGATTTCCTTGATCTGCAACTCGATAAATTTTTTTTCTTCTGCGATGGCGTCGATGAGCGTTTGGAGATCACGCCTGCGTTCGGGTTTGGCGGTCTTTGCCTCGACGGATAACTCGGCCAGCCGTATGGCCCATTGTTGGAGGGTGGATTCCACTTCTTTGAGATAATCGTTCTTGGAATTCATCATGTCTGGTCTCCTTATTTTCCTGCGGATTTCATCTGATCTGCTTCTCTGATATCCTTCTCGTTCGTTAGAAAATAATCATGATTCATCAGAATAACAACGATTTCGACCGCAGCCTGAAGCGGACTCTGCAGAAGCTTGACCTCACGGCTCAGACGTTTATATCTTGACGACGCCGGCTGTAACCACAGATATTCTCCCTGCTTTTCAATCAAATTCCTTGACCTTCACAGAGAAACGGTATATAATTTTTCGTATTATTTTTTTTATTATTATAGTAAAAACAATCAGTTAGTGTCCATCCGGCAATGGTGGATCCTGGTTCAGACCAAGGCCGCAACGATGAGGATCACGGAATGCTGTTTCCGGACGGACACCACTCTGCAAACTTTTCATGTGCTGCTTCGAAAAGCGGCGAAACCCGCTGCGGCGAATAATGAAATGATGAAATGATGGGGCGAAGCGCCGAGGTTGAACGTCATACCGCTGAAACGAAAATAACCATCAAACTCGATCTCGATGGCTCAGGACAGGCGGATATCCGAACGGGAATTCCCTTTTTCGATCATATGCTCACCTTGTTTACCGTCCATGGGCTTTTCGATCTTACCGTTCACGCCGACGGCGATACCGAGGTTGATTTCCACCATACGATCGAGGATGTGGGGCTGGTGCTGGGGGATGCGTTTTGCGCGGCCCTGGGCGACCGGCGCGGGATACGGCGCTACGGTCATGCCGTTACGCCGATGGATGAAACCCTCGCCGCCGTGGCGGTGGATTTGTCCAACCGTCCCTTCCTGGTCTATAATGTCCTCCAGACGGGAAAGGGGGTCACCGCGTTCGACGCATATCTGGCGAAGGAATTCTTCAGGGCTTTTACCAATCGGGGCGGATTGAATCTTCACATTAACGTGGCGTACGGTGAAAACGAGCATCATATCATCGAATCGGTGTTCAAGGCCGCAGGAAGGGCGCTGGACGAGGCGGTCGCCTTCGACGACAGAATCACGGATGTCCGCTCGACCAAAGGGGTGTTGTAGTCAAACCGAAACGACGCCCTTCTCGGGAGCTCGGGCCGCTCCTTCCCAATTCTTGCAGAAAAGAGATAATATGGTGACATACATGAATCGGCTGCTCATATGGTTTCTGATGGTAGCGGCGGTGGCGGCGTCCTTTGTTTTGTGGGGATGCGCCGACCGAAAGGTTGTACAACAATCGATCGACGTCCCTCCCGAGCTGCGGAAAATTCTCGTCGTGGGCTTCCGGGACATGAACGCCGGCAAGGGCGAGCAGATCAACGTGCGGTGTCCGCTGAGCGGAAAGGTGTACGTATCGGGTCCGGTCGACCCCGCGGCGGGGCCGTTTCTGACATCGAAGCTGATGTCCTTGCTTGACCCAAAAACCCGGAAGAGGGAGATCAAACTCATCACGGCGCAGGAATTGTGGGATATTCGGTCCGGCATCTCGGACCAGGGGCAGGAGGTTCCCGAGCGCACGCTGATGGTCGAAACCGGGCGGATGCTCGAAGCCGACGCCGTTCTGGTCGGGCATATCTATCGTTACATCGAGAGGGTTGGCGGAAATCTGTCGGTGGAATCTCCGGCGTCCGTTGCATTCGATGTCCATCTGGTCCGGGTGGGAGACGGCCGGGTGCTGTGGACCGGGTATTTCGATGAAACCCAGAAAACATTGATGGAAGACATGTTCGATATCGGCGCGTTCTTTCAACGGGAGGGCAAATGGGTGACGGCCGAGCAGATGGCCGGCACCGGGCTTGAAAAGATAATGGAAACATTTAAAATCCAATGATCGTCATACCCGCAATCGACATCAAAAACGGCAGATGCGTCCGTCTCCAGCAGGGCCGGATGGACCGGGAAACGGTGTTCGGCGAAGATCCCGCTGCGATGGCACGCCGCTGGGAAGCGGACGGGGCCGAACTGATCCATGTGGTCGACCTGGATGGGGCCGTCGACAAGAAACCGGGAAATCTCTCATCCATCGCGGATATCATCGCTGCCGTGAAGGTGCCGCTGCAGGTCGGCGGTGGTATCCGGAATATCGAAACGATCGATATGTATCTGGACATCGGCGTTGAACGGATCATCATCGGCACCGAAGCGATCCGCAATCCTTCCCTCGTCGAAGCGTCCTGCAGACGTTATCCCGGCCGGATCGTGGTCGGCATCGACGCCAGAAACGGCCTCGTGGCGATTGAAGGATGGACGGAAACCACCCGGACCCTTGCGGTCGATCTCGCCCGCAGGTTCGAAGACAGCGGTGTTGCGGCCATCAACTTTACGGATATCCATCGGGACGGGATGCAGACCGGCCCCAATATCGAAGCCACCCGCACGCTGGCCGAGTCGGTTGCCGTCCCGGTCGTCGCTTCGGGCGGGGTTTCCACCCTTGCCGACATACGGAACCTGATTCCTCTTGAACCTTTCGGTGTGATCGGGGTCATCACCGGAAAAGCCCTGTACGCCGGAACCCTTGACCTCAAGGAGGCCATTGCGCTCTGTCGGTGATATCCAGCTGAAATTTCGGTGATCCAGATGACCGGATCATGACGCGTTTTTCCTCTCCGTTGACATGAATATTTTAAGGCTTACCATATATGACTTTGAGCGCTATGAGGTCACGGCCGTAAAAAACGATGGGTAACGCTGCCGGTGCTTGCCTCGTGCTGCGGCAGTGATTAAAATTCAAAGAGGTTCTATTCCGCTTCACTTTCCTTCCGATGTTCAGATGTCAGAGTCAGGGAGGCCTTTTTTTGGTGAATCATATTCCCGAAAAAACAATTTCAGAAGTTCGAAACGCGTCAGATATCGTCGGCATCATCTCGGAAGTGGTCCTGCTCAAAAGAGCAGGGAAAAACTTTTTAGGCCTGTGCCCCTTTCATTCCGAGAAAACCCCTTCGTTTACCGTAAGCTCAGACAAACAGATTTTCTATTGTTTCGGTTGCGGCACCGGCGGCAATGTCTTCTCATTTCTGATGAAGTACGAAGGATGTTCATTTCCCGAAGCGGTCAGATCGCTCGGGCGGCGTCACGGCATCACTGTCGAGGACCATCAGCTTTCGCCGGAAGACCGGCGACGGATGCAGGAGCGCGAGGGCATATTCGATGTCAATGCGGCGGCGGCGGCGTTTTTCCAGCGCATGCTTCTGGAGGAAGCAGAAGGCCGACAGGCCATGGATTATCTGCAAAAACGCGGTATCAGCCGGGAAACGATCGACCGGTTCTCATTGGGGTATGCCCCCGGCGGTTGGGATGCCCTGACAGGGTGGTTCGCCGACCGGCGCGTCTCCGTCGCCCTGCTCGAGGCATCGGGGCTCGTCATTCCTCAAAAAAACGGCGGCGGGGTTTACGATCGGTTCAGAAACCGCATCATTTTTCCCATCGCAGGGATCTCTTCACGGATCATCGGGTTCGGCGGCCGGGTGATGGACGATGCGTTGCCCAAATATCTCAACTCGCCTGAAACGCCCGTATTCAACAAGCGCCGGTCGCTGTACGGACTGGAGGTGGCCCGGTCCCACTGCCGGGCAACCGGAACCGTCTATGTGGTAGAGGGATATTTTGACGTTCTGGCCCTCTTTCAGGCCGGCATTCTCAATGCCGCCGCAACCCTGGGGACGGCATTGACGTCCGAGCACGTCAGGCTTCTCAAGGGATATGTCAGAGAAATCGTTCTGGTGTATGATTCCGACCAGGCCGGCATTCGGGCCGCGCTCAAAAGTGTCGAGACATTTCGAAAAGAAAATATGGATGCAAGGATTCTGGTGCTGCCCGAGGGTCATGATCCGGATTCCTTCATTTTGCAATTCGGCGCCGACGCTTTTATCGAGGCGGCAAAAAACGCACGAAAAATGATGGATTTTCTGCTGGAAGAGACGATTCGAAAACACGGCCTTTCCGTCGAAGGAAAACTCCGGATTGTCGAAGATATGACGGCACCTTTGAGCGCCGTCTCCGATCGAATGGCGCGGTCTTTGTACATCCGTGATCTGGCCGAACATATCGGCGTCGACGAGGTCATGATTGCCGGGAGGCTTCGCCGGATCCCGGCCGCCGCGCAGCCGGACGGCTTCTCTCCTCTGCCGGACTTGGGGCGGCGTCATGGCGTGGATCCGGAGGATATCACGGCACGGCATGTTAAAATCGAGAGAAAAATAATTACGATGATGCTTCAGTTTCAGGAATTCATCGCCGAAATCGACCGTCGCGCACTTCTCGATTTATTTGAGGATGACCGGTTGAAGTCCATCGGCCGCCACATTCTGAACCATTACAAAACGACAGGTGAACACCATGTTTCCGGCCTGATCGGAAGGCTCGATGATGCGGAACGGACCATGACGGTGAACCTGGCGATAGGAGGGGACGTGTGGGATCGAAAGGGATGTCTGCGTCTGCTGGACCAGTTCGAATCCAGCAGGAAAAGGCAGACGGATAACCTGTTACAGAGAATAGAGGCCGCAAGCCGAAAAAATGACAAGGCCCTGCTCCTGAAACTTCTCGAGGAAAAGCAGAATCGGGCCAGAGAGAGACAGACGATAAACTGAACGCTTGCAGGAGGCGCAAAATAGATGGCTATGAAACCCACTGTAAATGGGGATAATGCGGATGAAAAAGCCGCTTTGAAGGCACTTATCTCCAAGGGAAAGGAGCAAGGGTACCTTACCTACGACGAGATCAACGCGGCCCTTCCGGATGAAGCGCTGTCGCCGGATCAGCTGGATGAAGCGATGGTGCTGTTCAACGACCTGGATATCGATATTCTGGGCGACAAAAGGCAGTCGGCCATCGATGAGGCGAAGATGAAAAAAAATCGCGGCAAGGCGAATCTCGATGCCGATCCCTCCGTCTCCGAATTCGGTACGGTCACCGATCCCGTCAAGATGTATCTTCGCGAGATGGGAATGGTGACCCTCTTGAGCCGAGAGGAGGAAGTTCAGATCGCCAAGAAGATCGAATTCGGAGAACAGGAGGTATTGCGGGCGCTTCTCGATACGACCGTGGGCGTCAACTGCATCCTCGATCTGGGTAACGACATCGCCGCGGGCATGCTCCGCCCCCGCCATGTTCTGAGAGATCTCGATGAAGGCGATACCGGCGTCGACGAAGAGCTGCAGATCAAGAATTTTCTTTCCACCATCCAGTCCATACGGGAGGTGGACAACGAAAACAGAGCCTACCGGGAACAGCTCTTTTCCGCGGATCTGGATGCTGACGAGCAGCGGCGGATCAGGCGGAATATCTCCCGGAGGAATAATAAGATTTTCGATTTTCTGAAGGAATGGCGCCTGGAAAGCAGCGTGGTGGAAAATATCGAGACGGCGATCAAAGAGGATATTCGGTGGTTCACCTTCATGCAGGCAGAACTCGTGAAATGTGCCGAAAGTCTTGGTATCGGTGTCGGAGAGATTCGAAAGGGTCTGGAGGATAAGCAAAAATTGGGTGAGGCCGTCCGTCGGAAGGGTCTTCCGGAACCGGCGGAAATCGATGTGCTGATCGAAAAACTTCAAACGGTTCAGGAAAAAATCGATCTCCGGGAACACGGCATCAAGGCCAATTGCAAAGCGCTCAAACGGACCATGTCCAATGCCGAAGAAGGCCGGCAGAAAGCCAAGGATGCCAAGGCCGAGCTGATCCGGGCCAATCTCCGTCTGGTGGTGAGCATTGCCAAAAAATACACGAACCGCGGCCTCCAGTTCCTCGACCTGATCCAGGAAGGAAATATCGGTTTGATGAAGGCGGTCGATAAGTTCGAGTACCGGCGGGGATATAAATTCAGCACCTACGCCACCTGGTGGATCCGGCAGGCCATCACCCGGGCCATCGCGGATCAGGCCCGCACCATACGGATACCGGTTCACATGATCGAAACCATCAACAAGCTCATCCGGACCTCCCGGTATCTCGTTCAGGAGCTGGGGCGTGAACCGACACCCGAAGAGATCGCCGAAAAGATGGAAATTTCTTTGGATAAGGTCCGGAAGGTCCTCAAGATCGCCCGGGAGCCCATTTCGCTCGAAACGCCGATCGGCGAGGAGGAAGACAGCCACCTCGGCGACTTCATCGAAGACAAGAAATTCATGTTGCCGTCCGATGCGGCCGTCAGCCTCAATCTTTCCGAGCAGACGCGCAAGGTGCTGGCGACGTTGACGCCTCGGGAGGAAAAAGTGCTGCGGATGCGCTTTGGCATCGGTGAAAAGGCCGATCATACGCTGGAGGAGGTCGGACAGGATTTTGCCGTGACCCGTGAGCGGATCCGGCAGATTGAGGCAAAGGCGCTCAGGAAGCTGAGACATCCGACCCGAAGCCGGAAGCTGAAGAGTTTTATCGACTATTAACAGGGTAATTCTTGACAAAATCCATCGGCGGCGTTACGAAAGGTGCTCGGTTTCGATATCCCATCGGGCCCATAGCTCAGCTGGCAGAGCCACCGGCTCATAACCGGTCGGTCCCTGGTTCGATCCCAGGTGGGCCCATCATGATCTCGGCAAATCTTACCGAAACCTACCGATGGAAAGGCGTGGCGGGCTGACCGGCCACGCCTTTTTCAGAGCGGTGGTCGTTAGGGCATTGGAGAGCGCACATGACCGTCACCGTCGCGGATCTGATCGGTATTATGGAACAGATCGCCCCGCCCGGTTTAGCGGAGGAATGGGATAACAGCGGGCTGCAGATCGGACGAAGGGATTGGCCGATCAGGCGCGTATGGGTATCCCTGGATCCAACCCCCGCGGTTGTTTCCGCCGCCTGCGCCGCCGCCGTCGACCTTCTCGTTACCCACCATCCCCTCATATTCAGAGCCCCGAAGAGCATCGATTTCGACACCCCGTTCGGACGCATCGTCGAACAGGCTGTCCGGCGCCGGTTGAGCATCTATTCCGCGCATACCAACCTGGACATCACCGCAGGCGGCATCAACGATATTCTGGCCGAGCGTCTTTCGCTGACCGAACTTGTTTTGCTTCAATCCACTTCCGCGGATGGAAAAGAAGGCATCGGCCGGGTCGGCACCCTTGGGCGCCCGATGCCGCTTGCATCCCTTGCCCGCAGCATCAAGGAAACCGCGGGACTTGCGACGGTTCGATTCTCCGGGGATCCCGATCTGCCGGTCCGGCGGCTGGCGGTCTGCTCGGGCGGCGGCTCCGGTCTGATGCGGGCGTTTTTTGCCTCGGCGGCCGATGCCTACGTCAGCGGAGATCTGAAATATCATGATGCCAGAGATGTTGAAGCCGCCGGACGAGGGTTGATCGATATCGGGCATTTCGCTTCAGAGCATCTCATTGTCGATATTCTGGCGAAACGATTGAAAACCATGCTTGCGACGATGTCGCCGCCGGTGGATGTCGCGGCGTGTACTCTGGAAAGAGATCCTTTTATCGTCCTCTGATGGACAGAGAAGAGACGCTCTTGGTGAAGCGTACAATTTATATCCCCGCCGCCGGTCGCGGATGGCCGGAAACAAAGCGGTTGTCGGGATGGAGAATGTGATGGAAGTAAAAGAACAGATTGATATTCTGGTTGAACTCCAAAAAAACGAGACGGATGCCGCACAGGTAAGAAAGGTTCTTGCAAAGGTTTCCGAAAAACAGCGGGTGCTGGAAAAAAAGGTGGCTTCGGCGTCATCGGCCGCTGAAACCGCGGAAGCCGATCTGGCGGCCCTGCGAAAACACTATCGTTCCCTCGAAGCCGACGTCAAGGTCAACCTGGACCTGATCCGAAAAAGCAAGAGTCGGCTTCCGGGCGTCCAGAGCAACAAAGAGTACCAGGCCCTTCTCAAGCAGATCGAGGAAACCGAGAAGAAAAACAACCGCGTCGAGGATGAAATGCTGGGTTTCCTCGATCAGATTGAATCGGGTGAAAAGGCGCTCGAGCAGCGGAAAAACGAGTGCCGGCAGGCGGAAGAACAGCTTGCGGCCGGAACGGTGCAGCTCGAAGTCGAGATTCAAAAAGCGGAAACGGACCTGGCCAGGCTCGACGCAAAACGCGATCAAATTGCGCGTCAGTCGCCTCCCGATCTTCTTGCAACATTCACCAAAACCAAGGCGATGGTCGGAGATCCGATGATCGTTCCGGTGAGGGGAACGACGTGTGAAGGCTGCAATATCAGCATTCCTCCCCAGCTGGCCAATGAGCTCAGACGATTCGAGAGCTTGAATTTTTGTCCTTTTTGTAATAGAGTAATTTATTGGGAAAAACCGACGGCCTGAAATTTGGAAAAGGCCGCCGGGTCAGGGTCGGAGCAGCCCGGGCAATCGCCGGACACGCGATGTCCGGAGGAAAGTCCGAACACCACAGGGCAGGGTGCTCCATAACGTGGAGTC
>AMWB02133511.1_pt1 | contig 13764 bp, 11 predicted proteins | sample 200311 | NCBI WGS metagenome assembly AMWB02 (sample SAMN02737377, study PRJNA173069) | bioreactor metagenome | biome: anode biofilm in microbial fuel cells | place: USA: California | collected 2010-12-16 | reverse complement strand
CCAGGAACAGGCGCTGTGGCAGGGCAGTCTGGCCGGCAGCGTTTTTTTCTGCCAGCCGGTCGGCACGCAGCTTGATCTGCCGCTCGGATTCTTCCCCGGAAATATAGAGCACATCGGATCGCTCTGCCAGCTGCATGGCCATCTGCAGCGTCAGGGTCGATTTGCCGATTCCCGGGTCCCCTCCGATCAGCACAATGGATCCGGGGACGATGCCCCCGCCTAAAACGCGCGCGAATTCCTCCATGCGCAGCGGGATGCGCTGTTCGCCGTCAGCCTGGATCTGGTCCAGCCGTTTTGGCTGTGAACTGCCAATCAGCCCGCGGGTCGGGCGGGCTGATTTTTGGGGTTCGCTTTCCACAACTTCTTCGACCATACTATTCCAACTGTCGCACCCAGGGCAGCGGCCGAAGAATTGGGGACTTGTTCTGCCGCATACCTGGCAGACAAATTGGGTATGAATTTTAGTCATAGGCCTTTACATGCTGAGGGGCTCCATGGTTTCCGCCTCAGACTCGTCCTTTTGCTGTTTCAGCACGACTCTGCGTTCCAGCTCCTGGTTTTCGGTCAAAATCGTGTCAACATCGATGACAATCGTATCACCAGCTTTGAATTGATTGCTCAGGAGAGCATCCGAAAGCTGTTCCTCAACCTCCTGCTGGATCAGCCGGCGGACTGGCCGGGCACCCATCTCAGGGTCAAAGCTTTTTTGAGCCAGAAAATCGAGGGCCGCCTCAGTCGGTACGAGCATCAGATCATGTTCCTGAAGCCGTTCAGAGACTTTTTCAATTTCCAAGGCCACAATCTGGCGAATATCATCGCGGTTGAGAGCGCGGAATACGATCACCGAATCCAGCCGGTTGATAAACTCCGGTCGGAAGGAGCGCCGCAAGGAATCCATCAGCTTTTTGCGCATGTCCTCGTAAGCCAGGCGTTCTTCCTGCTGCGCGTCCACCTGCAGCGCGAAACCAAGAGCGCTTTGGCGCTTGATCAGCTCCGCACCGATGTTCGTGGTCATAATGATGATGGCATTGCGGAAGTCCACCTTGTGCCCCTTGGCGTCCGAAAGATGGCCCTCTTCCATGATTTGCAGGAGCATGTTCAGCGCTTCAGGATGTGCCTTTTCCACTTCATCAAATACCACGATTGAATATGGCTTACGCCGCACGGCTTCGGTGAGTTGGCCGGCTTCTTCATAGCCGACATAGCCTGGAGGCGCACCAACCAGGCGGCTGATGCTGTGGCGTTCCATAAATTCGGACATGTCAATTTGGATCAGCGATTCTTCGCTGCCAAACAGCACCTTGGCCAGAGATTTGGTCAGTTCAGTTTTGCCAACACCGGTCGGGCCCAGGAACATGAACGAACCTACTGGCCGATGGGGGTTCTTGAGCCCAGCCCGCGCGCGGCGCACCGCCTTTGAGATGGCCTCGATGGCTTCTTGCTGCCCAACGATGGAGCGGCCCAGTTCTTCTTCCATATGAAGCAGGCGCGTCGATTCTTCGCTGGCGATTTGGGTCAGCGGGATCCCCGTCCACATGGAGATAACTTCTGCCACATCTTCAGCTTTGACGACTGGCGCAGACGCACGGTCCCATCCGCTTTGCAGGCTTTGCAGGCGCTGTTCAACACCTTCTTGCTGCTGCAGTAGAGCCTGTACCTCATCATTGTCAGCATCCTCGCGTGCTTTTTTAAGCTCCACACGAATATCTTTCAGCTCACGCATCATCTCTTTACTGCTGACGGCTGAGTCGCTCTTGTACATGCGCACGCGCGAAGAGGCTTCGTCCACCAGGTCAATCGCCTTGTCGGGCAAAAAGCGTTCGGTAACATAGCGCGCCGAGAGGCGTGCAGCCGCTTCAAGGGCCTCATCAGAAATTTGCAGGCGATGATGCTCCTCATAGCGTGACCGCAAGCCCTTCAAAATTTCGATGGTCTCTTCCACTGTGGGCTGCTCCACCACGATCGGCTGGAAGCGCCGTTCGAGAGCGCCATCACTTTCAATGTTCTTACGGTATTCATTCAGCGTGGTGGCGCCAATCACCTGCAGCTCCCCGCGGGAAAGGGCCGGCTTGAGAATGTTGGCAGCATCCACAGAGGAGCCGGCGGAACCGGCGCCGACCAACATGTGCAGCTCATCGATGAAGACAATCGCCCCACTGGCTTTCAGCTCGTCAATAACGCGCTTCAGGCGCTCTTCAAACTGACCGCGGTACATCGTGCCAGCCACCAACGAACCGACATCCAGCTTGAGCACACGTTTGTCAAGCAGCAGTCCGGGTACATCCCCCTCGACAATGCGCTGAGCCAGGCCTTCAACAATGGCGGTCTTGCCTACCCCAGGCTCACCGATCAGAGCTGGGTTGTTCTTGGTTCGGCGCGCCAAAATCTGGATAACCCGTTCAATTTCCTTTTGACGGCCGATTACCGGGTCAAGCTTCCCTTCTTCAGCCAGGGCCGTCAGGTCGGTTGCCAGCTGATCCATCAAAGGAGTCTTACCTTCCTCTTTTTCTTTGCGAGCCGTGAACTGACGGGTCCAACCCTTCCGAGATTCCTCCGACTGGCGCGGGTTTTCTTCCGGATTATCTTCCGATTTTTCTTCTTCCTTGGTTTTTCGGCTTTCCAGGATCACGCGCCGGGTATGGCGACGGATTTGAGCAGGGGTAATGCCAAATTCGAGCAAAATCTTAGCGGCAGTACACTGCTCATTGCGGAAGATGGCCAGCAACATATGCTCGGTGGCAACCAGGGGTTCCCCGGCAAGGTGCGCTTCCTCCACAGAGTATTCCAGGGTCTTTTTTAATTCATCATTCAGCACACCGCGTCCGGAAGCAGCATCCATTTGGCCGCGGTTCGTCATATGGGAGCGGATAAACTCTTCTTCAACACCCAGGTCGCGCAAAACGCGCTGGGCGATCGTACCGTTCTGCAAAAGCAATGCCAATAACAGGTGTTCGCTGCCAATCTCAGGGGAGTGGTCTTTTTCGGCTTCCGCCTGAGCCTGGGCGAGGACCTTGATGGCTTTTTGTGTAAATTGATTCATGCCGGCCACGGCATACCTCCTCAATGGCGCTGCTCTGAAATGAACAGCCCTGCCTTAAATTTCCGTCAACGAAACCGGCAGGCAATAATTCGGACGGGGGAACCTGCCAGAAGGGCAAGTCCGCTTACTGGGAGTGCTTGTCTCCAGCACTTTCAGTATACCAAACTTGAATGAGGCTTTCTCGCCCGTATATTTATTTTGACAAAAGGTTAATATTCAGCGCTTAACCCGGGCGCTCTCCAGCGGAAGGCGCTTTCGGCCAGGCGTTGGCATACGCTTCCAGGATGCGCCCGCACAAAGCATTGAAAGCTTCGTCAATGACCTGGCGGGCCGGATCCGCCCGATGCCATGCCAGGGTTTCTTCAATCCCGCGGCTGTAAGGTTTGGTGCAGACAAATTCAGGCACCAGCGCTTTAATCTTGCTGTTGTCCAGAATGAAGCTGTGGGTTTTGTCACCCAAGAGGCTATCGCCCCAGCCTGGGTCGTAAGCGGCAATCAGGTCCGAGGGGATATGCACAATTTTTGGGGTCACCCCTAATGCGCGCGCGGTAATCTGAAAGATCTGATCCCAGGTCAGCCATTCATCAGAGGTGATGTGAAAAGCTTCGCCAATGGCGTGCGCATTCCCCAGCAAACCGGCAAACCCGCGGGCAAAGTCTTGACTGTGGGTCAGCGTCCAGAGGGAAGTGCCATCACCGTGCACGATGACCGGTTGGCCGCGCAGCATGCGATCGGCAGCCGTCCAACCGCCATGGATCGGGAGGTACCCCTCATCATAGGTATGCGAGGGGCGCACAATCGTTATCGGGAATTTTTCCTCACGGTAGGCGCGCATCAGGCGCTCTTCGCAGGCAATCTTTTGGCGGGAATACTCCCAAAACGGATTGTCAAGCGGGGTTGATTCCCTGACCGGCAAAAAAGCCGGCGGGGTCTGGTAGACGGAAGCCGAACTGATGAACACATACTGCCCAACCCGGCCACGGAATAAATCCAGGTCGGTTTCGACATGGGCCGGCTGAAAGGCCACAAAATCGGCCACCACGTCAAACTCCTGGTGGGCGAGCAGCAGGCGTATCTGATCTGGTTCGCGGATATCGCCAGTGAGCAGCCGCACTTCTTCAGGCAGCTGACGGAGCGTAGACCGTCCGCGATTGAGCAAGTAGACCTCCATCCCCAATTGTAGGGCGCGCAGGGTGCAGGCGTAACTGATGGTACCGGTGCCGCCAATAAATAAGACTTTCATATGACCTCCGCTTTCGAAATTGCTAACCGCCCAAATTTGAAGATGGCTGCACGCCGCCGCTTTCCGGGGTATGGTTCAGGCGGTAAGCAGCCACCAGCACCAGCGCAAGCACCACAAACAGCCCGGCTATGAGCAAAAATGCCCGGTCAAGGCCGCCCAGGTCAGCCAACAAACCCAGCAGGAAGGGCAGCAGCAAGATGGCTGTACCGCTGGCCAGTGTACAGCGCGCGCCGGCCAGATCTTTGAGGCTGCCGGCCGATTTGATGGCAACCCCGAGCGTAACCGGGTAGAGGTTGGCCACCCCAAGCCCCAAAAGCACCAGCCCGGCCAGGCCGAAAGACGGCCTTGTAGCCGTCCAAAACAGTGCAAAACCGAGTGCGCCCATCAGGATGGAGGCCGAGAGAATGCGCCAGGCTGAAATCTTTTTAAGCATGTGGCCGCCAAGGTAGCGACCGACAACCATTCCCAGGAGGAACAGGCTGACAGCCTGGGTGGCCTGCGCCGCCGGCAAGGCCAGGCTGATGCGCATAAATTCGGCGCTCCAATAAATGGTGCAAAACTCAATCGAGACCGACAGGGTGAGCACCACCCAAAGCAGCCAGAAACGCAGCGGCAGGCTTCCGCGGGTAGGGTCGGGTGGATTCTCGGCGCCATCCTTTGGCTGCCTGCGCAGCAAGAGCAGCACCCCGGGCAAAAGTGCAGCCCCTGCTGCGATCCAGATTGCCGGGCGCCAGGTGAGCGAGGTCTGTGCAAAAAAGCCAATAGCGAGCGGGGCCAGCGAGGCGAACAGCGATGCGAGCGTGTTGGCCTCCGAGATGCCCACTGCGCTGTGCCGGCCCATTTCTTCATCCAAAATGGAGGGGTAAGCTGCCAGGACGATCGTGCCGAAAGCGCCCATGAAAAAGAGCGAAAGAACGGTCAGGTAAGGCGAGCGGAAAAGCGTCAGCAGCAAGCCAGAGATCCCCAGCCCGGCGGTTCCCACAGCCATCGCCGTCCACAAACTCAATTTTTGCAGTAACCGACCGCCAAACAGGCCGGTCAGAACCATCCCCAACGCAAACGCAGAGGCATGGATGCTGCTCATGCTGTAAGACAGGCCAAACTCAATCCGCAAGTAATTGCTAACCGGTCCGGCTGCGTTTAGCATATAGACATAAACAATCAACAGCCCATAAGCCAGCCAGCTGCGGCGCGTGTGCAAAATGGGATCAGTCATGCGGCCAGCGAGAGGCCGGAGGATTAATTTTTCGGTTTTTTGGCACGGTCTTCCGGTTCTCCTTCCATTTTTTGAAATTGAGATTCGCCCCAACGGTTGGCGTACCCTCCCCAAAACCGGACGCTGATCAGCAGCCCAAGGGCCGGCAGGGCAATCAGGCTGAGCAGCCCGCCCAAGGCAAGGCCGTTCAGCGCCCCCTCCCAGCCGCCGCCATAGTAGCCAATGCCGCCCAGGGCGGCTGCCACAACCGCTGCCACGCACAGGTAAATCAGCAGCACCCGGCGCAAGCCACGCCAACCGCCTGAATGTTCAGAAGAAGAAGCCAGAGCCAAAAATCCTTTCCCGGGTTGAATGTATCCGCCGATTCTCTAGTGAAAAACGGGTTAATCTTACTCTAAACCATCAGGTTTTAGCGCGCATTGCGCTCAAAGCCTTCCAGCGGCAATCCGCCAGATGGCATGAAAAACCCCATCGGCGGGCGAACGCTGATAGAATTCAATGGTCAACGGATTCTGGAAAGGCGGCTTACATGCAGCAGACCTGTCACTCAACAATCCGGTTTCTCAGCATTTTGGCAGCCTTTGGGCTAATCTTTGGCAGTAGCAGCCCAGGTTTGGCCGCCCCCTCCCCGCAAGCCGTCCCCAACTTTCCATGTTACCGCAGCCTGGAGGCAGTGTTAATCGATGCCAGTGCATTGGCCGAGCGCTACCCAACCCTGGCCCGCTGGGAAGACTATGGTGACTCAGGCGAAAAAGCTGCCTCGGGTGGCGCTTCAGGCTCTGATTTGTGGGCACTGGAGCTTACCAGCCCGCTGAACCCAGGCCCCAAGCCGACACTGGTGCTTGTAGCCGGTTTGCATGGGAATGAGTTTGCAGCAGTGGAGCTGGTGCTCCGTTTGGCTGAGACCCTGCTGGAGGGTTATGGCTCCGACCCGCAAGCCACCTGGATGCTCGATCAGCTCATTTTACGCATTATTCCCGTGGCCAACCCAGACGGAAGGCTGAGGGCTGAAGCGCAGGCTGCTGCAGGCCTGGCTGTCAACTGGAGCAAAAACACGGTTGGGTCGGGCTGCACCGCAGCGGACCAGCAGGGAACGGACCTGCAGCGTAATTTCAGCAGCGCCTGGAGCGGCGAGCCAACTGACCCCTGCAGCATGCTCTTCCCGGGTAGCGCAGCCCTTTCGGAACCGGAGTCGGCTGCCTTGGCTCAATATCTGGAAGGGATTTTCGACAGCCCTGCCAGCACCGGTCCCACTGGAATAGCCCTCCACCTGACCGCCAACGGCAACTACCTGATTTCTCCCTGGAGGAATACCATCATTCCTGCCAGTGACCATTCTCAACTGGGCAACCTGGCCCAAAAGATTAGCTATGGAAGCGTCTTTTATCCGGCGCACGCGGCCATGCTGCTCAACCCGCCCGTCGGTACCGATTCTGGCACGCTTACCGACATGATTTATGAGGATTATCACATTCCCGCCTATGAATTTCGTTTGGGGAGTGCCCAAAACGGAGGGAGCTTGATGCGCTGCACTGACTTTGAGGGCTCCTATGCAGCTCAAGGTCAGCAAATGCTTTTGCGTGCAGCCGCCGCCAGCCTTTGGCCGGAGGAATCAGCCGTTGGGCCTGAAATCATCAGCCTGAGCAGCACGCTGGCCAAAGACGGGAGCGCCGACCTGATGATTTCAGGTGAGGCTGCCGGCAATTTATTTCACGACCTGCTACCGCGTGCCGTTCCAGCCTGGCTCTCGTACAGCGTGGACCTGGCCCCATGGCGGCCTGAAGCTCAAGCCCAGACCATCAGCCTTACGCCGAGTGAGGATTACCCAGAGGTTCTGGCCAGCTTCAGCTTTAGGCTGAATGCTTCCCTGATGCCGGCGGGAAGGCATATGCTCTATCTCGTTCCCGAAGGTCAACTGGGAGAGGGCAGCCGAGCACGTGGCCTGCCAACGGCAGCATTTGTGGACGTGCCCTACCGGGTTTACCTGCCCGCTGCAATCCGCTGAGCGTGCCGGCTGGCGCCTGGCGGCCAGGGCGGCCGTGGTATCGCACGTTTTGAGTGCTGGCATGCAGAATTTCCGCCATCTTAGCCGTCCTGTAATAGAATAACCCAAGCGCAGCTCAGCGAAACCGGCCCGCGTCTGATTTTATGGCCCTCGCAACCCATCTCAACCTAACCTATGGAGGAATTAATGCCCCAGCGAACCCTCAAGCTTTTCTCTCTTGGAACGGCCCTGATTTTGATCTTGATGACAGCTTTTCAATCTGTACCGGTTTCGGCGCAGGAACCTCTCCCTGAACACCAGGTGGTGATCATTCCGTATACCAGCGACCAGCAGCTGGCAGAACTGGCTTCGCGCTTTGACGTGATCGAGGTGGATCACGACCAGAACACTTTGAAGGCGATTGTAACGGCGCAGGAGCGTCAGCTTTTGCAGTCCATGGGGCTTAGTTTCAGCGTGGATATCCCCTATACAACTGAGATCAACCGCAACCCCAACCTGACGGATGGACAAACCTCTGCCCTGGATAATTATCCCTGCTTCCGCACGATTGACGAAATTTATGCAACCGGCGCAGCTCTGGCACAAACCTATCCAAACCTGGCAGCCTGGGTGGACATCGGCGACTCATGGGAGAAAACCATTAATCCAGCAGAGGGCAGTGACATTCGGGTTTTGGTCTTGGGCAACCGCACCAACGGAAGTGTTGCCAAATCGGATATTTTTATCATGAGCGGCATTCATGCCCGCGAGTGGGCGCCGCCCGAGCTTAACACCCGCTTTGCAGAGTATTTGTTATCGAATTATGGGGTAAACGCAGACGTTACCTGGCTTTTGGATTACAACAACGTTCATTTGCTTTTGGTCACTAACCCGGATGGCCGCACAATGGATGAATCGAATTACAGTTATCTTTGGCGTAAAAACACCAATAATAATTACTGCACCAATTCAGTGGATCGGGGTGCCGACCTAAACCGCAACTTCCCATTCAAATGGGCAGGGGGGAATTACCAGTGCGATGAGGTATATCCGGGCAACGCGGCCGGCTCGGAACCAGAAGTACAGGCGATTTTGCAGTACGTCCGCGGAATCTTCCCGGATCTGCGCGGTCCAGGCGATAATGATTCAGTAAACCCGGAGGAGGCAACCGGCTTGTTTATTGACCTGCACAGCTATTCTGGTTTGGTCATGTGGCCATGGGGCTGGACGAATAGTAACTCACCAAATGAAGCTCAGCTGCGAACAATCGGCTATAAATTTGCTTACTACAATCACTATACGCCACAAAAATCCGCTGCCCTGTACTACTCTAATGGAACGACCGAAGACTGGGCTTATGGCGAGCTGGGCCTGGCCGGATACTGCTTCGAAATCGGCGTAGACTTTCATGAATCATGCAGCCGCTTTGAATCCGCCATCTATCCCGACAACCTGCAGGCGCTTCTACGGGCGGTCAAGATGGCCCGTAATCCTTACCGGCTGGCATACGGTCCGGAGACCTTAAACCTGGCCGGTCCTGCCGACCCGGTAGATGGTGGTGCTTCTTTTCAAGTGAGCGCGGTTATCAATGACACGCTTTACAGCACCTATGGCACCGACATTCCCAGCCAGTACATTAGCGAGGCACGGTACACAATTGATGAACCTTCCTGGATGCCAGGAGCGGTTACCTACAGCATGCAGGCGGTCGACGGCCATTTTGTAGATGAGAAGATCGAGGATGTCATCGCCCAAGTCAGCACGAGCGGTCTGAGTGTAGGGCGGCATATCCTCTTTGTGGAAGGGAAAGACGCTCAGGGCCGCTGGGGTCCACCCAACGCGATTTATTTCACCGTCAGCGAAAACGAAGTGACACCTACTCCTGAGCCCACACCGACGGACACTCCGCCAGCGCCATCCCTAAACTGGCTCTATCTGCCCATTGTGATCTCAATCCCCTGAGCCAACACAGGGTTTAAAGCAAAAAGCAGGCTTACCGCCTGCTTTTTGACTTTTAAGTCAGGAACTTGAAAATTACTTCTTGATAGCGCGGTAAATCAGTAAAATGATTACAGCGCCGACTACAGCCGCGATCAGGATCCCAATGATGCCGCTGGTGGTAAGGCCAAGTAGACCGAACAGCCAGCCGCCCAAAATGCCACCTAAGATACCGGTGATGATGGAGCCCAACCAGCCCACTTTGACACCTGGCACCAAAAGATCAGCCAGAAAGCCGGCTACCCCGCCTACAATGATCGTCCATAACCAGTTTAAACCTTCCATCTTGTCCTCTTTCTTTTCAATATTGATAGGTTGATTTATTGATTTTACACAAAATGTCTTCAAAAACAATAATAACATTAAACGGACAGGCAGCCCGCCAGCGGAAAGGATAAATTAATAATGTAAAACCCCTGCAGAATCTGCAGCGGCTGTGATAGATTTAACCCATCTGATCGAAGCAACATGAGAGGCAAGCTATGGATAAGTTTATTGTGGTGGCAGGCAACATCGGCGCAGGGAAGTCGACCTTAGTGCAGCTCCTGAGTGATCGGCTGGGGTTTCTGCCTTTTTTTGAACCCGTGGCTGAGAACCCTTATCTGGCAGATTTTTACCGTGATATGAATACCTGGTCCTTTCATTCGCAGCTCTACTTTTTGACGCGCCGGCTGCGCATTCACAAACAGCTGCTGGCTGCCGAGGGCTCTGTGGTGCAGGATCGCTGCGTCTATGAAGATGCTGAAATCTTCGCCCGCAACCTTTACCTGCAAGGCACCATCAGCCAGCGCGATTTTGAGGTCTACCAAGACTTGTATCAGATCCTGGTTTCTTTGCTGCCCCCTCCCAACCTGATTGTGTACTTGCGCGCTTCGGTTGAAACCCTGCAGGAGCGCATCGCCCACCGCGGGCGCGACTTTGAAGCAGCAATTCCACGCGAATATCTCAGCCGGCTAAATGATCTTTATGAAGCTTGGATTTGTTCATTTAGCCAGTGTCCAATCTTAATCATTCCCAGTGATCATTTAAATCTGGTTTCAAGTGATGAGAATATCAACCAGGTAGTCCATGTGATTCAGGAAAAACTTTCCGGACGAACCGAAATGCAGCTTTAATTAGTTAAATCTTTTTTGTTGGTGTTTTTATTTAATGATTCTTAATCCACAATCTATTGATTATTGTTTAATTTAGTAGTCATAATAGGGCCTGTGGATATTGTGGAAAGTTTGATACTGCTGGGCTGCGCATCGGCCAGGGAACGGGGAGCCACGCGCCAAATTTCGCTTAAGGGTGGAGCGGCAGCCCTGGCATCCATCCCCAAGCGCATGTGGAGAAATCGCTCCAAACTCAGAAAAAGTATGGGGAAGCTGGCTTGGAGATGCGAACGTGAACTGCCTCTGTCCGTTCGCTATCCACGGCCGCCCGCATGTGATTGGGGAAAAAATAGTGGTTTTATACACATATCTGACAAGTTATCCACAGAAAAGTGGCACTTATCCACATTTCAAGCGGCCAGTCTACAGGCCGTAAGTGCTTTTCCAGTTTTCCAAAAGCAGCTCCCCCTGCTCAATAAACCCATCCAGCTGGCTGGTCAGGCCCTCAGCGGAGTCGCGGGTAAAGCCCAGATCTTCCAAAACGCCACGCCAGGCTTCCAGGTAGACTGGCTCCTCCGGGAGGAAAGCCACAGACTGGCGCCAGGTTTCTAAGAGTGGCCACAGGGTGGCGAAAGTATTACCGCTCTCGGCCAGCGCATCACAGCTGGACAAGAAGTATGCTTTACGCGGCCGGGCAAGGTTGGGTGGGCAGTCTGGTTGTTGACTGGCGGCAGCCAGCGCCTCTTCCCAGGCCGGCCGCCAGGTCTGATAGAGCTCCAGCGAAAAGGAATCGTTGCCAAGCAGGCGTGCCAGATCACCGGCCATTGAAAGCCGATCCACCGCCTCAGCTCTTTTCGGAAAATCCAGCAAGAAGCGGCGAATGGTCAGCGCCGGCCCGCTGAGCGCGGCGACACTATTGGCAGCCAGGCCAACTGTTTTCAGATAGAGCGCCATCCAACCTTGCGTGGGCTGTTCCGTATTTTCCTGCAGGTCAAACCAGCTTTGGCGGGCTTTCTCCGAGAGCAGCCGGGCGCGGGCGTAAAAGGTCTCGGGCGCCGTGAACTGAGCGCTGACACCAGCCTGGAGATAGTCCAGCCAATGATCAGGGTCGTAGAGGCTGCTGCGTTTATTGCAGAGCGCAAAACCCAGCCAGGGGTTTTGGCGCAGGCGGCGCGGAAAGGCATAAAAAGATTGGTGGTGATGTTCAATATCCAACGAGATTTCAAAGCTCACCCGCAGCACTTCGCGGCCGACCGGCGGCTCTTCGCGGTGCACGAACACCAGGTCGATGTCGGTTGTGCCACCCAGCAAGGGTTCATCCGTCAGCACTGACCCCGTCAAGTAAACCGCGGCAATGTCATTGGAGCCGCGTAGCCGGCGAGCAATATGATCTTTGGCCAGGTTGGTAAGCGTTTCAGCGGTGACGTGCATGGCGGCATTTCCCGGTTTTAAAGCGGCAAACTTTCTTGAAAAGGAGCCAGACGCAGCGCCTGGCGGATGCGGGCAATGATGTAATCGAGGTCGTCCTGGCGCGAGATGATGTTCAGATCATCGGTGTCGATGGTCAGCAGGTTGGGCTGCCAGCGCGGCTGGGCAAAGAACAGATCATAGGCGTTATTCAGTTCCTGAATGTAGGCGCGATCCATGTCGCGTTCGTAGGGGCGGTCGCGGTTGGCGATGCGCTGCATCAGCGTGTCGGTGGTTGCGCGCAAGTAAACCACCAGGTTGGGCTGGGGGATTTTTTCTGCCAGGGCCGAATGCACACGCTGGTACATATCCAGCTCGTCACCGCCCAAATTGATGCCGGCGAAGAGTGAGTCTTTGTCAAATGTGTAGTCTGAAACCAACAGACGGCCATCCGCCAAAGCCTGAGGGATGACCTGATGCTGCTGCTGGTAGCGGCTGAGCAGGAAGAAAATCTGCGTTTGGAAGGCGTAACGCTCGCGGTCGGAATAAAAGCTGCTCAGGAAGGGGTTTTCTTCAAACACCTCCAGGAGCAGATCAGCATGAAAAGGTTCACGGACGAGACGCGCCAGAGTGGTCTTGCCGACCCCAATGACACCTTCGATGGCAATATACATGGGCTGCGTTCTCCTGAAAAGGAAATTGATCAGAGGTTAATATACCACAAGCAGGCCTGGTACTTCCCGCCTGGCAGTCTTGTGCACCTGAAAATTTCCAAAACCGCTCAAGTCAGGATAAAATAACTGCACCCAAGGGAGCTGCGTATGGACATTTCCAAACTTTTTGACCATAAAAAAATCATTTTTTCTTTGGAGATTTTTCCTCCCAAAAAAGACACACCCTACAATGTGATTTACAATACTTTGCTTAAAATGCGCGGCTTACCCGTGGATTTCATAAGCGTCACCTATGGGGCTGGTGGCAGCAAGGCGCAACGCGAGAAAACCATCGAGATTGCGTCGCTGATCCTTTCTACCTATCATACCGAGCCGGTGGCGCATCTGACCTGCGTCAATTCGGACCGCGAAGAAGTGCACGCTGAGTTGGAGTTGCTGAAAGCAAACGGCGTGCAAAACATCATGGTGCTGCGTGGTGACATTTCTCCGGACGTCCCCCCCAAGGAAGATTTCAAGCATGCCAGTGATCTGGCAGAGTTCATCAAAGACTTTGACCCGTCTTTCAACCTGCTTGGCGCTTGCTACCCGGAAGGGCATTATCAGGCTGAGTCTTTGGAGCAGGACATCGAAAATCTTAAAATTAAAATCGAGCATGGTGTGACGCACCTGGTGACCCAGCTTTTCTTTGACAACAACAAATTTTACGAATTTCTGGAGAAAACAGAAAAAGCTGGGATACACGTGCCGATTGAGGCAGGAATCATGCCGATTACCAGCCTGCGGCAAATCGAGCGCACGGTTGCCCTGAGTGGGGCGAGTGTGCCGGCCAGGCTGTCGCGCCTTTTCAGCCGGTATGGGGAAAACCCGCGGGCGCTTTTTGATGCCGGCATTTACTATGCCACTGAACAGATCATGGACCTGATTGATCACAACGTCCGCGGGATTCACCTGTATACGATGAACAGTGTGGAGACTGCCACCCGCATCAGCGATTCCATTCAAAATGTGATTGAAGCAGAGAACAACCCGATTAACGCCGCCTGACCTGGCCGGGCATCGTTATCAGAGCTTGGGGCTGGCCCTCGCGGGCAGAGCGTGGCGATCTCTT